>Ga0302313_10002249_pt1 | contig 13600 bp, 5 predicted proteins | sample III_Palsa_N2_2_FD_200454 | JGI IMG/M metagenome (GOLD analysis project Ga0302313, IMG submission 200454) | Peat permafrost microbial communities from Stordalen Mire near Abisko, Sweden - III_Palsa_N2_2 | ecosystem: Environmental > Terrestrial > Soil > Palsa > Peat permafrost | place: Sweden...
CCCGCTGCGCGGGCGCCTCAGGATGAGGAGCCTGGGTGGGCTCCATGAAAAGTCCTCATCCTGAGGTGTGAGGCGAAGCCGAGCCTCGAAGGACGCACCCTCACGCCGCGTTCCGGCGTTCCAGCTGGGTCACCAGCCGTTCCTTCCAGACCTTGGGGGCGCCGGCGACCAGGGCGAGCTGGCGTGAGCGGCGGTAGTAGAGGTGGCAGTCGACCTCCCAGGTGAAGCCCATGCCGCCGTGGGTCTGGACATTCTCCTTGGCCGCGAACCAGAAGGCTTCCGACGCCGCCACCCGCGCCGCCGACGCCGCCAGCGGCAGTTCCGGCGCATCCACATTCAGCGCCCAGGCGCCGTAGTAGGCGTTGGACCTGGCCAGCTCATTCTTCACATAGACGTCGGCCAGCTTGTGCTTGATCGCCTGATAGCTGCCGATGACCCGGCCGAACGCAAAGCGCTCCAGGGCATAGGCCTTGGCCATCTCCAGGCTGCGGTCGGCGCCGCCCAGCTGTTCGAAGGCCAGCAACACCGCCGCGCGGTCCATGATGGCTTCAGCCAGCGCAAAGCCGTCCTCGGCCGCATCGCCCAGCCGCTCGGCCGCCGCGCCGGTGAAGGTGAGCCTGGCCACGCCCCGGGTGGGATCGAGGGTCTTCAAGGTTTCGCGCGCGACGCCGGCGCCCTTCAGATCGACCAGATAGAGGCCGCCCCGGCCGCCCTCCTTGGCCAGCACGATGGCCAGGTCGGCGACGTCGCCGTCGGTGACCGGGATCTTGGTTCCGGTGATCTTGCCGGCCTCGACCTTGGCCTGAACCGTGCCCGGCGAAACCGCGCCCGGCCCCTCGGCGGTGGCGAAGGCGCCGATCAGTTCGCCGGCGGCGATCATCGGCAGGTATTTGGCCTTCTGCGCCTCCGACCCATGCGCCAGCAACGCCTCGGCCAGGAAGTAGACGGTGGAGGCGAAGGGGATGGGCGCGACCACCCGGCCCAGCTCCTCGGCGATGGCGCAAAGGTCGATCCGGCCAAGACCCAAACCATTGTATTGCTCGGGAATGGTCGCACCCAGCCAACCCTGTTCGGCCACCTGGCGCCACAGGTCCGTATCGAAGCTGACGGCCTCGTCGTTCAGCACCTTGCGCACCCGCTCGGACGTGCATTGAGCTTCGAGGAACTTGCGGGCTTCGGCTTTCAGGAATTTCTGGTCGTCGGTGTAGTCGAAATTCATGTCGCCACGCGCCTCCCAACGCCAAGTCTGTTGACTGGGGTCTTAAGCCCAAGTCGAGCGCAGGATAACCGCCTTTCGGGCTCAGGAAAGATTGACCTCGCGTCAATGATTTCTCGGCATATTGGCGGGCTGACTTACCCCGCGCGAGCAAGCCATGGCCAAGGCCCAGTTTCACCGCAACCAGAAGGTCTGGGTCGCCACCGTCGGCGCCTGGGCGACCATCGAGAAGATCGTGCCGATCTGGGCCAAGGGCTTCGATGAGCCGGTGCGGATCACCTATGATGTCGGCCTCGGCCGCGAATTCCTGGCCCATGAGCTGACGCCCGAGGACAAGGCCGGCGACGGTGCGACCGACAACGGCCTCAACTGGCGCATCCTGCGCGCCCGCAACAAGTGGCAGCAGCCGGACGACTGCACTCACCACCCCTATCCGGGGTCTTTTCCGGTTGTGGTGACCGACGCCAACGACTGGGGCGGCTGGCGCGTGCCGGGCGCCGAATACGACCGCGATCCCCGCAAGATCGAACAACAGGCCCGGCTGATCGCCTCGGCGCCCCTGCTGCTGGGCATCGCCCGCCAGCTCACCGACTTCCTCGGCGACGCCCCCGACGACGCGCCGGAAGAACTCCAGGCCATGGTCCAGAAGATCAAGGCCATCGAACGCTATCTGACCGAGATCCCCGTGGCGGCGGACCCCATGCAGCAGGCGGCGGAATAGGGCTGCCTCCCGCCGCTGCGCGGGGGAAGTAAAGAGGAACTCGGCGCCTATCCCTCGATCTCGTACCCCAGCCGGCGGATGACGGGCTCAAGGATCGGGATGACCGGCGCCAGTTGCTTGCGGTAGGCGCGGTAGCGGTAGCGCGACCGATCGTAGAGCTTCTCGGTCACCTGGGCGTAGCTGGCGGTGCGGGCGTAGCGGCGGTTTTCCTGGAAATCCAGGCAGCGGCGGTCATAGGGCGCGCCGATGAACTGCAGCATCTCGCGCACCTTGCCCTCCTGGTCGGCGATCACATCCTCGTAGCGGACCTGCAGATAGCGCATCGGCGCCTCGCGCCGGTAATGCTCCACCAGCTCCATCGTCAGCACATAGTGGCGGGCGATCGTGGTCAGGTCATAGGCGCAATAGTAGCCGTGGGTCAGGTGGTTGGAGAAGACCGACAGCACCACATCCAGTGGATGGCGCAGCAGGTGGATGATCGGCGCCTGCGGAAAGATCAGCCCGATCAGACCAAGGTGGGTCTCGTTCAAGGGCATCTTGTCGGTGAACCAGGACGCCCCCTTGTTGATGGCGCCCAGCTGGCGCGCGCGCTGAAGGTAGTAGTCGCGCAGATTGTCCAACCCCTCGACCTGATCGCCCATCCAAAGCTCGGCCAGCGCCTCGGGGTAGGCGAGGGGGCTGTTCAGCATGCGCGGCATCAGCGTCGTCAGTTCGTTGATCGTCGGCAGCTCATCGCCCGCTGAAATCTTCGGATGGGCGCTGAGGGTCTGTTCGATCATGGTCGTGCCCGAGCGGGGGAAGCCGACGATGAAGATCGGCTGGGCGATGTCCGCGCGCACTTCAGCACGCGGCAGAATCGCAAGCCGGCCGGCCGTGAAGAAGCCGGCCAGCTTTTGCGCCGAGGCGGTCGCCTCCTCGGCCAGATAGCCCAGGCCGGTCAGCTCTCGCAGGGTGCGCTTGGCCTCGGTGAAGGCCGCGAAGGCCTCGGCGGAGCGGCCCATCTTGTCGAGCAGCAGGCCCTTCTCGCTCCACTCCAAGGGCCCCAGCCCGCCGTCGTCGCGCTGCCGTTCGATCGTTTCCAGGGCGGCGACGGCCTTGTCGTAATCCTTGGTTCGGCCGTGCAGGACCGCGCGCGCCAGCAGGACGTTGGGGTTGCCGGGCGACAGCAGCTCGGCCGCATCAAACAGCTCTGAAGCACGCGAGAATTGCCGGTCGGTCTCCTCCATCCGCGCCCAGCCGAACAGGGTCTGAAAGACCGCCGGATCAAGATCCGTCGACTGTCTGTAGAGCGCCCGCGACTCCTCCATCCTTCCCTGGTTCTTCAGGTTCCAGGCCAGGTTGGCCAGGAGGATCGCACTCGGCTCGGACAACAGGTCGATCGCGCGGCGGTAGTGATGCTCGCCCACCTGAGGCCGCTGGGCCTCGGTCATAATCATGCCCATCAGGTTGTGCGACTGGGCGTCGATAGGTGCGATCCGCACCGCGTTGCGGGCGTGGATTTCAGCCTCCACAAGCGCGCCGCGCTCGAACAAAATCAGCGCCAAGGTCTGGGTGGCCGAGAGATTGTTCGGATCGAGCCGCACCAGCCTGGCCAGCAGGACAGACGCCGCCATCGGCTTCTGCTGCGCGCGCCGCACGTCCGCCAGCAGCCCCAGGCCGCCGAGGTGAAGCGGCGACCTGTCCAGCAGGCTGATCAGCAAACGCTCGCCCTGCAACGTATCTCCGCCAGCCAGAAGATTTCTGGCTTGGGCGAAATCGGCTTCAACATCGGTGGGCGCCGGCGTCGCGCTCCAGTCCAGCGCGCAGCAGCGCAGGCTCGGCAAACCACTGCCGCAGCCGCAGTCCGCTTCCGCCGCGGAACCTTGTTCGGACACTGTCATCCCCCGCCCATAACCCGACAGACAGGCATCGGCAAAGCCGCTCGTTCCGACCAGGCTGACGAGGAAATGTTGGCGCGCCGCGCGCCAATTCGCCTGCTGGTAGAATATTGGCTGGCAAGCTTGACGACGATTAAACAACCCTTAGTGTCGCGCCGGGCTGGGCTGCAGTTTTGTAAACATCGCGCAAAAGTTGCCGCGATTTTGTTTCTGGGGGCGTTAAGTGGCGAACAAATATCCGACCGTCGGCGCGAGCCGCCGGGGCTTGCTGTCGAGTGCGTCGCTCCGGACCTTGGTTGCTGCATCCACGGTGCTGGCTGCTGGAACAATGATGGCGCCGTCGCCATCGCGGGCCGCCACCGTGATCGGCGACCAGACCAGCGCCTATACCCTCACCCCCGGCGGCGACAATTCCTTCGTGATCAACGCGGGGACCACGATCACCTCCGCCACGGACGGGATCACCGGCGGCTCGTCGGTGGGCTACTGGGCGATCAACAACGCGGGCACGATCAACGTTCAGGGCGAAGGCTTCTATCTTCTCGCGTCCACGAACCTCTCCAACTCAGGCTCAATTACATCGCAGACGACCATCGCGGTCGATTTGCTAGCCGGCGGTAACTTCACCAATACCTCGACCGGCGTTGTCACGGGCGGGTCGTACGGCTTTCGTTCGGAAGGTTATGGGGCGGTCACTAATGCGGGCTCGATCAGCGGCGGATTCGAAGGCGCCAATATTAGTTATGGGACACTAACCAATCAGGTCGGCGCCACGATCAGCGCGAGCGAAGCCAATTCTTCTGGCGTGTTCGTATCGACCGTCGACACACTCGTGAATGCGGGGACCATCAGCACGACCGGGACTGGCAACGCGGCCGGCGTGACGCTGTTCGCCGGCGGCGCGGTGACAAACCAGTCTGGCGGCACGATCACCAGCGGCGCCTACGGCATATTTGTCGCCAACTCGTCGGGCGCCGCCACCATTACAAACGCCGGCACGATCACTGGCGGCAATAAGCAGGCTATTTTCGGAGACAGCCTGAACGGAAACCTGAGCCTGAATAACCAGGGCGGCGTCATCAACGGCGATGTTGAGCTTCTTGGCGGAGCAAACATGGTCGATGACAGCAGCGGCGGTCAGATCAATGGCAACCTCACCTTTAGCGGCAGCGGAAACCGGCTGATCACCGATTTTGGCTCCGTCAGTAGCCCCATCGTCGGCATTTCGGGCACGATCAGCGGCGGCAGCAATAACGTGCTGCAACTGAATCTGACGACCAACGTCACTCTTTCAAGCGCCATCAGTCTGCCTTCGGACTTTCAGACGCTGGCATTCGGCGTTGGTGACAACGCCAACCTGACGATCGCGTCTGGAACCACGCTTACGTCAGCGGTGAATCTATACGCCGTGTCCGCAAACGCCGGCTTTACGAACAATGGTGCGATCACCACGACCGGATCGGCGATCGTGCCGAGCGGCATGAATTTCAACTACTACGGTCCCGCTGGCCCATCGGTCACCAACAATGGAACGATCACGGCCACCTTCACTAATGCCACGCCAGGGCAGCCCTACGCCATCTATCAGGGCATCTATGGGCTGGGAAATATAACCAATACAGGAACGATTACGTCTGTCGGTGGTGGTGGCGTCGCCACGACAATGTATGGCACGGAAATCAACAATTCAGGTACGATTACGGCTGACGACACAGCTCTTTATACGTTCGATGGCATCGTAAGTAATAGTGGGACGATTCGTTCGAACAACGGTGTCGGGCTTTATGCTTATGGAAATTCGGGGATGCCCGCGTCCAACAGCGGACTGATCTACGGGGGCACGATCGGCGCTGACCTGATGGGCTATACTCTGACAAACACGGGAACCATCAGTTCGCCGGGGATGGCCGTTTCCGTGGACCCATACGGAACCCTGATCAATGAAGCGTCAGGCGTCATCAACGGCAATATCGGCTCGGCGCTTTATGGTTTCGCCATTCAAGGAACGATTCAAAATTCCGGAACGATCAACGGAACCATAAATCTCGCCAATACGACTCAGCTGTATTCACTACAGTATTTCGATGTCAACATAAGTAATAATCTGGGCGGCGTCATCAATGGCAGTGTAACGATTGGCGACGGATCGATTACCAACGCGGGCACGATTGACGGCGGGTCTCAGTCCGTCGTGTTCGTCGGAGGCGGCTCGAACACGCTTACGCTACAGACCGGCTCCGCCCTGGTGGGCGACGCGGTCGGCAGCACTTACTCTGGGGCGGACAACGCCCTGGTCCTGCAAGGGACCGGTACAGCCAACAACAACTTCCTAAACTTCAACACCTTGAGCGTTCAGGCCAGCGGCGTCTGGACCTTGGGGGGGACATCGTCATTCGGGACGACGACGGTGGTGACCGGAACGCTGGTCAATACGGGATCGCTGACCTCCGCCCTGACGGTCGACGCCGGTGCAGGATTCACCAATTCCGGAACTTTTACAGATATATCCGGCCTCGGCGTGCAGCTTCAGGGTGACGCTACGCTCATCAACCAGAAGGGCGGAACGATCACGGGAGGCGGGGTCGGCGTCAACGTCGCTGATAGCGGCTCGGTCACCAACGCGGGCACGATCACCGGCGCGACGTGGGGAGTCTACGGGCAGAATAGCGCGACCGTCGTGAACAACAGCGGATCGATCTCCGGGACCGGGACTAGTAGCACAGGCGTCCTGCTGCTCGCTGGCGGGACGGTCAACAACTACGCTGGCGGAACGATTTCCGGAGGCAGCAACGGCATTTACAGCAGCGGCCCGGCGACAGTGACCAACGCCGGCTCGATCACCAGCACCGGATTCGGTGTCTCCCTGGAGGTTGGCGGCAGCCTCACCAATCAGACCGGCGGGGTGATCACCGGCGGAACCGTCGGCGCCATCAACTATGGGACAGGGTCGACCGTCAGCAATTCGGGTTCGATCTCGGGGACCAACGCCACCGGCTTCGGGGTCGTGTCGATTGGCGGCGCCGTGGCCAACCTGGCCGGCGGGACGATCACCGGCGGCCAGGCTGGCGTCTATCTCGTTGGCGCCACCGCCACCGCGACGAACGCGGGCTCCATCACCGCCAAGGGTGTCTCCTATGCCTCTGGCGTCGTCATAGCGGGCGGCGGGAGCCTGACCAACGACGCCAGCGGTACGATCAGCGGCGCGAGGGCCGGCGTGTACGGTGTGGGCGGCGCGGCCAGCGTGACCAACTCTGGTTCGATCACCGCGACCGGAACGGGCGGCGCAGGCGTCCTCGTCGCTGGCGGTGGTTCCGTGACCAACGCCGGCTCGATCACCGGCTCGGCCGCCTCGGTCGAGTTCACCGAGGCTGGCGCCAACACGCTCACCCTGCAGACCGGCTCGACGCTGAACGGCGCGGCTTACGGCAGCACGGCGACGGGCGCGACGAACGCGCTGATCCTGCAAGGGACGGGCACGGCCAACAACGCCTTCGCCGACTTCAATACCCTCAACGTCCAGGCGACCGGATCCTGGACGCTCGGCGGAACCTCGGCGATTGGCGCCACCGAGGTCGCGAGTGGAACCCTGATCGTCACCGGCGCCTTGGCCAGCGCCTTCACGGTGGACTCCGGTGCGACCTTGCAGGGCTCTGGCGCCAGCCTCGCGGGTGACATCACCGACAACGGAACTCTGGTGTTCGACCAAGCCTCGGCCGGGGTGTTCGCCAACGCCATCACCGGCTCGGGCCAGCTGATCAAGCAGGACGCCGGCCTCTTGGCGCTGAACGGCGTCTCGTCGATCGCCGCGACCGCCGTCAACGGCGGCAACCTGCAGATCGGCGACGCCGCCCATGCCTCGGCTCAGCTCACCAGCAATGTGACGGTGAACACCGGCGGGACCTTGTCGGGCCACGGGACGGTCGTCGGCAACGTCGCCAACAACGGCGGGACGGTCAGCCCTGGCGGCACGATCGGGACCCTGACGATCAACGGCAACTACACCCAGACCAGCGCCAGCGTGCTGTCGATCGAAACCACGCCGGACACGAGCTCCAAATTGGTGGTGACTGGCACGGCCACCCTGGCCGGAACGCTGCAGTTCGTCACCGACCCCGGCTTCTACCGCAAGGGGACGCAATACGACTTCCTGTCCGCCGCGTCGGTCACCGGGACCTTCTCCAGCGTGACCGCCACCAATGGCGCGACCTTCTCTGTAACTGTCGGCCCCAATGGCGCGATCGTGACCGAGACGGCCGGCGCCTATACGCCGGTCGGCAACGCGACGGCCAACCAGCGGGCTGTCGGCGCGGCCTTCATCAACTATCCGATCGGCGTCAGCGACTTCGATCCCGTGGCCAACGCCCTGATCGCCCTGCCGACGGCGGCCGGGCAGAACGCCGCCTACGACCGGCTGGGCGGGGAGGTCGATGCAGACTTCCTCACCGTCGCGCGCGACGACGTCCGCAGCTTCCTGGGCGGCGTCGAGGACCAGAACGCCGGCGGCGGCTCGCCCAAGTCCGGACCGAATGCGGCCTGGGGCTATGTCACCGGCTCGGCCGACACGGTGCACGGCGATGGCAACGCCCACGGCTTTGACCAGCACGCTGGCGGCGTGGTGTTTGGCGGCGAGCGTGATTTGGGCGCCAACACCCGGCTAGGGGCGGCGTTCGACTACAGTCACAGCGACTTCAGCCTGCAGGGCCTCGACCAGAACGGCGCGCTGGATACCGTCGCGGGCGGCGTCTACGGCCGGCAAAACTTCGGCGACCTGTTCCTCGATGCGGCGGCGTCCGTGGGGTGGGAGACCGGCAAGAGCACCCGCGTCATCGCCTTCACCGGCGTGGATCGCCGGGCCACGGGCAGTTTCGATGGCGCGTCGGTGGGCGGGCTGATCAGCTTCGGCGACCGCATCCACGGGCCAGACGGTCTGCTGATCGAGCCGAGCATCAGCATCATCGGCAGCAGCGTCCGCCAAGGTGGGTTCACCGAAAGCGGCGCCACCGGTGCGGACCTGGCGGTGGACTCCCAGACCCAGGGGACAGCTGAGGCCTTGGTGGGGGCCCGGTTCTCCAAGTCATTCCCGATGGCCAGCGGCAAGCTTAGCCTCGACGGACGGCTGGACTGGGCGCACGAGCTGTCGACTGAAACCCCGACCATCGGCGAAAGCTTCGCCGCCGCGGCGGGGACTCACTTCGTCGTCGCGGGCGCCGACCCGGGCAAGGACTTCGCCGTGATCGGCGCGGGCCTGACCTACAGCGCCTCGTCAAGGCTGTCGGTCTTTGTCCGCTACAACGGCGCCATGAGTTCCCAGCAGTCCGACCAAGCCGGTACGCTCGGCGTCAAGTACAGTTGGTAAAAGGGGCGAGGCTGATCGCATCGGCGGCCTTCCGCCGATGTCAGCCCTGGCGCTCCGGCGGCGGGATAGATAAATCTGTCGGATGCGCACAGACCTTCCCCAGCCGATCCGGCTCACCGATTATCGCCCGCCCGCCTACCTCATCGACGAGGTCCACCTGGACTTCGACCTGAAACCCAACACCACCCGGGTGAAGGCGCGATTGAGTCTGCGCCGCAATGGCGAGGGGGCCGCGCCGCTGGTGCTGGACGGGGTGCGGCTGAAGCCGATTTCCGTCGCCATCGACGGTCGCGCCCTGGAGGCGTCGGAATACGAGATCGGTGATGAGCACCTGACCATCGCCTCGCCGCCGGCGACCTTCGTGCTGGAGACCGAGGTCGAGATCGATCCGGAAAACAACAAGGCCCTGGAAGGCCTCTACATGTCCGGCGGCCGCTTCTGCACCCAGTGCGAGGCCGAAGGTTTCCGCAAGATCACCTGGTTTGCGGACCGGCCGGACGTGCTGGCCAAGTTCACTGTGCGGATCGAGGCCGACAAGGTCGCTTTCCCGCGGCTGCTGTCCAACGGCAATCTGATGGACTCCGGCGATCTGGCCGGCGCGCGCCATTACGCGGTCTGGAACGATCCCTTCCCCAAGCCCTGCTACCTGTTCGCCCTGGTGGCCGGCGAGTTGGACGAGCTGGCGGACAGCATCGTCACCATGAGCGGGCGCACCGTCGAGCTGCGCATCTATGTCGATCCAGGGATGGCCTCGCGGGCCCTCTACGCCATGGACTCGCTGAAGCGCTCCATGAAGTGGGACGAAGAGGTCTATGGCCGCGAGTACGACCTGGACCTGTTCATGATCGTCGCCGTGCGCGACTTCAACGCCGGGGCAATGGAGAACAAGGGGCTGAATATCTTCAATTCCGCCCTGGTGCTGGCTGATCCGGAGACCGCCACCGATTTCGACTATGAGCGGATCGAGGGCGTGGTCGCCCACGAATATTTCCACAACTGGACCGGTGATCGCATCACCTGCCGCGACTGGTTCCAGCTCTGCCTGAAGGAAGGCCTCACCGTCTTCCGCGACCACAGCTTCTCCGCCGACATGCGCGGCCAGGCGGTGCAGCGGATCAAGGAAGTCAAAGCCTTGCGCGCGCGGCAGTTCGCCGAGGACGCCGGCCCGATGTCGCACCCGGTGCGGCCGTCGAGCTATCTGAAGATCGACAACTTCTACACCGCGACCATCTACGACAAGGGGTCGGAGGTGATCAGGATGCTGAAGATCCTGATCGGCGCGGACATGTTCCGCAAAGGCATGGATCTCTATTTCGAGCGCTGGGACGGCCACGCCACCACGGTCGAGGCCTTCATCCAGTGTTTCGCCGACGTCACCGGCCAGGACCTGACCGACTTCTTCGCCTGGTATGAACAGGCCGGCACCCCGGCGATCAATATCGAGACTGCGTACGACGAAGCCACCAAGACGCTGGAGCTGAAGCTGGCTCAGACCATCGCGCCGACACCGGGCCAGCCGACCAAGCGGCCGTTGCCGACGCCGCTGGCCATCGGCCTGCTGGACACCGATGGCCGGGTGCAGAGCTTCCGCGCGCCCGGCGTCGACCAGTCCGTCGACGAGGCCGTCATCGTTCTGGACGAGGCTTCGCGCACCGTGCGCCTGGAAGGCGTCGAGCGTCCGCCGGTGCTGTCGGCCCTGCGCGGCTTCTCCGCCCCGGTGAAGCTGACCACCGATGCGCCGGCCCGGGACCGCTATGTGCTGCTGGCGGGCGACCCGGACCTGTTCAATCGCTGGGAGGCCGGCCAGGAGCTGGCCCGCGACCTGATCCTCGCCCGCGCCGCCGGGACTCCTGACGAGGTGGCCGAGGAACGCTACGCCACGGCGGTGGGCCGGGGACTGGACGATCAGTCGGCGGATGAGGCGTTCAAGGCCCTGCTGTTGACCCTCCCCAGCGAATCCGACCTGGCCCAGGCGGTGTCGCCGGTGGATCCGGCGGCGATCCATGAGGCCCGCGAGGCCCTGCGCGCCCGCCTGGCGATTCACCTCGCCGAGACCCTGCGCCGGCTGCACGGCGGTCTGCAGGAGCCCGGCGAGTTCTCCGCCGACGCCGAAGCCGCCGGCCGCCGCGCCCTGCGCAACGCGGTGTTGGACACCCTGGTCGCCGATCCGGGCGCCCGCAATGTCGAGCGCGCGGAGGGCCACTTCGCCGCGGCCGCCAACATGACCGACTCCATGGGCGGCCTGAACGCCCTGATGCTGATCGGCGGCGAGCCGTTCGAGAAGGCGCTGACCGACTTCTACGAACGCTGGAAGGACGAGCCGCTGGTGGTCGACAAATGGCTGGCGATCCAGGCGCGCAGCCCCGACGAGGGCGTACTGGGCCGCGTGTTGGGCCTCACCGTCCATCCGGCCTTCGATGCGAAGAACCCCAACCAGCTGCGCTCCTTGATCGGCGCCTTCGCCAGCGGCAATCCGTTCCGCTTCCACGATCCGTCCGGGGCCGGCTACCGCTTCCTGGCCGACCAGATTCTGGCGGTGGACGCCTTCAATCCGGCGATCGCCGCGCGCTTGATCGACCCTCTTGGCGCCTGGCGCCGGTACAAGCCGGAACTGGGCGAGCTCATGCGCGAACAGCTGCAGCGGATCGTCGAGGCGCCGGGCCTGTCGAAGAACGTATTCGAAATGGCCAGCCGGGCGCTGGCTTAGCCCCCGATTCAACAAGACGCACCTGACTTATCGCCTGCCGTGGTGACAGGTGACTCCACGCGCGCGTAAGCTCCCCTAGGGTGACTCGTTAAGGGGTGATTTGGTTTTGGCGGCTGGACGGGGCAGAGGCGCGGCGCGGGCGCCGACGACGGCCTACATCCGTATGGCCGTTCTGTCCGCGCTGCTGATGCTGTTCATCTATACGGTGTTCGCGGTGCTGAGGCTCGAGCGCGAGGCTGGGCGGCCGGTGTCCGGCTCTCAGGCCGAGGTCGCCGCGGCCAAGGTCGACGCCCTGGCGGCGCGCGCCGAGGGCGATGTGGCCAGGTTGCACGCCTCGCTCTCCTCGGCCGCCGCCGTCGCGGCCCGCTATCCGCAGAACCCCATGGACGCCGCCGAGATCGGTCTCAAAGCCGCCGCGCCTGCCGCGAAGGCGGTCGCGGTCTTGAGCGAGGACGGAACCGTTAAGGCCATCGCCGGCAAGGCCGACGATGCAGACTGGGCAGGCGCGGAGAGCGCGGCGGGCAGCGCCGGCCAGGCCTTCTGGCTCGGTCGGGCGGCCAAGGGCGACGGCCTCTATGCCGTCGACAGCCAGGAATCCTCCGCTGGACGCACCACGGTGATCGCGCTGAGCGACCTGTCCCGCAATGTCGAGGCGCCGGCGACCGCTGGCGGGCCGCTGGCCATGGTCCTGGCTACGCCGGACGGAACGATTGTCGCCGCCGAAGGCGCGACTGGCGCGGGGTCGCTTGGCACGCTGAAACAGTCCATGGGCGTCGCTGGCGCCGACCTTCAGGCCAAGGGCGGCCTTCCCGGCCAGCTTTCGGACGGCACGCCCGTCGCCATTGTGTCCAGCCCGGTCGGCGATGGCGCGCTGATGGCTGTGATGGCCACGCCGCGCACCAAGACGGGCGCCGCGGCCGATCGCGAACTGGTCGCCAACCTGCTGTCGCTGCTCGCACCGCTGGTGATCGGCAGCGCCCTGGCCTGGATGCTGCTGGTGCAGATTCGCAAGGCCGAGGAGGCGCAGAAGGCCCATGCCGAGACCGAGCGTCGCTTCCGCCTGGCGGTGGAGGCCGCGCGCTGCGGCATCTGGGAATGGGACCTGACCAACGAACAGATGTTCATGTCCGACGTCACCGGCGCCATTCTCGGCTGGGGCGGCGGCGGTGTCGCGGCAGGCGCCGAGATTCTCGGCCGCATCGCGCCGGAACATCGCGAGCGGGTGCGCCAGACCCTGGACGGCGCGCGCAGCTATGGCGCCTTCGACGTCTCCTTCCGCGTGCCGGATCGCAATGGCCGCTCGGCCTGGATCGACGCCCGCGGCCAGGCGGTGGGCGAGGCGGACGCCTCCGGTTTCAAGCGCATCATCGGCGTGATGATGGACGTCACCGAGGAGCGGCTGAGCCAGGCCAGAGCTCAGGCGGCCGAAGCGCGTCTGCGCGACGCCATCGACAGCGTGTCCGAAGCCTTCGTGCTGTGGGACCGCGCCGGCCGGCTGCTCATGTGCAACAAGAGCTACCGCGCCTTCTTCGCCCTTGAGCCGCGCCTGCTCAAGCCGGGCGCCCCGCGCGAGACCGTCAACCGCTTCGTGCGCCTGGCGATCAAGGCTGAACACGCTGGACCCGACGGTGTCGCCGGGGTGCGCGAGGCCGAGATGCAGGACGGCCGCTGGCTGCAGATCTCCGAGCGCCGCACCGCCGAGGGCGGCTTGGTGATGACCGCC
>Ga0302313_10002252_pt1 | contig 13578 bp, 9 predicted proteins | sample III_Palsa_N2_2_FD_200454 | JGI IMG/M metagenome (GOLD analysis project Ga0302313, IMG submission 200454) | Peat permafrost microbial communities from Stordalen Mire near Abisko, Sweden - III_Palsa_N2_2 | ecosystem: Environmental > Terrestrial > Soil > Palsa > Peat permafrost | place: Sweden...
CTAGGCAGGTCAGGGCTTTAGCCCCTGGGGTATGTTCTCCTCGCACAGAAAGCATCTGTCGAGCGAGGGATAAGGTTCTTGAAGAGTCAGACGAGTCGGAGTTTTTGCTTCTAACCGAATCGCAGGTTTTGGCATCTCGAAGAGAGAGAGTTTATGGCAGAGAATATTGGAAAAGTAATTTCGATCAGCGGGCCCGCCGTTGATATTCAGTTCGAAGAGTCGCACATGCCGCCGATCTTTCAGGCACTGCGCATCGTCAGCGAAGGCTTCGTCGTTCCCCACCCGCTCGATGTCGTCGTCGAGGTCCAGCAGCACCTGGGTGAAGGCCGCGTACGCTGCATCGCCATGGTCGCGACCGAAGGCATGGTTCGCGGCATGAAGGCGATCGACACCGGCGCAGGCATCACGGTGCCGGTGGGCCGCGAGACCCTTGGCCGCGTGCTCAACGTCCTCGGCGAACCCGTCGACGAGCTTGGCCCGGTCAACGCGAAGGTGCACATGCCCATTCACCGGCAGGCTCCCGCGTTCGACGAGCAGTCGACCAGCGAAGAGATGTTCGAGACCGGCATCAAGGTCATCGACCTCATCCAGCCCTTCCTTAAGGGCGGCAAGATCGGCCTCTTCGGCGGCGCCGGTGTCGGCAAGACCGTCATCATTCAGGAGCTCATCAACAACGTCGCCAGCCAGCACGGCGGCTTCTCGGTCTTCGCCGGCGTCGGCGAGCGCACCCGCGAAGGCAACGACCTCTGGATGGAGTTTCAGGAGTCCGGCGTTATCGACCTCAAGGATCTCCCCAAGTCCAAAGCCACGCTTGTCTATGGCCAGATGACCGAGCCCCCAGGGGCGCGTCTGCGCGTCGCCCTCACCGGCCTCACCGTCGCCGAGCACTTCCGCGACGAAGAAGGTGCGGACACGCTGCTCTTCATCGACAACATCTTCCGCTTCACCCAGGCCGGTTCCGAGGTCTCCACGCTGCTCGGCCGTATGCCGTCCGCCGTGGGCTACCAGCCCAACCTCGCCACCGAGATGGGCGAGCTGCAGGAGCGCATCACCTCGACCAAGAAGGGTTCGATCACCTCTGTGCAGGCCGTCTACGTGCCCGCCGACGACCTTACCGACCCCGCGCCTGCAACGACCTTCGCTCACCTCGATGCAACCACCGTGCTCTCGCGTCCGCTTTCGGAGCTTGGCATCTACCCTGCCGTCGATCCTCTGGCCTCCACCTCGCGCATTCTGTCTCCGCGCATCGTCGGCCAGGACCACTACGACGTCGCCCAGGGCGTCAAGAAGATCCTCCAGCGTTACAAGGACCTGCAGGACATCATCGCCATCCTCGGTATCGACGAGCTCTCGGAAGAGGACAAGATCACGGTCGCCCGCGCCCGCAAGGTGCAGCGCTTCCTGTCGCAGCCCTTCCACGTCGCCGAGATCTTCACCGGCATCCCCGGCGCCTACGTCAAGGTCGAAGACACCATCCGCAGCTTCAAGGAGATCATCGAAGGCAAGCACGACGATATCCCCGAGCAGGCCTTCTACCTCAAGGGCGGCATCGAAGATGTGATGGCAGCCGCAGAGAAGATGAAGCAGACGGCATAACCTATGGCAGAGAACACAACCAATTCGGGACTGTTGACGGTTCGGCTGGTAACGCCGGATCGCGTCCTGCTCGACGCAACGGCGGAGGCGGTGGAGTTGCCGTCGATGTCGGGCTATCTGGAGGCGCTCTACGGCGCTGCGCCGCTGCTGGCTGAGCTTGGCGCAGGCGAGGTCAGGCTGCATGGCGGTTCGGCTGGCGAGCAGAAGTTCTTCGTCGCCTGGGGCTTCGTCGAGGTTCTGCCGGAGCGCGTGACCATTCTGGCCGAGACCGCGCTGCATCCCAACGAGATCGACCGCGTCGAGGCTCAGAACGAGCTTCAGGAGGGCGAGAAGCTCTGGCAGGAGGCCGGCGACGACGGCGAGAAGTACGACGAGGCCAACGCCGTCACCCGCAGAGCCGAGGAAAAGATCGCCTCAGCCGAAGGCAAAAGCAGCTAATCCTTCTCCGATCACACATGCCAAAAGGCCGCCTCGCATGAGGCGGCCTTTTCGCATTCCCCTCAAAAAAATAGTTGAAAATAATGGCGTATTTTTCGTCTCCGAAAAAGCGTGCGCTAAGGAACCACGTTCACCACGCATTTCACCACAAAATCACCACAAAATTACCACATCAAAACACGTGTTTTTCCAAAACACCCCTCAAAAACACCAGCAAAACAACAAAACCCCGGAGCGATCCGGGGTCTCATTTTTTTCTGTACGTTTTTGCGTCTCAGGAGGCCTTTTTCGCCTTGGTTGCGGGTGCTGCCGGAGCCTCCGGGGCGGCCTCGGCCTGCTGGCGCAGCGCGTGGATCACGACCCGCAGCATCTCCTCCTCAGGAGCAGGCTTGCCGGTGAAGATCTCGAACTGCCGCGCGCCCTGCTGCACGAACATCTCGATGCCGGTAATGATGGGAATGCCTTGCTGGCGAGCGAGACGAAGCAGCGGCGTTTCGAGCGGGTTGTAGACCAGGTCGAAGACCAGCTTCGTATTAAGATCCTTCGCATCAAGCAGTTGCGCGCCCTTGATCCCAGCCATGCCGATCGGCGTCGCGTTGACGATGACGTCGAACGGCGTCTTCGCAAGCGCTTCTTTCTTGATCGTCTTCGAGCCAGACTGTCGGGCAAGCTTCTGCGCGGTCTCAGCCGTGCGGTTGAGGATGAAGACATCCGCACCCTTGTCGCGCATACCGAAGACCGCAGCCCGTGCGGCTCCGCCAGCCCCGAGGACGAGCGCTTTGGCCCCGCGCAGGGACATGCGCTTCTCGATGGGGCCGGTGATGCCGGCGACGTCGGTGTTGAAGCCGTAGAGCTTGCCATCCTGACGCAAAACCGTGTTGCACGCGCCGATCTTGGCCGAGAGCGGGTCCGTCTTCTCCAGATGGGCCATGATCTCCTGCTTGAGCGGCATGGTCACGCTGAGGCCCTGGATGGGAATCTCGTCGACGAGTTTGAGCAGGTCGGCGAGCTTCGTGGCCTGCAGCGCAAGATAGACGGCATTGACCGTCTCGCGGCGGAAGGCCGTGTTCATCATGATGGGCGAGAGCGAGCTGCGAATGGGGTTGCCGGCTACGCCGTAGACCTTCGTCGCTGCGTCTACCTGATCGATGCGATAGGTTTCGATCAGAGTGCGAGCGGCGATCTGTCCGGGACCGGTCTCTTCGCCGGTATTCGCGGCCGCGAAGGTGAAGGCGCTGCCCGCGCGGAGGCCGAGGACGCGCGAGATGATGCCGGCGTCACCCATACAGATACCGATGATGTTGGAGTGGTCTTCCATGCGCTCAATGAAGCGCATCAGGGTGACGTTGTCGGTGAGAGTTTTAGCCGTGGGGACGATCTTGATGAAGTCCGGCGCAAAGGGCACGATGCGCTTATAGATGCCGTCAAGGTCTTTGGTCGCGGCGAAGTCGTGGTGGCTGATGATGAGTGCGACGCCGGTATCGCGAAGATTCTGCAGCTCACCCTTTTTCAGGGCTTCGGCAGACTCCAGCTCCAGATCGATGATGTGGAAGCCGGCTGCGGCTGCTTTGGAAAGAACTTCGACCTCGGCTGCAACGTTGCCGCTGAACTTTCCGCCATTGGCGGCGCGGCGGCAGGTGGCGATACCGGTGGCGGCGGTGTTTTCGGCGAAGAAGTGTTTGAACTTCGGAAGGGCAAGAAGGGGCTTCTCGAGATAATCGAGGCGAAACTCGAGAAAGGGCGTCTCTTTGACGACGGCGCTGGCTTTTTCAAGCATTTCGGCAGCGCTGGCACCGATGATGGCGACACAGACCTTGCCGATACGGGAACGGAGAAACTGGGGGGCTACGCTGGGCACATTCGCTCTCATGTCTACAATCGCGGTATATTACAGACCCGCGGGGAAGGATGCAAATTTTTGCTGAAACTAAAGGAGTCAGGGTCTTAGCTCTGACTGTGAAGCAACCTGCATTTTGATGCCGGAATGGCATCCCAGGCTCCAAGTGTAGACGGGATATAGCAGGAAAAGTTATCTAAAATGACGGGCGGGGTTGTCGGGGGGACTATTTTGCGATACCCACGACGTTCAGCATGCGACCGGCTATGCCGCGCTCGCCCCGATGGGAGAAGTAGCGGAGAGCGCCCTGCAGATCGCGCGAGCAGGCGGTACAGTCTGCCACTACGGTAACTTTTGCCTGCTCCAGGCCGGCGGCCAGGAGCTGTCGGCGGTTGGCTTCCCAAAGGTTCAGATGGAGTTCCGGTGGGGAGTCCGGGGCCTGCACCTCGCGGAACAACTCCTGTGCGTAAGGGAAGTTCGAAGCGAACTGCGCGTGTACTTCTTCTCCAACCGAGTAACAGCAGGGGCCGATAGAGGGGCCGATGGAGGCTGTGAGGTCCTCTGGGCGCGAGCCATATTCCTGGCGCATTCTTTCAATGCCCTGCTCCACGATGCGCGCGGCAGTACCGCGCCACCCGGCGTGAAATGCTGCTACTGCTTTTTTGTGGACATCGACGACCAGCACCGGGACACAGTCTGCGGTGCCAGCGGCGAGGAGGACACCGGGGAGGTCGGTCATCAGGCCGTCGCCTTCGAGGACGGCTTTGCCCTCAGGGGTGGTGAGCCTGCCTTCGCGGGCTCCGTCGGCCTGGCGGATGACATGCGTGATGCCGGAGTGGATCTGGCGAACGCCTGCGAGGGTGAAGTCGGCATCGCCGGAGACTGCAGCTACGAAGCGGCGGCGGTTCTCTTTGACTGCGCTGGCATCGTCTTCCTTTGTCCAGCCAAGGTTTAGGGAATGGCCGCCGTAAGCGGTGGAAACGCCGCCGAAGCGGGTGCTGAAGCCGTGGCGCAGCCATTCGTAGCGCGTCCACGGCTCAATCTGCACGATTTGCAACTCAGGAAGATCCAATTCAGGCCTCAATGCAGCGTGGTGGTTAGTCCATCAGCTTTTGCGTCAGGTAGGTGTACTGGTCGGCCCAGGTCTTTGCCGCTTCCTTGAGGTCGGCTCCGGCGGCATGGCCCCCTTCGATAATCTCGTCGTAGAGGAAGGGCTTGTGGAACTCTTCGAGGCGGGCGGCGAACTTGCGAGCGTGGACGGGGCCGACGCGGTCGTCTTTGGTGGTGGTGAAGATGAGGGGCTCGGGGTAGTTTGCGTCGGGGTTGAGTTGGTTGTAGGGAGAGATTTGGGCGAGGAATCTGCGTTCCTCGGGTACGGAGACGGAGCCGTACTCGCCGACCCAGGAGGCTCCGGCGGCGATGTGCTCGAAGCGGAGCATGTCGAGGAGCGGGACCTGAATGACGACGGCGTTCCACATCTCGGGATGCTGGGTGAACTCGACGCCCATGAGGAGGCCGCCGTTGGAGCCGCCGACGATGCCGAGGCGTCGGGGTGAGGTGATTTTGCGGGTGACGAGGTCTTTGCCAACGGCGGCGAAGTCGTCGTAGATGCGCTGGCGGTGGGTCTTGAGGCCGGCTTCGTGCCAGGCGGGGCCGAACTCGCCGCCGCCGCGGATGTTGGCGAGGACGAAGACGCCGCCGCGTTCGAGCCAGAGTTTGCCGGCGATGCCTGAATAGTAGGGAGTATTGGAGACCTGAAAGCCGCCGTAGGCCGTCAGAAGCGTGGGGTTGGAGCCGTCGTAGGGGATGTCTTTGCGGCGCACGACGAAGTAGGGGACTTTGGTTCCGTCGGTTGAGGTGGCTTCGAGCTGCTCGACGACGAGATTGGAGGCGTCGAACTGAGGGGGGAGAGTTTTGGCGGATGTCAGGGTGGCGGTCGAGGCGTCTCCCAGGAGGAGCGAGGAGGGCGTGAGGAAGCCGGTGAGGCTGAGGAAGAAGCGGTCGTCGGAGGTGTTGGCGGTCTCGATGGAGACGGCAAGGTTGTCGGGGATGTCGAGCTTCTTCCGCGTCCACTCGCCTTTGGCGCTGCGGGCGTAGATGTAAGCGCGGCCCTGGACGTGCTCCAGCGTGGTGAGGATCAGGCGATTTTTTGTGACTGCGGCATCCTGGGCGAACTCCTGCGCGGTGGGGGCGAAGATGGTGGTGGGACGGAGGTGCAGGGGGTCTTTACGGACGGCGTCGAGGTCGAGGGAGACGACGGAGCCCTGGGGGAAGGTTGTGGAGAGGCCTTCGGGCTTCCAGTCCTGGTTGAGGGTGACGATGATCTGGTTTTCGAGCAGGCCGTCCAGGTCAGCTTTGGGGGGCAGGGCGATGCGTTGGGGGCCGGTGGGTGTGAGGAGGGAGACCTCGCGTTCGAAGAAGTTTATGCCTCGGCTGAGGAGGACGGCGTGATGCCCCTGGCCATCGTGGAGGGAGTCCGGGGCGGCGCTGACGTCGGACTCTTTGCCGCGGTAGATCTCTTTGGCCTGATCGAGGGGCTGGCCGCGTTTCCAGAGTTTGACGACGAAGGGATAGCCGGACTGGGTCATGGTGCCGGCGCCCCAGTCGCGGGCTACGAGGAGGGTGTCGCTGTCGACCCAGGTGACGTCCTGTTTTGACTTTGGCAGGACGAAGCCGTTCTCGACGAATTTGCCGGTCTTTAGATCGAACTCGCGGAGGGTTTCGGCATCTTCGCCGCCGGCGGAGAGTTTGACGAGGCAGAGGCCGTCGCGGGGGTAGAGGCAGTTGAGGCCCTTCTGGACCCACTTTTCGTTGTCCTGCTTCGAGAGGGCGTCGTAGTCGATGACGGTGTGCCAGTCGGGCTGAGCCGTGAGGTAGCTGGCGAGGGAGGTGCGGCGAAGGATGCCGTGGACGTGCTGGGCGTCCTGCCAGGTGTTGTAGATCTCGCCCTGGCGAAAGTCGGGGACGGCGAGGCGGTCGGGGGATTCGAGCACTTTGAGCGCTGCTGCTGCCAGGCCGGGATAACGGGGATCGCTGTCGAGGACTTTGGCGGAACGCTCGTTTTCGGTTTTGACCCAGGTCATGGCGCGGTCGCCGGAGACGTCTTCCAGCCACAGATATTTGTCGGGTTGCTCGACGGTGGTTTGGGCTTTGAGGGGCAGGCAGGTGAGGGTGATTCCCATCGTAAGGGCGAGCAGGGGGGCGTTTCTGAGGCGCATTTGTCTTCCTTTGGCGTGGCTCACGCCGCTCCCACTATCTTGTCATATGGTTTGTGCCCTTCTTCTGCTGTATCCAGGGGCACCCCCCCTGGGGGGTTACCCTGGTTAACCTGCTTATTTTCTTTGACCTGCGATTTTAGGTGTCTGCAAAATATTCATTCCAGATGGGTTACGGGTAAATTCGTCTTTCTAAAGGAGTTAGCGGATTGTTAAGGTGAAAAAGCCCCGAATGGTCTCGGGGCTTTCTTTATCCTCTGTATCCAGTATAGCGGATGGAGGAGAACTACTACGCCACGAGGATCTGCTGGATTGGCGCGGGTTTTGGAGGGTTTGGGGGTTGACAGGTTTTTCCCGGGGCGAGGAAAGAATGGTGTGTTTTTGTGGTTCTTCGTGGACAAATTGCGGTAAAAACGTGGTGGATTTGGGTGGGAGTTTGGGGGCTCCTTCCGAGGGATGGAACAGGCGTTTTGGGAGAGGGATAGGAAGCGTGGCCAGGTTTAGGCTTTGCAGAGCTCTTCGGAGAGGTCTTCGCGGTGGTTGAGGGCGATGGCGTCGAGGCGGTCGAGCACCTGGATGTAGAAGATGAGGCCGGAGACGGCGAGAGCCAGGAAGATGGGGATCATGAGCCAGGGACGGTGAAGATGGCTCGTGAGGACGACGACACCGAAGCCGATGGCGAAGCAGCCCGCCACCATGCCGAGGGCGATGAGGGCGCTGAGTTGCGAGGTTTGCTTGCGGCTGATCTTCGAGAGATCGATCTTCTTTGGAGACATGAGGGAACGAAGATTGCCGACGGCTCCGTTGGTGAGTGCGGCGAAGACGAGCCAGCACAGGGTTGCCAGGGCAATGACGGGCGATGGCGGATGGGCGATGAAGGTGATGACGGCGAAGATCAGAACAAACTCGATGAGGCTGAGGAGGAAGCCGATGAGGTTTTTTGCGAGGAAGACGTCGCGCAGGCGCGTGGGGGCGAGGAAGTAGAGCTGGATGCCGCTGCCATCCATGCCGAGGCAGTTGTAGGAGAGGATGGAGACGCCGAGGATGGAGTAGGCGACTGCGGCGGGGAAGAGGAGATTGCCGAAGCGGCCGCTGACGCTCATGCGGCTGGCGAAGAGGAAGACCATGAAGATGGGGGCGACGAAGCCGTAAAGCTGATTGGTGTTGCGGCGGAGGTAGATGAACTCCTTTTGCAGGCAGGCGGCGATGGTGGGGCTGAGGCCGAAGGTGCTGGTGGGGGCGAGTATGGCGGTGGGTTGCGCGAGTACCGGATGGGTTGCCGAAGCGACGCTGATGGTTTTGGGTGGGGGAGGCTGTTTGGTGAGTTCGCTTAGATTTTCTCCGCGGAACTCGCGCTTCATGCGCCAGGCGTAGATGCTGAAGAAGAGGCTGCCGAAGGCGATGAGGCCAAGGAGCGAGGCGATGGCGAGGAGGAAGCGACCCTGGCTGAAGCTGGCGATGGAGGACGCGGTGAGTCCTGGAGGGAGGAGGACTGCTACGGGTTTAATGCCGTGAAAGAGTTTGAGGAGAAGAGGCAGGTGGCTGGAGGTGCGGTGATGGTGGCCGTTCTGCAGGCCGGGGTTGAGGGTGACGTTGAGGTACTGGAAGCCGAGAGAGGCGAAGAGGATGAAGGCGGTGAAGAGCTCGCGGGCGCGGCGGGTGGAGAGCCAGCGGTCGACCCAGGCGAAGACCATGCGGGTGAAGACGATGTTGGCGAGAGCGTAGGTGGCGAGCAGGAGCGTGGCCCAGGGAAGGAGTGACGGGCGGGCGACGCCGATGCCGATGTCGGCGGCGACGAGGGCGAGGGTGCCGATGACGTTGGCCGCGCTGAGAAGGCCGAAGAAGAGGCGGGCCGTGAGATAGCGGGGGAAGCTGAGAGGGAAGCGGATGATGGTGTTGATGTCGAAGCTGAGGCCGGGCTGAGCGATGTTGATGCTGACGAGCTGCCAGAGGAGGAAGATGCCCCAGGTGAGTGCGGGAAGCAGCGCAAGGTGGTTTGAAGAGACGAGGTAGAAGGCTCCGAAGCCGCAGCCGAGGATGGGGAAGAAAGCGACGAGGCCGAGGATGGGGAAGAAGATGATGCGGGCGGCGAGTTCGCCTGCTCCGCCTTTGCGGCGGAAGGCGTTGCGGAAGATGCACCAGCGGAGTTGGGCGAGGGCGGAGAACTGGGCGCGGCTCTGGGCGACGGTCCAGGGTTGGGTCGTGTCAGGGATGTCTTTGGCGAATCGATTCATGTCGGTCCTGGATATCGCGGCGGAGAAGGGAGGGTATTTCCCAGGGAGTCAAAGATGGTGCTGAAACAGGCTGCTGGTGGCTGGGCTAAGAAGGCCCGGGGCTAGAGCCCCACATCATTGCAATGATTTTTCGCAGGGCTGAAGCCCTGCGCTTAATCCGAAGAGTGACGACAGATGGCTCTTCAGTGCGCCCTAAACCTTTGAGGCTCCTCAGGGCCGGGCGAGGCGATTCGCGGGAGATTTTTATGCCAGCCATGAGAGCTCCTGCTCGGGGTGGGTGGCGCCGGGTTCGCTGCCGACGATGTTGAGGAAGATCTCTTCGAGGGTGAGGGTCTGGCTGGTTGCGCCGTTGCTGCCTGAGCCTTCGGGGTTGCGGGCGTGGACGCCGGCGCGAAGCTCTTCGAGGGAGCCGTTGGCGATGAGTTGGCCGCGGTCGATGATGGCGATGTGGGTGCAGAGGCGCTCGACGATTTCGAGGACGTGGGAGGTGAGGAAGATGGTCGCGCCACGGGCGATCATGCCCTGGAGCATGGCTTTGAGGGTGCCGGAGGCGATGGCGTCGACGCCTTCGAAGGGCTCGTCGAGGAAGAGGATTTTGGGGCCGTGGATGACGGCGGCGGCGAGGGCGAGCTTTTTCTGCATGCCGTGGGAGAAGTCGGTGATGAGCTTGCGGGTCTCGTTGACGAGGCCCATGAATTCGAGGAGCTCGGTGGTGCGGGTGGTGGTGGTGAGGGTGTCGAGGCCGTACATGCGGCCGACGAAGCGGAGGTACTCGGCGGCGGTGAGGCGGCCGAAGAGAGCGAGGCCTTCGGGAACGACACCGATCTGGCGCTTGACGTCGATGGGGTTGGCGATGGCGTCGAGGCCGAGGATCTGAATGGAGCCGGAGGTGGGGGCGAGCAGGCCGGTGAGCATTTTGATGGTGGTGGACTTGCCGGCCCCGTTGGGGCCGAGGAAGCCGAAGAACTGGCCAGGGGCGACGGTGAGGTTGACGTCCTGGACGGCGGTGAATTCGCCGAAACGGCGGGTAAGGCCAGTGGTGGTGACGGCGGGGACCATGTGGGGGAAGGATACCCTACGAAATGAGGAAGGCTGGAATGAAATTTTGCAGCATGCAGGGATGTCTGGCTGGGGGCGTTTTTGTTGATTTGTTGGAGGTTATGGGTTTTGACAGGGGAGGGATCTCTCTTCTAGCGGCCTGGCAGATTTCTAACGGCCGGGCAGAGGGTAAAAGAAGGCCTTTTGCGGGGGATCGGATGGAGAATGGCAGCGTCTAATGATGAGTCGCCAGACCGCAACCAGGCGAGATGGCAAGGGTTGGTATACTTAAGGGCTACCGCATTGATCCGAGCTGAGTTTGCGGTATGTGTTTGGGGCAGGACGCGACGCTCGGTGAGCGGTACTGCAGAACAGGTTTTTGATGAGCAACATTCTTGAGGCGATTCAATCTCCCGCCGACGTAAAAAAGCTGACGATTCCTGAGTTGACACAGCTGGCGGAGGAGATACGGGCACGGCTGATCGTTGGGGTTTCGAGGACGGGCGGACACATCGGGCCAAATCTTGGCGTAGTGGAACTGACGCTGGCGATGCACTATGTCTTCGACACGCCGAAGGACAGCTTTGTCTTCGACGTGAGCCATCAGGCGTATGTCCACAAGCTGCTGACGGGGCGGGAGAAGCTGTTCGATACGATCCGGCAGCCGGGCGGTCTGAACGGCTTTATGCTGCGCACCGAGAGCGAGCATGACAGCTATGGCGCAGGACATGCCGGAACGGCGCTGAGCGCGGCGCTGGGGATGGCGGTGGCGCGGGATATGTCGGGCGGGAAGGAACATATTGTTGCGCTGGCAGGTGATGCGGCGTTTACGAACGGGATCTCGTTTGAGGCGCTGAATAATATTGCGGTGCAGACGAAACGGCTGATTGTGGTGTTGAACGACAACTCGTGGTCGATCGATAAGAATGTCGGGGCGATTGCGGAATACTTTCACAAGATTGTGACGAACCCGACGATCTCCAGCCTGCATGACCGGGCGACGGGACTGCTGGAGCGGTTTGGCGGCAAGACGGTCGCGCATGTGGCACGGAAGGCGGAGGAGGCAGCGAAGGGTTTGATTGGCCCGGGCATGTTGTTTGAAGAGTTCGGGCTGAGCTACTTTGGGCCACTCGATGGACATAATCTGCCGCTGCTGATTGAGACCTTCAACTTTTTGAAGCAGCAGAACAAGCCGGTGGTGCTGCATGCGATTACGCAGAAGGGCAGAGGGTTTCAGCCGGCGATTGCGATGCAGAAGAAGTTTCATGGGCTGGGGCCGTACGACGCAGAGACGGGTGAGACGAAGTCTGCCGGGCAGAAGACGTACTCGGAGATATTTGCCGAGTCGCTGACGAAGCTGGCTACTGCGAATGAGAAGGTGGTTGCGATTACGGCGGCGATGCCGAACGGGACGGCGCTCGATCTTTTCAGGCCGCATCATCCGAAGCGGTACTTCGATGTGGGGATTGCCGAGGAACATGCGGTGATCTTTGCGGCGGGAATGGCGACGAAGGGGTATAAGCCGTTTTGCGCGATCTACTCCACGTTTCTGCAGCGGGCGTTCGATCAGATTGTGCATGATGTGTGCCTGCAGAATCTGCCGGTGGTGTTTTGCATGGACCGCGGCGGATTGAGCGGGGATGACGGGCCGACGCATCATGGGTTGTTCGACATCAGCTATCTGCGGAGCGTGCCGAACCTGATTCACATGGTTCCAAAGGACGAGGATGAGCTGGCGGACATGATGTACACGGCGATGCTGCATGAGGGGCCGAGTGCGATCCGGTATCCGCGTGGGACAGGGCCGGGGGTTGCGGTGAAGGAGCAGCCGGTGGCTCTGGAGATCGGTAAGGCTGAGGTGGTCTACGGTCCGAACCACGGGGATGGAGCCGATGTCGCGATCTTTGGGCTGGGCGCGATGCTGCCGGAGGCTATGCGGCTGGCGGAGATGCTGCGGCTGGAAGGGTTTTCGGCGGCGGTGATCAATCCGCGATTTGCAAAACCGGTGGACCGCGAGTGTGTTGGTGAGTTCGGCGGGCGCTGCGGGCTGGTGGTGACGCTGGAAGACCATGTGCTGGCAGGTGGCTTTGGATCGGCGGTGATGGAGACGCTGAATGAGCTTGAACTGCAGGTGCCGGTGGTGCGGGTGGGCTGGCCGGATGCGTTCATCGAACATGGCAAGGTGGAGGCGCTGCGGGAGAAGTATGGATTGACCGCGGAGGCTGCGCTGGAGAAGGCGAAGCCCTATCTGAGCAGGATGATGGAGCAGGTGCTGGCGAAGCACTCGTAATGTCGATCGGCAGGAGATGAAAAGGATGGGCTGCTTCGAGCGGCCCATCTTTTTTTTGGCGGCGTCGTTCGGACAGAGCAACCGCTGCTACGTTCGCGGAGACATGAGGGCGAGCAGCTCCTGAGTGCGGGCGTGGCGGAAGGAGAAGGTGCTGCGAAGCTGGTGGGAGATGAAGATGCGCCGGGCCAGTTCGCCGGCCTGGCCGAAGGGTATCTCGTACTCAATATCGTCGTGGAGCAGCGTGCCGGTGATGGAAGAGCCGGAGTCGGTGGTGCGGGGCTCGGGGCGTACGCTGTGGCAGTGATGCCAGAAGGCGAAGGGGCCGCGGAGCTGATGATCGCAGAAGTGATCGTTCCAGACGAAGTCGGTGATCTGTGCCTCCCATGGCACGCGGAGGGGGGCGTAAGGAAAGGGGCGGAAGCTGATCGTCATGCGGGTGCCTGCGCCGGCGGCGATGCTTCGGAGGGGAAGGGTTGAAGCTGCTGGGCGCGGTGGTGGTGGAGCAAAGGCTGCTTCTTCGATGCGGGCCTTCTGCCAGGCGGGCATCAGGCGAGGAAGGTTCTCGGGGTGGGCGAAGAAGGCGAAGACATATTCGACGGGGTGGGGAAGCCACTGTTCGGAATGCCAGGTGTGACGCATAAGGCTGATCTGGTTATAGCGTGTGCGGAGCGGGAATGCGATGGGGCAAAAACAAGGTGCCTCAATGAGAGAGGCACCTTGTGCGTGGTGAGAAACATTTAGTTGGGCATGAGGACGGTGTCGATGACGTGAATGACACCGTTCGACTGGAAGACATCGGCGGTAGTGATGGTGGCCATGCCGCCTTTGGCGTCGGTCAGCATGATGTTGCCGCCTGACATCGTCGCAGTGAGGTCTTCGCCCTGAACAGTCTTGAGAGTGGCTTTGCCGCCGCCCTTTTGAATCATCTTC
>Ga0302313_10002254_pt1 | contig 13550 bp, 15 predicted proteins | sample III_Palsa_N2_2_FD_200454 | JGI IMG/M metagenome (GOLD analysis project Ga0302313, IMG submission 200454) | Peat permafrost microbial communities from Stordalen Mire near Abisko, Sweden - III_Palsa_N2_2 | ecosystem: Environmental > Terrestrial > Soil > Palsa > Peat permafrost | place: Sweden...
ACACAATTCACCTGCGCACACTGTCAAAGATCAATCGCTTGTTACTGATTCCTCAGTAACTACCTGAGACGTTTCGTCCTAGGTGAGCCGCCCATTCTACATCGCTTTTCGCGACCGTCAACACCTTAAGAAGAGAAATTTTCTATCCGCGGGGGTGGTGACACCCTTCGTGAAGAGCTGCTCGTCGAAGGGGGGAGAATCATAGCGCCGCAGCGCCGGTCTGTGAAGAGGGCGCGCACACTTTTCTCTCATAAATGCACAAGACGATGATCTTTCGCCTCACGTCATCGTCTCTGCGAGCGCTCTACTGTTGAGCTCGCGCGACATCATGCGTTCGATGCAGATCATCTCGATGCGCGACGCTGATGGCTTTCGGCGCTGCGATCCACCTACGTGCAAGGTCGATCCCTGCACGTAATGTCTATGGCGACGCGCGCACTTGTTATGTGCTGCTGGAGTTGTCGACCGGTGGGGCGCACTGAATTGGCGCGCAGGCTGGTGAGCCGAAGATCGAGGGCAACGCGTGCGCAGCACGCGATGCGGGCAGCTCGGATGTACCGAGCAGGCCGAGGCGAAACGGGATCAACGCCTCAGGGCGCAGATTTTCCAGCGCGTCCCAGTCGTCTTCAAAGGGAATGAACTGTTGCATGGCAGGCTCCTTACAGTGGCGCGCCTCGTGATCGCGCGCAGGAGCATAAGAACAGACGGCCCGGTCAATACCGTGACGAATTCGGGCCGTTTGAGGGCAGACAGCGGCTCTTAGTCGAGTTCAATCATCTCGAAATCGTCTTTGGTCGTGCCGCAATCCGGGCAGGTCCAGGTCAGGGGCACGTCTTCCCAGCGTGTACCGGCGGGGATACCTTCATCAGGAACGCCGACGGCTTCGTCGTAGATATAACCGCAGACGACGCACATCCATTTGCGCAAGGTTGTGGCTTCGGTGGAACTCTGGCTCATTGTCGGGCTTCTATGATCGCGATGGGATGGGGTTGAATGGCACATTCTCGCAACTCGTCGAGCAATGCGAAAGCATGCATCATCGCCGATCACCCTATTCCCGCGCGTGAGACCACGATTTGAAAACGTTCGCACTATCGACGGGCCGCGGCCTGTACGTGATCACCGATGGCCCACGCCCCGATCTCATTGACGCAGTGGCGCAGGCGCTTGCCGGAGGCGCGCGGTTGCTGCAATACCGCGACAAGAGTGCTGATTCGGCACGGCGTCACAACGAAGCCGCTGCGCTCAGACAGTTGTGCGACACCTACGGCGTACCGTTGATCATCAACGACGACACCGCGCTGGCGCAGGCGGTAGCGGCAGATGGAGTGCACCTGGGCAAGGACGATGGCGATCTCGCCGCCGCTCGTGCCGTACTGGGCGCGGGCGCGATCATTGGCGTGTCGTGTTACGACTCATTGCAGCGTGCGACGGCGGCTGCAAGCGCTGGCGCGAGCTACATCGCGTTCGGCGCATTCTTCCCTTCGCCCACCAAACCGTTGGCACCGCGTGCTTCGATCGAGCTGCTGAGGCAAAGTGCCGCGCTCGGTGTGCCGCGAGTGGCGATCGGCGGAATCACCCCGGACAATGCGGCATCGCTGATTGAAGCAGGCGCCGACTACCTGGCCGTCATCTCGGCTGTATTTGGCGCCGATGACGTGCGCCACTCGGCGCAACGCTTTACCGACCTCTACTCATCTCATCCCGGAACAGCCCCATGACCAGCAACCACGAACTCTTTCAGCGCGCACAGACGCTGATGCCCGGTGGCGTGAACTCACCAGTACGCGCATTCAAGTCGGTCGGTGGCGAGCCGTTCTTCACGGAACGCGCAGATGGCGCTTACCTGTGGGATGTGGAAGGCACGCGTTACATCGACTATGTGGGCTCGTGGGGGCCGATGATCGTGGGCCACAACCACCCAGGCGTGCGCGAGGCGGTCGAGCGCGCCGTGAAAAATGGCCTGTCGTTCGGCACGCCCTGCGCGGCCGAAGTGACGATGGCCGAAACAATTACAAGGCTGATTCCGTCGATGCAGATGGTGCGGATGGTGAACTCCGGCACGGAGGCCACGATGTCGGCGATCCGCCTCGCCCGCGGCGCCACCGGCCGCTCGAAGATCGTGAAGTTCGAAGGCTGCTATCACGGCCACGGCGACAGTTTTCTGGTGAAGGCGGGTTCCGGCGCACTGACCTTCGGCGTACCCACTTCGCCTGGCGTACCGAAAGCCAACGCCGATCTCACACTGACGCTACCGTACAACGACCTCGATGCAGCGAAGCTGCTGTTCGCCGAACAGGGCAGCGACATCGCGGGGCTCATCATCGAGCCGGTTGCCGGCAACATGAACTGCATTCTGCCGAATGACGGTTACCTGCAGGGCCTGCGCGAACTGTGCACGCAGCACGGCGTGCTGTTGATCTTCGACGAGGTGATGACCGGCTTCCGGGTTGCGCTGGGTGGCGCGCAGGCGCATTACGACGTGACGCCGGACTTGAGCACCTTTGGCAAGATCATCGGTGGCGGCATGCCGGTCGGTGCTTACGGTGGCCGCCGCGACTTGATGGAGCAGATCGCACCCGCCGGACCGATTTATCAGGCAGGCACCTTGAGCGGCAACCCGGTGGCGATGGCTGCGGGCCTGGCGATGCTGGAACTGGTCCAGGCGCCCGGATTTTACGACCAGCTTGCGGCACGTACGCGCCTGCTCACCGACGGGCTTCAATCGATGGCGGACGGTGAAGGCATCGCGTTCAGTACCAACCGCGTCGGTGGCATGTTCGGTTTGTTCTTCACGGCTGAGAAAGTGGAGAGCTACGCGCAGGCCACGGCGGCAGACACTGCGCTGTTCAACCGCTTCTTCCATGGAATGCTCAAGCGCGGCGTGTATCTCGCACCGTCGGCGTTCGAGGCTGGCTTCCTTTCCAGTGCACACAGCGAGCAGGACATCGCCGACACGCTTCAGGCTGCCCGCGAAGCGCTGCGCGAAGCACGCGCTTAAGTTCCAGCCGCCCGCGTCGTTCGACGGCGCGGGCGTTATGGCGCTACCAGCTGCCGGTGTTCGGCATGGACGCCCACGGTTCCTGCGCTGGCAGGTGGCCGTCCTGCAGCAGCTCGATCGAAATCAGATCGGGCGAACGCACAAAGGCCATATGACCGTCGCGCGGCGGGCGATGAATGGTGTAACCCATCGCATGCAGTCGCGCACAGGTGGCGTAGATGTCGTCCACGCGGAACGCGAGATGACCAAAATTGCGCGCCGAGCCGTAGTCCTCTTGCGAACCCCAGTTCCAGGTCAGCTCGATTTGCGCTTCAGGACTCTCCGACGCGGCGAGAAACACCAGCGTGTATTTCCCTTCGGGCACTTCGTTGCGACGAACTTCGTGCAGACCCAGTCCCTCGCAATAGAAACGCAACGAGGCATCCAGGTCGCGCACGCGAACCATGCTGTGCAGGTATTTCATCAACTTGCCTCTTTGTAAAAGAATTCAGGCTGCCACGTAGGCCGTCAATGCCGCATGCAGGCGCCGCAGCCCTTCGGCGAGATCTTCATCGCTGATCGTCAGCGGCGGCACGAAACGCAGCACGTCAGGGCCAGCCTGCAGCAATAGCAGGCCATGCGCGGCGGCATGATCGAGAATTTCGCCGGCCTTACCTTTGTGCGCATCGTTCAGGACAGCGCCGATCATCAGGCCACGGCCACGCACTTCGGCAAACAGATTCAGCTCGTGGTCGATACGTGCCAACCCGGCACGCAGATCGTGAGCCTGCCGCTCCACATTCAGCAGTACCGCTGGCGAGGCGAGCTTGCGCAATGCGACACGCGCGACCGCCGCCGCCATCGGGTTACCGCCAAAAGTGGTGCCGTGCGCACCGTATTGCAGCACCTCGGCCACCTTTGGGCCGGCCAGCATCGCGCCGATCGGGAAGCCGCAGCCGAGTGCCTTGGCCAGTGTCACGATATCCGGCTGCACATGATCCTGTGTATGTGCGAACAAGGTGCCGGTCCGACCCATGCCGCACTGGATTTCATCCAGCACCAGCAGCGCGTCGTACTGGTCGCACAGTTCGCGGACGCGCTTGAGGAATCCCGGCGCGGCCGGCAGCACACCGCCCTCACCCTGCACCGGCTCCAGCATCACGGCGGCAATGCCACCTTCGGCGAACGCTGCTTCCAATGCCGCGACGTCGTTGAAATCCAGATAACGGAAACCGCCGGGCAGCGGCTCGTAGCCCTCCTGATACTTGGGCTGTGCGGTTGCCGTCACGGTGGCCAGCGTGCGGCCGTGGAACGAGCCGCGGAACGTAACGATGATGCGCTGCTCCGGCGCACGTCCCTTGGACGCCGCCCAACGACGCACCAGCTTGATCGCCGCCTCGTTCGCCTCGGCGCCGGAATTGCACAGGAACACGCGCTCGGCGAAATGCGATGCGTGCACCAGCTCTTCGGCCAGCCGCAGCGGCGGCTCGGTGTAGAACACGTTGCTGCTGTGCCAGAGCTTGTGCGCCTGCGCGGTGAGCGCCGCCAGCAGATCTGCATCCTGATGGCCAAGCGCGTTCACCGCGATGCCGGCACCGAAGTCGACGTAATCGTTGCCCTGGGTATCCCAGACTCGCGCGCCCTTGCCGTGATCGAGCACCAGTTCGCGCGGCTTGTACACCGGTACCCAGTAACGCTTGCCGAGGTCGATCAGGGACTGCGCGGAGTGATCTTTTGCCTGCATGATGGATTCCGGGCGTCGTCGCCGGGACAACACCGTCTTGGAGATGGCTGGGAACGCGGCCGCCCACAAACCTCGTGGCGTCCTGCGCTACCGCGCATCATAAACTGCAGCTGGCTTTTGCACGATGCGCGTGGCTGGTGGAAGCACGCCCGCAGCGGCCCTACCCGCTGACTACGCGAACATCGTGCCTGCTCGGCACAACGGGGCTATCTCAGCGCAACTGCTCCGGCACCAGTTGATGTTTCTTGCACAACCGGTAGACGGTGACCCGCGACACTTTCAGCCGACGCGCGCATTCGCTGATGTTGAAACGACTCTCGCGCAGGCAGATCTCCACCGCCTCGCGTTCGGCTGACACGCGGGTCAGCCCCAGACTGGAGCGATGGCCATTGGTCAGCGGTGCGTCCTGCAGGTCCAGATCAGCCACGCTGATCAGCGTAGCTTCGGCCACCACCGCGGCGCGCTGCACGCGGTTGAGCAACTCACGTACGTTGCCGGGCCACGAAAATGCCCGCATCGCCTGCTTGGCGGAACCGCTGAACAAACGGGCGTGACTATGGTGCTGCTCCCGGAAGGCGTCGAGAAAATGCTGCGCAAGCATTTCCACGTCCTCTGCGCGCTCGCGCAGCGCCGGCATACGCAGACGCAACACGTTGAGCCGGTAATAGAGATCCTCGCGGAAGTGACCGGCGGCTACCGCCGTCTCCAGATCGACATGGGTCGCCGCCAGTACGCGCACATCCGCACGGATCGGCTGGCTACTGCCGACGCGCTCGAAGGTGCCCTCCTGCAGGAAGCGCAGCAGGCTGGTTTGCGCATCGAGCGGCAAGTCGCCGATCTCGTCGAGGAACACCGTGCCACCGGATGCGCTCTCGATGTGGCCGATTCGCCGCGCGTTGGCGCCGGTGAATGCGCCCCGCTCGTGGCCGAATAACTCTGACTGGACCAGGTTGGAAGGCAATGCGCCGCAATTGATCGTGACAAACGGCCGCGCGGCACGCACCGACAGCTCATGCAGCGCGCCCGCTGCAACCTCCTTGCCGGTACCGGTTTCACCGGTGATCAGCACCGGCAGATCGACCGGTGCGTATTTGCGGATGCTTGAGCGCACGGCCAGCATCGCTGCACTCTGCCCGACCATGCCGAGCGAGTCAGGCTCGGCCATCGCGGGCTGCGGCTGCTTGCTGTCACTGAAGCGCGCCAGTGTCTCCAGCAGCCTTGGCATATCGATGGGTGCGGTAAATAACTCGGCGCAGTTGAGCAAGATACGCTTTACCAGCGGCTGCTGCGTCGGCATTTCCGACGAGACCAGCGCGATCCACGGCACCCGTGGGTATTGGGCGATCTGACGCCCCATCGCCTGCAGTACGTTGTCATCGCCATGGCGGAAGTCGGCCATCGCCACCACGGTTGCACCGGCGCGGACCCCGACCCCTTCGCGCGCCTTGATATTGGCTACTCGGACCGACCAGCCTGACTTGGCCAAGGATTGTTGCTCCGCTGCGATCGGCTGACCAAACCAGACCACGCAACGCCCGCCCCTCGCAGTGTCGTCCATTGTCCCCTCCCGTCCACCATCCTGTTTATTGGTTGTCCGCTACCGGCGGTTTACCGCCAGTCATGGCTTAGGCACAGAAGAACATTGCTGTCAATAGAGTGGCGAACTATACGCCACAATTGATGCATTGAGATGACTTCACGTCAGAGAACAACCTGAATGCCTGTCAGGGAACACCGCACGGACACTCCGAAGTCCACTCAAACCGCCACTTACAGCGGCCTCAGGCGAGGAATAAATCCGGCAACAACGACGCGCCAGGGCTTACCGCATAGACATCGAAATTGTTTATCCCGGACATCCGCAAAACGTCCTCATCGATGGCAAATTGGCCGGTGTAGCTGCGCGCTGGCAGGGTGAAGATGGCATGCGCGGCATCGGCGACGATCTCAGGGCGGCGGCAATGCTCGGCCTTGACGCCATCGATCATGGCGATCGCCGCAGTAGCGATCACCGTGCGCGGCCACAGGGCGTTTACCGCGATGCCCAGCGGCGCGAACTCCGCGCTCATGCCCAGCACGCAAAGGCTCATGCCGTATTTGGCGATGGTGTAGGCCGTGTGCGGCGCGAACCATTTGGGGTCCAGGTTCAGCGGCGGCGACAGCATCAGCACATGCGGATTGGCTGCCTGCTTCAGATAAGGCAGGCAACTGCGGGTGACCAGGAACGTACCGCGGGTATTGACCTGATGCATCAGGTCAAAGCGCTTCATCGGTGTCTCGGCGGTTCCGGCCAGCCAGATCGCGCTGGCGTTGTTGACCACGATATCGATGCCGCCGAAATGTTCGGCCGCCTGCGCGGCGGCGGCCACGACCTGCTCCTCTTCGCGAATATCCACTTGCAGCGCCAGCGCCTTGCCGCCGGCAGCCTCGATCGCGGCCGCCGCGGTGTGGATGGTGCCGGGCAATTTTGGATTGGCCACGCCACTCTTGGCCGCGATCACGATGTTCGCCCCATCGCGGGCGGCGCGTAGCGCGATCGCCAGCCCGATGCCACGCGAGGCGCCAGTGATGAACAAGGTCTTGCCAGCAAGATCGCCCATGTGCGTCGACTCCGTCGAAAACGCCAGTCTAAGCGCTGAGGTCAGTCCAGGAGACGGTCAGTCCGAGCGCTGGTTATTCAGGGTTTCTGAAAACGCGGCAGGATGTCACGCAACTCCGCCAGCCGCAGCAGTGGATCGTTGAGTTCGAGCATGCGCTGCTGTTCGACCGGATCCAGGGGCAACAGCTCGGCCAGACGAAAGCCCACCCAGCTGGCATCGTCATAGGCGCTGCGCGGCGCAAGCCGCCAGTGTGGTGCCATCGTCTCGATCAGCCGTTCAAGAATGCTCTGCAGCAGGGCAAATTCCACCGGCACCGGTAGCTCTTGCTCGGCCGGCCAGATCTCGACTTCACCGCGCAACAAGCCATCGGAACGCGCTCGACTGCGTTCGACCCGGAAACGTGAACCGCCCTCGGCAACGATGCCGAGCAGGCCGTCTTCATCACGGTGGAAATCGCTGATCCGCGCGATCGTGCCGATGGCAGTCGGCACGGCAGGCATGCCTGCCTCTCGCCCATCAAGGATCAGGCACACCCCAAATCCGGTGTCATGACGCGTGCACTCGCGCACCAGATCGAGATAGCGCGGTTCAAAGATGCGCAATTGCAGCTGGCCGCCGGGAAACAACACGGTGGCGAGCGGAAACAATGGCATCTCGATGAGTGGAGACAGGGCGGCCATGCGACGAGTGTAACGATGCGGCGGCATCTGGTCAGCGGCCCCGGTCACGGCAAGCGCAGTTTCAGTAGCGCCGTAAACGCTCGACGAAGCGCCGTGGCGCAGCCTCGAAGCCGCCATTGGACATGAAGATCACCTGGTCGCCGGGCTGTGCCTGGGCGCACAGTGCATCGATCAACCCATCCACGGTTGGCGCGGTGTTACCGCGGCCACTCAGCGCCGCGGTGACCTGGGCGGCATCCCACGGCAACTCGGGACGATGCAGGAAGATCACCGCATCGGCGTCTTTCAACGAGGGTGCCAGTGCCGCGGCGTGCGCGCCCTGGCGCATCGAGTTGGAGCGCGGTTCCAGTGCCACCAGGATGCGCGCCTTGCCCACGTTTGCGCGCAGCGCGGCCAGTGTGGTGGCGATCGCGGTCGGGTGATGGGCGAAGTCATCATAGACGCGCACACCGTTTACCTCGCCCACCAGCTCCATCCGTCGCTTGACGCTCTCGAACGTGCTGAACGCAGACAGCAGCGCGCGCGGATCGGCGCCCGCGGCGGTGGCGGCGGCGAGTGCGGCGAGTGCGTTCATCACGCTGTGGTTGCCGAGCAGCGGCCAGCGCACTTCGCCGATCAGCTCGCCGCGGCGATGCACGGTGAACGCCGAGCCATCCGCTTCGATCAGCGTGGCGTGCCAGTCGCCGAGACCGATGCCGAATGTTTCCACCGGTGTCCAGCAGCCCATCGCCAATACTTCGGCGAGGTAGTGATCGTGCGCGTTGACGATCAGTCGACCGTTGCCTGGCACGGTGCGCACGAGGTGATGAAACTGGCGCTGGATCGCGGCGATATCCGGAAAAATGTCCGCGTGGTCGTATTCGAGATTGTTGAGGATCGCGATGTGCGGCCGGTAGTGCACGAACTTCGAGCGCTTATCGAAAAATGCGGTGTCGTACTCGTCCGCCTCGATCACAAACGGCTTGCCCTGCCCCAGCCGTGCCGACACACCAAAATTGCCGGGCACACCACCGACGAGGAAACCGGGTTCGTAGCCCGCGCTTTCCAGCAAGTGTGCCAGCAAGCTGGTGGTGGTGGTCTTGCCATGGGTGCCGGCGACCGCCAGCACGTCGCGCTCGGCCAGCAGCGTTTCGCCCAGCCATTGGGGGCCTGAGATGTAGCGCAGGCGCTGGTCCAGCATGTATTCCACCGCAGGATTGCCGCGCGTCATTGCGTTGCCCACCACCACGAGATCGGGCGCGGGCTGCAGATGTTCGGCGGTGTAGCCCTGCATCAAGTCGATGCCGAGCGCTTCCAGCTGGATACTCATCGGCGGGTAGACACTGGCGTCGGAACCTTCGACTTCAAGTCCCAGTTCACGCGCCAGCGCGGCGACACCGCCCATGAAGGTGCCGCAGATGCCGAGGATGTGCAGACGCATGAGTTACCCAATGGTGTGAAGGATGTTCGCGTGACGTCTTGCCACAGGGCAACGCGATCACCGGCCACCCACAGTTGCAGGGCGCCCAGTGGCGACCCCCGGGAATCAGCCGCTCGCCGCGGCCGACTCGTTCTCGAGCGCGCGTTTGACCCGCGCGGTGACCTCGTCGAGCTCGCCGACACCGTCGACGATCTGCAGCTTGCCGCGCTTGGCGTAGAAATCCGCCACGGGCGCAGTCTGTTCGGCGTAGATGGCCAGACGCTTGCGCACCGTGTCCGGATTGTCGTCGGCGCGACCTTCGGCCTTGAAGCGGATTTCGCAGCGGCCGATGATCACCTCGCTCGGCACCTTCAGCTTCACTACCGCATCGAGCGGCTGAACGATGCGGTCGAGCAGATGATCGAGCGCGTCAGCCTGGGCGAGGTTGCGCGGATAACCGTCGAGGATGAAACCGGCCTTGGCATCGTCCTGACCCAGACGATCCTCCAGCATGCCGAGCAGAATATCGTCTGAAACCAATTGGCCGGCATCCATCACAGCCTTGGCCTTCAGTCCCATCGGAGTGCCCGCGGCGACGGCGGCGCGCAGCATGTCGCCGGTCGAGATATGCGGCACACCCAATTCCGTCTTCAGCCGGGTGGCCTGAGTGCCTTTGCCCGAGCCGGGCGCACCAAGTAGGACGAGTCGCATAATGCTCCACAAGTTCGGCGGGCTGCCGCACACTGCCGCAACCCGTCCGTATCCAGATTTGACTGTCAAATTAGCGTCTGCACCCGGTGCCGTCAAACAGCGGCATCAGCCACCGGTCGCCAAGTGCCTGTTGCCAAAAGATTTGCTCCTGACCAAGAACATGCCGTTTCTGCCTGACTTGCTGCCCGAATGACCGTTCGAACGATCGTTCCAATGAGGATACCCATGAGCCCGACCCGCCGCCCTGCCAGCCCCTCCGGCAACCTGCTCTACGCCCAGTCCGGTGGCGTTACCGCCGTGATCAACGCAACCGCCGCCGGCGCGATCGAGGCTGCGCGCGCGCGCGGCGTGAAGGTCTACGCTGCGCGTAACGGTATCCTCGGTGCGCTGCATGAGGAGCTGATCGATACCTCGAAGGAGTCGAAGACGGCGATCGCGGCATTGCGCCATACCCCCGGCGGCGCCTTCGGCAGCTGTCGCTACAAACTGAAATCGCTGGAAGAAAATCGAGCCGAGTACGCGCGGCTGATCGATGTGTTCCGCGCTCACGACATTCGCTGGTTTCTCTACAACGGCGGCAACGACTCGGCCGATACCGCGCTGAAGATCTCGCAACTGGGCAAGGCCATGGGCTATGACATCCGCTGCATCGGCGTACCCAAGACGGTGGACAACGACCTTGCCGTCACCGACTGCTGCCCCGGTTTTGGCTCGGTCGCGAAATACACAGCCATTTCCACGCTGGAAGCGAGCCTCGACGTGGCCTCGATGGCCTCGACTTCGACCAAGGTGTTCATTCTCGAAGTGATGGGCCGTCATGCCGGCTGGATCGCCGCCGCCGCCGGCCTCGCTGGCGAAGGCGCGGATGCTGCGCCGCATATCATCCTGTTCCCCGAGAACACCTTCGATGAAGCGGCGTTCCTGGCTAAAGTGAAGGCAACCGTGGAACGCGTGGGCTGGTGCACCGTGGTCGCCTCCGAGGGCGTGCGCAACGCGGCCGGCCAGTTCCTCGCCGAAGCGGGCACTCGCGATGCCTTTGGCCATGCGCAGCTCGGCGGTGTGGCGCCGGTGCTGGCGGCGCTGGTGAAAGAGAAACTTGGCTACAAGTATCACTGGGCGCTGCCCGACTACCTGCAACGTTCCGCGCGGCACGCCGCGTCGAGGGTCGATGCAGAGCAAGCCTATGCGGTCGGGCGTGCTGCCGTGGAATACGCACTGAAAGGCATGAACGCGGTGATGCCGGTGATCGTGCGCACGTCCGATGCCCCTTATCGCTGGAAGATCGAACCGGCCGCGCTGGCGAAGATCGCCAATCGCGAAAAGAAGATGCCCAAGGGTTTCATCAGCCGCGATGGCTTCGGCATTACCGCTGCCGCCCGGCGATACCTGGCACCGTTAATCCAGGGCGAAGCGCCGCCGCCGTACGGCAAGAACGGGCTGCCTCAGTATGTGACGTTGAAGAACCACGCCGTGGGGCAAAAACTGCCTGCATTCGCTCGTTGATGCGCTAAAGGCAACCGCGAGTCGATTGGCGTAGCCCATCGCGTAGGTTGGGGTGAGCAGAGCGAGCCCCAACGTCTCCGTGGGAGGCATGAGGCATTTGTTGGGGTTCGCTTGGCTCACCCCAACCTACTCGCTGCAATTGAGCCTTGTAGGGGCGCACCCTGTGCGCGATGCCTTTCGACAAGCTGCCAAGAGCATCGCGCACAAGATGCGCTCCTACAACGTCAGGAAGGCATTGAGCGCGGGTTGATACGCGGGATCATCCTGGATCGTATTGTGTCCGGTTCCGGCGATCACCAACTCCGTTGGCGGCGTGGCGAAGCTGGCTACCAGCTGTGCGGTGCGGGTCGGCCTGATGACCTGATCATCATCGGCACGCAGCACCAGCACTGGGCAATGCACCTGCGCGGCAATGCGCCATGACTCGTAGCGATCCTTCAACAATAGCGACACGGGTGCAAAGGGATACGCGTCTTGCGCTACGCGCAACAGACTGTCGAACGGAGTGACCAGCACCAGCCGTTCCAGCGGTCGCCGCGCGGCAAGTTGCACGGCAACGCCACTGCCCAAGCTGCGACCGATGACGGCTATGCCCTTATGGCGGCGTGCCGCCTCGTCATAGAGCGCCAGCGCATCATTGATCAGCGCGGACTCGCTGGGTTCGCCGCTACTTCCGCCGTAACCGCGGTAGGGCAGCAGATAAATCGTCCGATCCGGAAACCATCGGGAAAAGTCCTCGCGCAAATCCTCGATGCGCTCGGCATTGCCGCCGAAGTACAACAGCGCCTTTGTTTGCCCCGGATTGACGACCCAGCCACGCAGCACGGCGGCATCCCGCGACAGTACGAAATCCGGCGCCTGCCTCAACTGCCGGCTCGATTGCGGCATATAAATCAGGTGCCTCTGATTCAGATACAGATAGACGCATGCCAAACCATACAGGCACAGCGAGACGGCAATGATTACGCCCACGACGCGCCATGGCATGCGATCCCCCTGTTTCCATTGCAGACACCCTTGAGCTTAGGACCGCCCAGAACTCGCGCACAAGCGCGAGCTTGCTAGCCGCGTGGGTTGGGGTGAGCGCAGCGAGCCGCAAAGACCCTGCGGGATGCTCGAGGTATTTGCTGGGGTTCGCTCCGCTCACCCCAACCTACTCACTGCCAGGGCAGAGACCTGAGGCCACGCCATTGTGGATGTCGTTTCCTCCCCGTAAAAATCGGAAGGCTTGTGCTGCCCGCCTTCTACGCTTAAGTTTTCCGAGCCCGTCTGGGCAAAGGAAACTCAAACCGGTATTTCTTACAGGGGGAATTCCATGTCTTCAAAGATCCTCCGAGCCATGTTGCTCGGGATGGTAGTGCTTGTCCTCGGCGGTTGCGCCGGTGCACAGGTCATGAAGGAAAAGCCGACTCCGCAGGCAACAGCGGACAAGGGTATGGTGTACTTTTTCCGTGAGAGTCATTTCGCGGGAGCTGCCGTAGTTTTCGACGTCAAGGACGGTGCGGACACGATCGGCATCCTGCAAAGTGGCACGTATTTCTGGTACGCGGCAGCTCCCGGTCCGCACACCTTCACGGCCAAGACCGAAGCCACCTCGGCGGTAACGCTGAATGTCGAAGCTGGGAAAACCTACTACGTGGGTGGCGGGATAAGCATGGGCGTTTTCCTTGGCCACCCGAAGCTCACCATCGCAGAGGAGGCTGATTGGCAAAAGCTCTTCCCCGACCTGCATTACGCGGTGAAGCAGGCAAGTCCGCAATAAGCTGGTCCGCAATAAAATTGTCAAAATAAAAAGGCGCCCCGGATTTGAACTGCACCCCAGAAGTTGGACACCCGTCCAATCTCTGGGGTGTTTTTCATGGCGAAGTACGACGAGCAATTTAAGTTCAAGGTGGCCCGGGAAGGTGCGCAAGGCACCGCCGGATTGAGGGAG
>Ga0302313_10002260_pt1 | contig 13529 bp, 13 predicted proteins | sample III_Palsa_N2_2_FD_200454 | JGI IMG/M metagenome (GOLD analysis project Ga0302313, IMG submission 200454) | Peat permafrost microbial communities from Stordalen Mire near Abisko, Sweden - III_Palsa_N2_2 | ecosystem: Environmental > Terrestrial > Soil > Palsa > Peat permafrost | place: Sweden...
AGCTACTTGGCAGTATCGACGGAGTCTTCAGGCAGTCGCGTCGACTTCGCTGGCGCCAAGCCACCGGGCTGCTCGATAGCTGTCGTTGGCCAGTGACGGCAAGTGGCCGGTATGAGGCGGTCGCCAAGGCAGGTTTGAAGCCAAGGCTGTGAACTCTCAGGGGGCTCGTTAGTTCAGTTGGAGACGGCGAACGTCGCTGGCAAAGCGATCACGAATTCGAACAGACGATGGCCACTGCCCGTACTGGCGCCCAGGAAGCGAACGTCGATGCGGCCGCCCTCGCGCTCCAGGAAACCTTTGACCGCGTCCATGCCGACGCCGCGCCCCGACACCTCGGTCACCACTTCGGCCGTGGAGAAGCCCGGCAGGAACACGAGCTGCGCCGTTTCCTCGTCGCTCAGGATCGTGCTGGCCTCGACCAGTCCACGGTCGGCTGCGATCTGGCGGATGCGATCCAGCGCCATGCCCTGGCCGTCGTCGCGCAGCACGAACCGCAGGTCGTCGCCGGCTATCTCCACGTCCAGCTCGATTCGGCCGACGCCCGGCTTGCCCGCGGCCGCGCGCGCGGCCGGTGCCTCGATGCCGTGATCCACCGCGTTGCGCAGCAGGTGCGTGAACAAGTTCTTCAGTAGGCCGCTGATCTGGGTGCGCACGAGCACGCCGTTGTCGTGGATCGCGACTACCGGCGGCTCCTTGCCCAGCTCCCTGGCGAGCGAGGGTAGCGATTCGGTGACGCCAGCGAGCACGTCCTGCAGGCGTTCGGTGCCGATGCGGCGCAGCAGTTTCTGCGTCTCGACCAGCGCGGCTCGCATCGCATCGACGTTGTCCATGTCGACACCCTGCATCGCCTGCAGCGTCTGGGCGACCTGGCTCTTGTCGACCATCAGGAACTTCTCGACGTTTCCGCGCCGGCCCGGGCCCTTGCGGCCGAGCTTGGTGTCGTTGATCTTGGCGTATTCGTCGAGCAGACCGCGAACTTGGTCGAGCTGTTCGAGCAGCATCTTTGGCTCCCACTCGGTCGCCTGCCCCTTGCGCAGGTCGTCGTAGGTCTGCTCGGCCTCGTGCACGGTGTTGGTCAGGTTGCCCAGGCCGTACGTGCGTGCGTTGCCCTTGACGGTGTGCATGTTGCGAAACAGCTGCGTGATCAGTTCAGCCGTCGGGCCGGAGGCGGCTTCCGTGAGCGTGCGGTTCTCGTCGACGAAGGCCATCGAGGTCTGCATGAAGTCCTGGAACTTCTCCTGGCTGACCGACAGGATCTCGCCGATCATCTCCAGCTCGCGCTTCTGCGTCGACGCCTCACTGGCCAGCCGCTTCAGCTCGGTGACGTCGCGCACGCACACCATCAGCTTCTCGACGACGCCGGCCTCGTTGACGATGGGCGACCAGCTCAGCTCGAGCGACTTGGTGCGGCCGTCCTCCATCCGGATGTTGAACTCCGTGACGAGCAGGTGCGAATTGAACTCGTAGTTCATCTCGTCCTCGCCGAGGACCGACGCTACCGACACCTCCACCGTCGACAGCGTGTCCGCGCCCAGGTTGGTGTTCGAGAAGACGAGATCCATCAATCCGCGCTCGGCGATGCTCGTGGTCTCGAAGATGGTCTCCAGATAGGCAGAGTACTCCGGATGGATATGGCTGCCGGCGACGATGGTCAGCACGCCCTGGGGCATGTTCTGCAGCATGGTCTGGATGTCGTTGGTCTTCTGGGCGAGCTGCTCGGTGCGCTCCGCCACTCGCTTCTCGAGGTTCATGTTCTGGTCGGCGACCAGCGCCATCATGCGCAGGTTGTTGCGGATGAAGTAGACCAGCACGCCCATGAAGCACAGGTTCATCATTCCCAGTGCGAGGCTGAGATACAGGTTCGACTGCATCGCCGATCGAGTCTTGTCGAGCGTGCGCGAGAATTCTTCGTAGCAGCGCGCACGAAAGCTCTTCAGTGCGTCGCGCGTCTTTGCCAGGTTCGCGTTCAGCTCCTGGATGCGCGGCAGCCAATCCCGCAGAACGGTGCGGTGGTTGAGGTAGTCGTCGTCGAGCTTGGCGGCTTCGTCGTTGTAGCTCTGGAACTGCGCGCGGATCTGGTCGAGATCCTTGGAGTTGCCGGGAAAGAGCTTTGCCATCTCCTCGAGGTTGTGCACGGCCTCGACGCCCAGTGCGTGGGCCGCCACGCCCTTCTCGCCGGCCGCGGTCATGACCGCCTTGACGTATTCGTCGCTGACCTTGTCCATGATCGCGACGGACGAGTCGGCCTTGATCAGGACGGGGAAGTAGAGCTTCTCGACGTTCTTGAGCGACTCCCTGGATTCGATCGACTTGACCAACTGGTAGGTCGAGATCGCCAGGAAGAAGAAGATCGCGATGCCGACCATGGCGATGATTCTTGTCATCGACGTGGCGCTTTGCGCGCTCGGGCTTAGCTTGTTCGCGTTCATTGCGGACTCTCCGGTGTTGGCGGGCGGATGGCCGTCGGGGCCGGACGCCATGAAGGCCTGGCTCGAAGGTCGATCGGCCTCCGACGCTGCGCGGTGGCGGCCTTTGGACCGGCCTGCACGGGTAACCGCCGCTCGGTTGGAGTCGCGATCCATTTCAGGCCTCAACCAGTTTCTTGAACGTCGCCAGCACGGCATCGCCCTTGAACGGCTTAACGATCCAGCCCTTGATGCCTGCGGCCTTGCCGCGTTCTTTCATGTTCGGGTTGTTCTCGGTGGTCAGCATGACGATGTTGACCGTCTTGTTGCCGAGTTCACCGCGGATCTTCTCCGCCATCGTCAGGCCATCCATGTTGGGCATGTTGACGTCGCTGACGACCAGCTTCACCTTCGGATCCATGCGCAGCTTGGACAGACCGTCCTTGCCGTCCACCGCGGTGGCGACGTCTAGGCCGTTGCGTTTGAGGAATCCGGCGACTTCATCGCGGACGGTGCTGGAATCGTCGACAACCAGGATCTGGGCCATTTGAAGAATCTCCGTTGGCTTAGTAGGTATTTGGATGGAAGTACAAAGCGCCGTGACGCCTCGCGCCATGGGTCAGAACATCTCGAGCTCGCCCGTTTCGACCGCGACTTCGACGGCGGGGTCGACATGGAAATCGACGAGGCCGTAGTCGGCCACGCACAGGCTCGCGTACAGCGTCAGCTCGCCGGCCAGCACCACCTTGTAGTGCTTGACGAGTTCGCAGCCCAGCAGGCCGACGTACTGCATGCAGTCCTTGTCGATGATGTTGGGCGTGGACATGCCCACATGCGGGAAGAACGGGCCCAGGTCGCGGTTGAGCGCGCCGACGCACACGTTGCCGCACTCGGCCACGCGGTCGTAGAACTCGTCGTCCGTCAGCGCCGGCGCGCCTTCCTCCGCAGTGCGGTTGAAGTACGCGCGTGTTGCGGCATCCGGCTTGAAGTACAGGATCGCCATGGCGCGGAACAGGTAGGACGAGACCGTCAGGATGACGATCTTCTTTTCCTTGATCTTGTCGAGCACGGAGACGGGCTCGACGCTCACGCTCGCGCCGCCCACGGGCATGCCGCTCTTGAGAGACGACACCAGCAGCCGGTCGAAGCTGGCCTTGGCGCGCTCGGTGATCATGCCGCGCTCGCCTCGGCAGTCAGCACGTCCTTGGACTTGTTGTTGATAAGCTCGAGGCCGATCACGGCGCCGACGATCATCTTGCCGCCGGCCTGCAGGTCCTGGAACGTGGTGGTGGTGATCAGGTCGTTCTTGAACAGGTTGGCACGGTAGTCCTTGGACAGACGCTCGGCACGGCCGGCCAGCGTGCGGATCTCATTGGCCACCACCGCGAAGCCGCGGCCGTGGTCACCCGCGCGAGCGGCCTCGATCGACGCGTTGAGCGCCACGATCACTACCTGCTCGACGATCTTGGAGAACTCCTCGCTCTTCGCATGCATCTCGCGGTTGTGCGCGAGCAGCGTGTTCATCTCGGCGTGCCAACGCTCGAAGGTCTTGACGACGCCCAACAACTGGTGGATCTCGCCGGCCAGCGAGTCGCAGTTGCGCAGCGCGGCGCCCTTGGCCTCGGCGACGCGCGCACCGACGTCGCGCAGCAACTGCTCGTGCCCGCGCTGCATCTGCGCCATCTGCGCCGCACCGTCCTTGCGCTGGCGTGCGAACTCGGCCTGCTGCGTGCGCAGTTCGTCCTCGGCGGCGCGTACGGCGGCGGCGTGGTCGGGGGCCTCGAAGCGCTCCACTTCGGCGGCCCGCGTCACGCTCTGGTGCGTGCGGTTGGCGCGCCACCATGCGAAGGCGCCGACCAGGGCGGCGCCGACCACGAGCCCGACGAAGAATTCAATCATGTCCATTTCCCTTCAAAGCGGACGCGGCGCGCCGCATCCTCAGCTGGCGACAGCGAAGCTCGCCGGCAGCGTGATCACGAACTCGAACGGGCAATGGCCGCTGGCCGTCCGCGGCCCAGGAAGCGCCCGCCGGCGCGTCCGCCTTCGCGCTCCAGAAGCCCCTGACCGCGTCCATGCCGACGCCGCGGTTCGACACCTAGCTGAGCCCCAGCAGCATGGCTGGCAACGCGACGAGCGAATGAAGTCTCATGGTTTGTCTCAAGTATTTGTTGTCGGGCCGATGCTTGTTCCATCCGGGAGATCCCCGCATGAACGGCCAACTTCTCTTCGGATGCTCCGCCCATGGCTTGAGGCCGATACCTGGAAAAAGTGCCGTCATTCCCGCCATTTGTGATCTTGTGTTGGCGCCAACGGCGGACTGGGGCAATTCGCGGCCTCGTGCCGACGACGGCGTGAGCTGGGAGCGAGTCCTGGGAAACTGCATCGCTGTTGACGGAGCCGTTGGTTGGGCTGGCGCACTCTCGGGTCGACGCGGTGGCTCAGTTTCAACGCTGCGCCAACAGTCCGACCCTGTACTTGCAGTCGAGTGGCCAAATCGCGGCGCCGTCAGCCTAGACTTCACACCATGCAAGCCGTTGTCTTCCTCGCCTGGATCGCTGCCAGTATGGCCGTCGCAGCAGTCGCACACGCGCGCGGCCGGCACTTGGTCAGTTGGTTCTTCATTGCCGTCTTCGCGAGCCCTGTGATCGCCTGCGCAGTTGTCACGGTGATGCCGCGCAAGGCTCGCCTCTGATGCCCTGCAGACACTCTTGGCAGAGTGTGAGACTCAGGCCCATCTCTCGCGTTGGGCCCAGGTGCTGGACATACAACCAAGAGCCCGTAGACGAGCGTCCAACTGCGTTGCTCGGCTGTTGCGCAACATTGCAACAACACTCTCGATCCCGTTGAATAGTCAGACAAATAGGCGACCGCACGACCAGAGCGATAGGCCATATCGACTCCCCTGGGGATCGAGGGACAAATGCTGGCGCCTTGGCGACTTGCATCGCGGAGATCGGGCTGCTCGGCATCCGCTGACGGAGACGTCGACGCCAAGCCGGCAAGTTGATCCCTGATGCGTCGCGGCCGGACGACCTCGGTGTCCTCCGGCTCGCGATGCACGTTGAAGGCTGAGCAACGCGGGGACTGGCCGCCGTATCAGCTACCCGTGCGCAGCTAACGTTTCCTCACCGGACATCCCGATAGTTGACGTTGGCGAGCGCCGGCTTTTGGCCGACATGCGTCCACGAGGCGGCGGCTTGGTCAGGTGGCATGCCATCGGCTTTCGATCGACCGTTATGCGCAGCATACCTGCCCGTCAACGGCGGCGGCCGCGCAGCGGGGCCCGACTCACAGCTGCCGTAATCTTGCCCAGATTCGACCCCGAAACGCGGTCAGTGATTCGGCTCCGCAAACTCAATCGTTCCGCCGTCCCGCTCGAACTGAGCTCGGGGGACGCGTGACGACTCTTCGGCGATCCCTTCCTGACTGAAGATATCTCTGAAGAACAGCTTGGGCGACCGATACAGAAGCCGAAACTCTTGGAATGACAGTCCCTTGGGGGTCGAAATTCGTTCTTCGACCTTCAACAGCCATGCGCATTTGAGGTCCGCTCGGCCGAGCTCATCGTTGACACGCCTCTCGACCTCAAGAAACCCTAAGCCCGAGGAGTCGGCGCCATACTCGTGCGGCAAGAACCGGGTGACCACAAGCGCCGGTCCAAGTACGCTGGTGAGCGACACCCAGCCTGCGGTGACCATGTCTGTGTCCGCCGAAAACTCGACGACGGGAAATTGCTTGCCTGTTGCATGCGACTTCAGCCACATGATGGTTTCAAAAGGGGCGTTCATGGCGTGCAATGTGCGGGTAGGGGCGACTCGTTGGTCGAGAACTGATGCCGATTGCGTCTCGCCCGGCTGCTTGGAACGAGATCTGCGCGCACTCTAGCCGTATCGAGCGCGCGCCGCATCGTTTACGGCCCAGAGGCAGACACCGCTTCCCGGATCAAACGCAAGGCGCAGGCTGCAGGTAGTCATTTCACTCAAGTAGTTGGCAGACCGAAAAGCGGTCATAAATGAACGACAGCTCGTGGCCGGTCTGCGACCTGGCAAGACCGTTGAGTTTCGCATCCGCCCGCGTGCCTCCGGTCCCTGTGACGGTCGGCGTCGAGCGCTCCAATATGGCCAAAACGCCGGCATCTTCGGATTAGCCCGAGCATAGGGTTTGCACTAGTCGTTTCAGGTCTTGAAACCGTCAACCCCGAACCTAGTTGATGCGTCGTAGAAACCGCCACCAACCGATTCGGAGAGGACTGAATCATGGCCAACTCACACACCACATCGCACGCTCGTCGCCTTCAGCGACGCTGTGCAGCCCGCGGTACGCCCTGGATGAGCGAGCGTCAGCTCGACGCATATCTCCAGGCGCGTGACACGCTTCGACGTGTCAGCGCCATCGCTCAGCTGACCGCCGAAGCTTCGCAGCCCGCGGCACCGCCTGCTTCGCTTTAAGCCTCGCAGTTCGCGACTCCTTGGCCCAGGTCAGGCGGGGAGAACTCGCGCCTACGCTTTTCAAACGGATGCTCGCGCAGCACCCGACCATCACCCCTGAAGGAGCTTCAACATGATTGACACCATGCTTTCGCGGCCTCAAAGCCTGTTCGACCAACTCGATGCAATGCAGCGCCTGCTGTCGAGGTCGCTCGGCGCCGAAGGTGCGCCTGGCGGCATCCGCTCGGTTGCGTATGGCGCGTTCCCCGAAATCAACGTGGGCCGCACGCCGACCAGCGTCGAAGTATTCGCTTTCGCGCCGGGGATCGCCGCCTCGTCGCTGGACGTGACCATCGAACGCAACGTCCTGAAGATTTCGGGGACGCGCGCGTCCGCCATTCCCACTCGTGACTCGAAGGTGCAGCTGTACGCGAACGAACGCCCTGAAGGCCGCTTCTCGCGTGCGGTCTCGCTTCCTGACGACGTGGACCCGCTGACGGTGGAAGCGAAGTATCGCGATGGCATCCTCCGCATCAGCATCGCGCTCAGCGCTGCCGCCCAACCTCAACTCATCGCAGTGAAGTGATTCATCCCGCGGCTAGAACTTCAAGGAGAACTGACATGGCTGACCGTAACGAACTAACGACCTCGAAGCCCGCCGAATCGAACCAACGTCCAGTCTCGCCGGCGGTGGACATCTTCGAAGACGCCGGCGGAATCACGCTGCTCGCCGACATGCCGGGCGTGTCCAGGGAGCGGCTCGACGTCAAGCTGGACGGCGACAACCTCTCCGTCGAGGGCAGCGTGGAGCTGGACGCGCCTGCTGAGATGCGTGCCCTCTGGGCCGAGGTGAATGTTCCGAGATTCCGCCGCACGTTCACGCTCAGCCGGGAGCTCGACACCGGCCGCATCGAGGCCAACCTGAAAGACGGCGTCCTGACGCTGCGAGTGCCCAAGCTGGCGCACGCGCAACCGCGGCGCATCGAAGTGACTGCGGCCTGAACGAGGCGCAACGCGACGGGTGGCCATGGACTGCGGCCGTCCGTCGCGCCTTTCGGCGGAGGAACAAATCATGGAGTGCTACCGCGTACACATTCCAATTGGGACCAGGGTTGCCGGCGCGACCGCCAACGGCGAGTCGACCTGTGTCCTCCCTGGCGAGCACCTGGTTCATCGGTTATTCCCGAAGTTGCCGACGCATCTCTCTCCGGTACTCCGCTTTGTTGGCGCAGACCCGGCCGGCCGGGACGTCCACGTGGCACTCGGGGCGCTGTGCAATCTGCCGGCGTCACTCGGAGTCTCCGTCGTTCGTGCTAAAGACGAGAACGAGCTCTACGAACCTGCATGACGACGGGGAGCTTCGAAGCTGACGTTCGTGAATGGCGGGTTGTGGCCGACAAGAGCCGTCGGAGGCCCCAGGCCAGCCGGGACGAGAGGTTGTCGGTGATCGGCCGAGGCCGACTGACCGGTGTGCACAGGATCCCGACCGCGAATGTCTTGGTCGGCCACGAAGTGCCCAAGGAAGTGCACAAGATCGTCAGGCCCGTCAAGCAAGTCAGCCTGGTGCGACAATTCCGCCTGGACATCGTCGCAGGTCAAAGTATGTGCGAGCAGACCGCGCGCAAGGTCGAATGCAGAAGTTTCCATGGCGTGCCAGCCTACCTGAAAGCTGACGCTGTCGAACGGCAGGTAGTGGCTGCGCATTCTGACTTCCCCCGTTTATAGATACCGCGCTTGCCTAGGCGTAATTCGACCTGATTTTTCGGGCCTATAGGATGAGTTTGTAGCCTTCATGGCTTGCGACAAAGCCGAGCTTCTCATAGAACCGATGTGCGTCCGGTCGACCCTTGTCTGTTGTTAGCTGGACTATCCTGCAGTCGCGCAACCGGCACTCTGAGAGCGCCCATTCGAACATCTGCTGGCCGACGCCCGAGTCGCGCAACGGCGCCGCGATTCGAACCGCTTCGATTTGTCCACGCCATGCGCCCGTCCGAGCGATTCCAGGGATGAACGAGAGCTGCAACGTGCCGACCACCAGCTCCCCGTCGACTGCCACCACGAGGCGTTGATTCGGGTCAACTTCAATGGCCCTAAAGGCCGCGACGTATCGTTCGTCCAGAGTCGAGCCCGTGGCCTCTCGATGAGCGCCCAACTCGTCGTCCGCCAACAACGCCACGATTGCGGGCAGGTCGGACAGTAGTGCCGTACGGAATGTGATGGTCTTCATGGTCGAATTCTGGGCTCCGACTGGACGTCCGGTACCGGCCGACTTGCGTCCCTGAGGCCAGCGGCCTGGTCGGGTGGCGCGGCGTCCGCCGTCGGCTGACCGCTATGCGCAGCATACCTGCCGGTGATGTCCCGCCGAGTGGTGTAAGTCGTCAGCCCGGATAGGCTGAGGCTTCACATGCTCAGCGTGCCACTGCGGACAGCCGAGTGGGCACAGTATCCGTGAGCGTTTGCAGTCCTTCAAGCTGCATATAGCGCCGGTTCAGGGACCACTCGTCGTTCTGCTCGAGCATCATGGCGCCGACCAAGCGCGTGATGGAGGCGTCGTTGGGGAAGATGCCAACGACGTTCGTCCGTCGCTTGATCTCGGCGTTGAGTCGCTCGAGCGGGTTCGTCGAGTAAATCTGCGCCCAGTGCGCCCGCGGGAAGGTCATGAAGGCGAGCACGTCGTTCTCTGCCTCGTCCATGCAGGTCGCGAGCTTGGGCATCTTGTCTCTGAACTGGTCGGCCACGGAGCGCCATTGCGTCTTGGCTGCATCGGGTGTCTCCTGCACGAAGACTGTGCCGATGGCTGCCGACACCATCCGTCGCTGCGTCTTGTTGGCGAAGGCCAGCGCGTTGCGCATGAAGTGCACGCGGCATCGCTGCCAGGTCGCCTTGAGCACCTTGGACGCAGCGGCCTTGATGCCTTCATGACTGTCGCTGATGACCAGCTTCACGCCGCGAAGTCCACGGCGGTTGAGGCTGCGCAGGAACTCCGTCCAGAACGGCTCGGCTTCGCTCGGGCCCACCTTGACGCCCAGCACCTCGCGCTGGCCCTCGGTGTTGACACCGACCGCCACTATCACCGCCACGCTCACGATGCGGCCGGCCTCCCGCGTCTTGACGTACGTGGCGTCGATCCAAAGGTACGGCCAGTCGCCTTCGAGCGCTCGATTGAGGAAGGCGCCGACCTGCTCGTCGAGCTCGACGCAGAGCCGTGAGACCTGGCTCTTGGAGACGCCGCTCATGCCCATCGCCTTGACCAGGTCGTCCACGGAGCGCGTGGAGATGCCCTTGATATAGGCCTCCTGGATCACTGCCGTCAGCGCCTTCTCGGCAGTCCTGCGGGGCTCCAAGAACTCGGGAAAGTAGCTGCCCTGGCGCAGCTTGGGGATCTTGAGTTCGACCGCGCCAGCGCGCGTCTCCCAGGTTCGGTCTCGGTAGCCATTGCGGCTATTGGTCCGCTCGGCGCTCTTCTCGTCGTAGCCGGCGCCGCAGCGCCCCTCGACGTCGATCTCCATGAGCCGTTGAGCCATGAACTGCACCATCTGGCGCAGCATGTCGACGTCGGCACCCTTCTCGGCAAGCTCGGTCAATGCGATAGTTGAGGCGGTCATCGTGAGTTCTCCTGACTAGGTTGGTGGGTCGCACCTCAACCATATCCGGGTCATTCACGGTGGCCACCCCCTACAGGGCACCCCTCGCTAGAAAACTTACACCATGTATGGACGCCCCCGGCTTGCCAAGCGGTCATGTCCTGATGGGTCGAAGGAAAAGATTGCGGCCATGTATCCGGACTTGCGTGCCAGGCACACGGGCCTGATCTGTCCCTGATGGAATGTGCTGACCGGCTCCCCAACACGTCCGCGCGCTCGGAGGCGCTGTGGTGTAAGCGGGCTCTTCCGGTCACGGTCTGACCATTCTCGCCATCACTTCAAGTACGCCTGAGCAATCGGTGGTGTGGGTTTAGTACCTCTATACAGCTGAGTTGATCGGATGGTCGCCGGCCCGTCGTTGCTATGCGGTCGCGCGGACCTTTTGGCGCTTGAATTCGGGCTCGTACTCGCGACCGCGTGCGAGCAACGCCCAGACGATGCGCGCGTTCTTGTTCGCGAGTGCGATGGCGGCGACGTTGACGTTGCGTCGCTCCAAGAGCTTCTGCAGCCAGGGATTGCCGCTCTGATCCGCTTTGCTCCTGAACGCCCACAGCACGGCTCGCGCTCCGTGGATCAGCAAAGTCCGCAGGTAGGTGTCACCGCGCTTGCTGATCCCGAGCAGGGTGGACTTGCCGCCGCTGGATGATTGGGCCGGCACCAATCCCACCCACGCAGCCAACTGCCGAGCGTTGTCGAAGCTCTTGGCGTCGCCGATCGTGGCAACGAGCGCGCTCGCGGTAATCGGGCCAATCCCGGGGATCTTCTCGAGCTTGCGGCTCACTTCGCTGTTTCGATGAGAGGTCTTGATCTGTTCCTCGAGTTCGCCGACCTGGCGGTCGAGTTCTTTGAGGTGGCCGAGCAGACGCTCGATCAACAGCCTGAAGCTTCCCGGCAGCTCATTGCTTGCATCCTCGATGAGTTCAGGCACCCTGGCGCAAACGTGCGAGATCCCTTGGGGAACGATGAGGCCGAACTCGGTCAGCAGCCCACGAATCTGGTTGGCCAAAGCGGTGCGTGCGCCGACGAAGCCTTGGCGCACTCGGTGCTGCGACAGGACGGCTTGCTGCTCGATGTTCTTGAGGGGCACGAAGCGCATGTTGGGTCGTGCGACCGCCTCGCAGATGGCCTCGGCGTCGGCCGCGTCGTTCTTGTTCGTCTTGACGTAGGGTTTGACGAACTGTGGCGCCATCAGCTTGACCGTGTGCCCGTAGCCTTGCAGCTTGCGAGCCCAATAGTGCGCTCCCCCGCAGGCCTCCATGCCGATTAGGCAAGGCGGCAGGTTCACGAAGAACGCTGCCATCTGGTCACGCTTGATTTGCTTCTTCAAGGCGATCTTCCCGTGCTCGTTCACGCCGTGGACCTGGAACACGTTCTTTGCCAGGTCGATGCCGACTGTCGTAATCTTCATGGTGGACGCTCCTGCTCGGTTCAAGTGGTTGACGTAGCACCTCCACTTTGGCACATCGATGCCGCTGCGGGTGGGGGCGTCCATTCCATTACGTCCTGGGACATCACCCGGGCGCCGCAAGGGGCAACGAATCTACAGGGCTCGGCGGGGGCGGTTGATCACATCGGTCAGACCCTGCACGGTGCGCTCAAGCGGATCTTGGTTGCACCAGTTGGCGGAAATTTCACCGTAGCGCAAATAGGTCTCCGGCAGTAAATTGAACAGCCCTGAGCACGGCAATGGATCGGCCGCAGCCGCCTCGCGATCCTCCTCGAAGGGCAGGTATGCTGTGCAGAGCGGTCAGTCGACCTGGGTCGATCGCCGATGACCTCGCGCCTAGCCTGGCTTTAGGTCTCCGAAGGCTCTTGTCGTGAACGTGCAGTCAAGCCGGCCGGGGCACCTGCCTCGCCCGGAGAACCCCGCCTGGGGGTTGCGCCACCTGCCGCCGTGAAGAAGAATCGAACTCTCGAGTTTGCTTCGGAGTCGTCATGCCTGCCCTCGTGTTGAAAGTCAGCAGCCTCAAGTTCGATCGGGATGACATGTTCCCGCGCGAGGTCAGCGCGCAAAAGGGCCCGACCTGCTGGTACTACGCGGCGCGGCTGATCCGTGAATTCCACGACCAGACCTACAAGTGGAACAGCATCTACGACAACACGCCCGGACGGCAGACCGAGCAAGAGATATCCGCGATCCGAAAGATGCAGACCCAACTCGACCAGTTGCTCGGCGAACTCAGAAGAAGCGAAAGCAACATCGACGTAGGCGCCCGAGCGGGCAAGCTGTTCGACGTCTTGCAGATGCAGGCCGGGAAGAACAGCAATTTCAGGCAGCGTGTCGAAAAAGAGTTTCCACAGTTGGCAGGGAAAGTGCAGGACACGAAACAGTCGCCCAAGGGCGAATTCGTCGCCCAGGTTCGACAAGTGTTCGCGAAGAAGGAGCTTGACGGGTTCAGCGACCGGTTGTGGTCGGCGGCGATCTTCGGCACGCTGTCGACGAACGACTGGCGCGACATCTTCGCCCGATACGGGTTCAAAGGAACGGCGCTCAAGACGGTGGGAGACATCCAAGGCCTGAGGACGGCCATCGAGCAGTTCGGCCCGCTGCTGTGCATCGGCAACTACGCGCTGACCAACTATTCGACGATGGGCAACATGATCGAAGTGGGCTGGCAGGCCAACAAGGTCGATTTCGACTACGTCGACAAGAGTCTTCTGTCGCTGCAGCAGGGGCTGCATGCGATCGTCGTATGCGGAGTGGCCGTGGGACGGGACGACCCCTCGCTGCAGATCGCGGTCTACAAGGACCCCAACCGGCCGGACGCGTACCTCGGCTTCGATTTTGACATTCTGACCTCGCAGCAAGGCGATCTGCACGGCGGCGAGAATGTGTTTCACCTGCCCTGCGGGAACGCCGCTCCGTGCAAGCACACGACCTGCTCCAAGGCATTCCACTGAATTGTCGTCGCGACGCCCGAAGTGAGGTGAACACTGCACAGCGTCGCCGACTTCCACCCATGGGCTGTGCTGCGCGATGCCTCGCTGGCCGGTGATCGGGCGATTCCCGTAGTTGTCAAGCAAGCCTGCCGGAGGGACACTGCTCAAGCCCT
>Ga0302313_10002261_pt1 | contig 13528 bp, 8 predicted proteins | sample III_Palsa_N2_2_FD_200454 | JGI IMG/M metagenome (GOLD analysis project Ga0302313, IMG submission 200454) | Peat permafrost microbial communities from Stordalen Mire near Abisko, Sweden - III_Palsa_N2_2 | ecosystem: Environmental > Terrestrial > Soil > Palsa > Peat permafrost | place: Sweden...
TTTTGTGAGCGATTACGGGTGTCCACACCCCGGCATGCCTCTCTGCCGCAAGCAATCCCGTCGAAGCCGTGACGCCCCCATTTGGAGCTGGCACCAACATTGCATTGGGCACTCAAAGAACTAGGACCAGTATACGTTGATCCTTCAAAACGCACACTTCAGGCGAACGCCAGCACCAAGGCTCCTGCGGTGACTAATGCCGCACCGGCAATCTTTACCGGAGACATACTTTCGCCAAAGAATAACCAGCCGGCGACGATCACGATGGCTACGCTGAGCTTGTCGATCGGTGCGACTCCGCTGACCGGACCCATCTGCAATGCACGAAAATAGCAGAGCCACGAGAGTCCCGTGCAAAGTCCGGAAAGAAGCAGGAACACCCAGCTTCTACGGCCAATCAGACCAATTCCACGATGGGCGTTCAGACTCAGCGCGATTGTCCAGGTGAAGACCAGAACGACAGTCGTTCGGATCGCGGTGGCCAGGTTGCTGTCGATGCCTTCGACTCCAACCTTCGCAAGTAAGGCCGTTGCCGCCGCAAATATGGCTGAAAGTATCGCCCAAAAGATCCAAGTCATCTTGTGCCCCGTGGATAGCCGGATGTCTATGTGATTACATAGACATTGGTGTGGTCTACAACCGGAATGAAACTTCGTTCTTATGTCTGGTAGTGATAGATCGCGACATCCATACGCATAGACACTGGATGATCTATTAGAGAGTAGTCTCAGTAAAGGCAATGTTTTGTTATAGATGCTCTAAGGACCCTAGCCTGAAAGGCAAAAAAAGGCGGCACGAACGGTGCTTTGTTCGTGCCGGGAGGCCAGTGACGCAACTTGCTCTCGAGTGGTTGGCAGCGCTCGAGAAACTTTCGCGAGATATGCTCTTTGGGAGAAATCTACGCTAAAAAGAATATAGCACATGTCGGACCTGGGATGTCTAGCCCTCCTGGAGGTTTTTATAACTCTTTTTATCGATATCGTGAGCCAAACTAATATCGCTCTGGGTAATGCCGCCAGCATCGTGAGTTACCAGTGCCAGCCGAACCTTGTTATATCGGATGTCGATATCGGGATGATGCCCGGCGTTATCGGCGAGATCGGCGACGCGGTTTACGAATTTCATCGCTTCCAGAAAGTCATTGAAAGTAAGGGATCGAACCAATTCGCCTTGCTCGAGTTTCCATTCGGGGAGGCTTGCGAGGGACGTTTCGATTTGTGTTTGGTCCAAAATCTTGGTCATAGTTGCCTGCTATCTCATTGCTGCGATGGAGTTTACGATCTGCTAGTCGCATGACTGCAGTTGACGGCGTTTGCGGTTGGAAACCCAGCCGGACTTGGTTGTCTGGCGACTGCGCCCTAGACCCAAAGCATCGGCAGGGACATCCTGTGTGATGCAGGAGGCAGCCGCGATGTAGGCCTCATCGCCAATGTTTATAGGGGCTACGAGGGTGGAGTTGGAGCCTATGAAGGCGTTGTTGCCGATTTTTGTTTGGTGTTTGTGGGTGCCGTCGTAGTTGCAGGTGATGGTGCCTGCGCCTATATTTACGCCGGAGCCGATGGTGCTATCTCCAAGATAAGAAAGATGGTTAGCCTTGGAGCCACGCCCCATTTTCAGCTTTTTTGTTTCTACGAAGTTGCCGATGTGGGCGTCTTCGCCGATTTCGCTTTCGGGGCGCAGGTGGGCGTAAGGCCCTAATTTTGCACCACTTCCGATGGTGGACTGGGAGACGATGCAGCCGTTGCGGAGCAGCACGTTGTCGCCGATTTGTGCGTCTTGAACCACGGTATAGGATGCAAATCGACTGCCTGAGCCTACTTTCGTGGTGCCCAGAATCTGGACGTAGGGTTCGATGACGGTGTCGGGGCCGATCTCGACTTGGGCGTCGATGACGCAGGTTTCGGGGCGGAAGATGGTGACGCCCTGGGCCATGAGGCGGCGGGCGGTGGCGAGGCGCATGGCGGCGTCGAGGTGCATCATTTCCTCGATGGTGTTGGCGCCTAGGACCTCGTCTGCGGAGCCGGAGGATTTGAGGGCGACGACGCGTTGGTGGTCGGCTACGAGGAGGGTGGCGACGTCGGTGAGGTAGAACTCGCCGTGGGCGTTGTTGGTGGAGAGGGAATCGAGGTGGGCGAAGAGGGCGTCGGTTTGGAAGCAGTAGATGCCGGAGTTGATCTCTGGGGCGCTGAGCTGGTCGGGGGTGAGCGATTTCTGCTCGACGATGGCGGTTACTTCGGGAGAGGATTCGCTGGTGCGGAGGACGCGGCCGTAGCCGATGGGGTTGGGCGGCACGGCGGTGAGGATGGTCATGGCGGCGTGCTGGGCGAGGTGGAAGGCGCAGAGCTCTTCGAGGGTGGAGGGCTTGATGAGGGGGACATCGCCGGAGAGGACGAGGAGATTTTCGGGTGGGGTGAGGCCCGAGGCAGCGAAGTGCGCCTTGAGTTGCTGGAGGGCGTGGCCGGTGCCACGCTGCTCGGCCTGAAGGACGAAGGAGACTCCGGTGGAGGCGACGGCAGCGCGGACCTGGTCAGCTTCGTGGCCGATGATGCAGAAGATCTGGTCGGCGGGCGCGATGGTTCTTGCGGCGGCGATGACGTGGAGCACGAGGGACTGGCCGCCGATTTCGTGGAGGACTTTGGGGCGGCGGGACTTGAGGCGGGTGCCTTTGCCGGCGGCCATGATGGCGATTCCGAAGGATGAAGTTTCCATACGGTGATTATCGTCTCATAGCGGCAGGGAGGGTGTCGGGGATGGATCCTTTGTGGATCGTCCGTGATTCAGAAGCGAAGTCCCGCGCGCAGTTCTAATGAACGCTTCGTTGATTTCTTAGCAATGGACAAGGGGCGAAAAGGGTTCACCGCTTCCAGGTTGCCGGAAACACCGTTTAATGGGAAGACTACTTTATCTTCTCCACGTCGCTCGGAATCCAGGCTTTATCGAAGAACTCCTGCTTGGGTCCATAGAGCCTGAGAATCACAAAGAAGCCCTTGTCGGGGACCGAGCGAATCCAGTTCCTGCTCCCGTTGGCGGGCGCGTCGGGGCCAAAGTAAATGTCGGTCGAGCCGTCGGTGTTCATCGCGGGCTTGTCCATGGTGTTGAGGGAGGGGAAGGGCTGACCGTTGTCCAGGCCCGAAGCCGTCAGCGAATCGTATACGGTCACCGACCAGAAGAGGGCGGCAGGAATATCTTTCGGGAGGTGCAGTTGATAGTAGTTCTCTCCCATGAGAAAGTTGCCGTCTGCGTCCTTGTAGGTTGTGGGGTACTTTGCACCGACATCCACCATGTTGGCTGCCATGCCCGGGCTGGTGGAGTAGGCATAGGTGAAGAAGCCTGTCCGCGGGTCGATGTAGTTGAAAGTGTCGCCGGTGAAGGTGGCGTTGCCCGGAAAGACGTTGATCCACTGGCGATCCTTGTACCAGTATCCGTTTGTGAGAGTAGGTGACGGGTCATAGCTGGTGCCATGTCCGATGTGGGCGGCTGTTCGCGCAGCTAAATCGAGCAGTTTTTTGAGGTGAGCATCAGGCTCGAACTTCTGACCTTTGATGATCCCGATGGTGGCAAGCATGCCGCGCATCTCTTTGTCGGCCGGGTCGGCATACTCGTGATCGACGAACCGCGAGAGGACGTCGAACGCCGTGCCATCCGTTGCGTAAAGCAGGTTTGCTGGCTGGGCAGAGGCATTTGGAAACTGCATGGGCTTGGCTGAGCTTTCCTTCCCAAGCGGATAGATTTTGGTCTGCTCCATGACGTGGACCGGCTCTTCGAGTTTCTTCGGGTCTTTGAAGAAGCCGCGCCAGAAAACGAAAACGCCGTAGGTGCGCGACCGGAACGTCAGATAGCCTTTTGGCACCGCGCCTTGAAAGTCAGGCGGCAAGAGAAGGTATTTCGCTCCCTTTCCGTGATCCGGTCCCGGCAGTCCTACATCCCCGCACCATGTTCTGCCCTCAATCTGTTCTTCGGAACAGATTGGCCGCTGAAAGAAATCATCAAGGATGCCCTGGAGGCCGGGCGGAACCTCAATCACAAGGGGTCCGTCGTCCTTCAGATCGACGTATCCCATCGCATAGATGACATCAGAGTTGGGTGTCGTAACCAACGTCTTCGCGTTCAATCGATCTTTGAAGATCGGCAACACGTTATATCCGGCGCCGAAGGTTTTTTCGGAGCCGTCCTTCATGCCGTACATATTCAACACTGGTAAGGCCCACAGATAGCATTGCACTGCTCGTTGAAAAATCAGCTCGTCCTTCAGCTGTTGGATGGACCCCGCCGTTGGGTATCCTCCCGGAAACGGCGTGTTAGCAAGATGTTCATAATGCGACTCCTGGGCGCTCCCCGTCGCGGGGCTCGGCGCATTATCGCGAGTCATCGAAAATCTCGGAGTGCTGTTGCGGTCTCTGAGTTCGTCTTGAGCCATGAGTGCCTTCAATCTCCGACTGCATCGGGAGGACTTCCTGGGACGTCTCAGGAGGAAACCTTTATAACAGGCCTGTTGAAATATGGAACTGTTAGAACAGACAGGCCAGGTGCAGTTGCCCGAAAGAGGATTTTTCGCTCTATATTCGGGCTTACTGGCCAAAGCCGGAGATTACCGAAGGCAAATGGGTGCCCCCGCTCATTGAGCGAGGAAAATGAATATCCAAATATTGGCAAGCATGGCAAGACAGAACCGGAGTGGCACTTGCCTTGTGAGGGTCAGGGCTTGGTAACGTCGATGGAGTTGTCGTCGGGGATGCGATCGATGAGCTTATTGATGGGGTCGATGCCAGCGCGGGTTGGAAGCTCGTCGACGATGATCTCGAAGGTGTTCTTCTCCTGGGTGATCTTTTCCTTCTTGAGGTAGAGGGCCTTTTCGTGGTCCTTCTTCCCGGAGAAGACGCCGATGTCGATGTAGTCGGCGAGGGGCATGGGGGTTTCGTTGCCTGAGCCATCAGACTTGAACTTCTTTGCCTGGACGGTGAGGGTGACTTTGTACTTCTTGTCAGGCGTCTGCACGTATGTGGCGGTGATGGCCTTGTTGTCGTAGAGGACGATGTTCTCGAAGGCGTCGGTGATGTAGTACTGATACTCGGGCGGTGTTTGGGCGCGCAGGGCGGCGACGAACTGGCGAGTGTCGGGGTAGGGTTCGTCCTGGTTGTCGGTGGCGTTGGCGTAGCGATATTGCATGAGGAAGTTATGAAGGGCGAGGTTCAGCTTGTCCTCGCCGATGAAGTCGGAGAGGCCGTAGAGGACGAGCGAGCCCTTCTGATACCAGACGTAGGCTTCGCGCTGGACGAGGACGATGGGCGGCTCCTTGCGGCTCTCGCCGGCGCGGCCGCGGAGATAGCCGTCGAGCTCGTGCTTGAGGAACTTGTGCATCTGGTTGTCGCCGTATTTGTGATCGGCGATGCGGAGTGCGGAGTACTCGGCGAGCGATTCAGACATCATGTTGGAGCCGGCGACAGCGCCACCGATGAGCTGGTGGCCCCACCATTGATGGGCGAGCTCGTGCGCCGTGACGAAGTAAGTGCGATCAATGTCTTCCTGAGGATTGACGACGCGACCAAGGAAGCCAGGCTCGGTGTAGGGGACGGTGTTGGGGAAGGACTGGGCGAAGTTGCGATAGCGCGGGTATTCGAGGATACGGAATTGTTTGAACTGGAAGGGGCTGTAGTTCTTCTCGTAGTAGGCGAGGCCGGCCTTGGAGGAGGCAATCATGTCGTCGACGTCGTAGGGATGATGCGGGTCGTAGTAGACCTCGATATTGATGGGGCCGTTGACGCCCTGGTAGACCTCACGCTTGACGTCGAAGCGGCCAGAGACGTAGGCGAAGAAGTCGAGGATCTTGACGTCGCCCATGCTGTAGGCGAAGTAGTGGCGGCCATTCTGATGCCAGTCGCGCTGGAGGTAGCCGGGAGCGATGGCGACCTGGGGCTTGCCCTCGGAGTCGTGGTCGGAGGTGCTGACGACGGTGCTGTAGGTGATCCAGTCAGAGTCCTTGGTGAAGAGGTTGGTGCGGCTGCCGAGGGGGTCGCCGCGCTGGGGAAGGTCCTGGACGGGACCGAGGTGCTCTTCGCGACGGCGGCGCGGATCGGAGAGCTCGAAGTTGTTGTCGTAGCCGATGGTGGGGAAGTAGCCGCTATCGAAGAAGGTGCCGGAGTAGGCGAGTTCGGGGCGCTCGCCCCCGTCGCGGAAGCCGCGCGAAGTGTAGCCAACGTTGAAGTTCATGTTGAGCTTCTCGCCGGGAGCGAGCGGCTGATCGAGCGCATAGATGGTGTAGAGATCGCGCTTGATGGTGGAGACTTTGTGGAAGGGGCGGTCGAACTGGATGTTGGAGACGGACTGCTGCGTGTCGACGATGTGGATCTGGGAAATGGGCGCGGGCGTTTTGTTCTGGAGAACGAAGTGGCCGGTGCCGGAGAAGGAGCGGCGCTCGGGGAAGATGTCGATGTTGGCGTCGACGGCGATGATCTTGGGTTGCGGGAGATATTGATATTTCTTGAAGTCGCGCTCGTAGTTGGCCTGGATGTCGCGCTGTTGAGGCTGGTTCAGGAATTCGTTGAGGACGCGGGTGTTGTAGAAGTACCAGATGCCGCTGCCGATGGCGATGAGTAGAAGAAGGACCGCGACGGGGACAAGGCGCGGGGCGCGATGGCGGAGATGGCGCAGGCGGGAGGCGAGGCCGTCGTCGGTACCGCGGACGGCGAGGCCGATGGAGATGACGCCAAGGAGGGCTGCGATGGCGAGCCAGTAGGTGATGGACCAGAAGAGGGCAGGGGCGAAGTGGCCGTAGCCATTCATGTCCGAGTAGGTGTAGTTGGGCGTGTTGCCGAAGAGGTAGAGGGTGTTTTCCCAGCCGTGGGCCTGGAGGACGGCGAGGAGGACGAAGCTGCCGATGACGATGGCGTGACCGATGAACTTGTTCTTGAGGACGGTCTGAAGGAAGAGCGCGAGAAAGGTATAGATGAGGATTTGCGGGAAGACGACGATGTAGAGCTCTTTGAAGTATTGAAGGAGCTCGTAGTGGTAATAGCCGGCGAAGGTCTGCGAGAGGATGCCGCAGAGCATGACGACTGTAAGGAGGGCGAGCTCGATGACAGCGAGGGCGGCGAGCTTGGAGAGCCAATCGGTGGACTCGCGCATGGGGAGCGCGTCGTGGATGCCGTCGAAATGGGTGTCGCGCTCGCGCCAGACTAGCTCGCCTGAGTAGAGAGTCGCGACGACAATGAGGAGGACGAACGAGTTGCCGCGGACGGCGTCGAGCATGAGGAAGGTGACGGGGTAGAGGGTGGCGTCGTCAACGTGGCCGGCGAAGTGGCCGCGGAGGAGAGCGTACATCACTATGACGGCGAAGATGGCCCAGAAGGGCAGTTCTGTGAAGATGTTCTTGATGCGGATGCGAGTGAGCGAGGCGAATTGCTCGAAGGTTGTGAAGGAGTTGAAGACCTGGTGAACCACCGGAAGACGCTTGGCGACGAGAGAGCGAACGGTTTTCGCGGTGGAGGCATCGTTCTCGCGTTCGCGGGCGGCGCGGCGGCCTTGCGAGACGGAGGTAAGGGTTTCTACGGACAGGGGAAAGAGGGCATAGACGACGAAGAGGCTGATGGCGCCGACGGCGATCCAGACGAGGCGATTGTAGAGAACGACGCCCGACCAGGGGAGCGGCAGGGTGTTCTGCTCGACGGGCGTCCAGTAGCGGGTGACGGCGTCGAACATGCGGAGACCGACGGGGTCGAAGATGGCGGACCAGAAGTGCTCGAGCGAACGCGTGGCGCTGAAGATGGCGTTGATGGTGAGGTAGACAACGAAGAAGACAACGCCCTGGAGATAGACGACGAAGAGCTTGCGGGTGAGGGCCGCGATGGTGAAGAAGATGGACCCGAGGAAGAAAATCTGAACAACGGTAATCAGGAAGAAGGCGTGCAGGTACCAGTGGAAGGCGCCGTGAGCGATGCGTGCGTGGTCGGCCCAGGGGGCGAGGGTTCCAGCGGCTTCACCGACGACGAGGCCGAAGAAGATGCAAACAGTGGTGACGAAGGACCCGGCCCAACGGCCGCCGAGGTAGGCGAACTTGGTGATGGGCTTGGTGAAGATGATCTGGTAGGTATCGCGCTGGAAGTCGCGCAAGATGGATGTGCCGAAGATGGCGGCGATGATGATGCAGCCGAAGAAGGAGAAGATGATGTAGAGAATGGATGTCGACGAAGGACCGTTGAGGAAGACTTTGTCGTTGCCGGTGCTGAAGAAATCGTCGACGGCGATGGCCATAAAGGCGAGGGAGAAAAAGAGCGCGAAGTAGACGTAGGTGGAGAGGCTCTTCGCTCGGAGCTTGAGCTCGAATGTAAAGAATTCCCAGAACTGTGCCATGTAAGCCCTTCCGTTTCGCTAGACGCTGTGGTGTGGTTGCCGGTAAGTAGCGGGGCTAATTCACTGTGGCAGCGTTGGTGGCGTGGTTGGTTAGGTTGAGGAAGTAGACGTCCTCGAGGCCGGAATCGACGGGCTTGAAGTCGGGGCCGGGATTGGAGTCGGCGTAGATGCGGACTTCGTGGAGGCCACCCACGAGGTGGGTGGAGATGACATTGAAGGAGGCTTCGAGGGCGCGAAGTTCGTCGTCGGTGGAGACGACTTTGGAGAAGATCTTGCCGCGCAGACCGTCGAGGGCAGCGGCGGGTGAGCCTTCGAGAAGGACTTCGCCGCTGGCGATGATGGCCATGCGGGGGCAGAGCTCGCGCACGTCGTCGACGATGTGGGTGGAGAGGATGACGGTGACGTTGGAGCCGATGGAGCTGAGGAGATTGAGGAAGCGATTGCGCTCGGCGGGGTCGAGGCCGGCGGTGGGCTCGTCGACGATGATGAGCTTGGGGTTGGCGAGCAGGGCTTGGGCGATCCCAAAGCGCTGCTTCATGCCGCCGGAGTAGGTGCTGAGGGACTTCTTGCGGGCGGCCCAGAGGTTGGTCTGGTTGAGGAGGGCGTCGACCATCTGGCTGCGCTCGGTCTTGTTGGAGAGGCCCTTCATGATGGCGAGGTGATGCAGCATGTCGAGGGCGGACATCTTGGGGTAGACACCGAACTCCTGGGGAAGATAGCCGAGGACTTTGCGGACGGCGGTCTTGTCCTTGAGGACGTCGATGCCGTCGAGCGTGACGGTGCCGGAATCGGGGTCCTGGAGGGTGGCAACGGTTCGCATGAGCGAGGACTTGCCGGCGCCGTTGGGGCCCAGGAGGCCGAACATCTCGTTGCCGATGGTGAGGGAGAGATTCTTAAGTGCCTTGACGCCGTTGGGGTAGGTCTTGGATAGGCCAGAGATGGTGAGTGCCACGCGCGGGTGCCCTCCGATGCGTATGAAGCTGAATGATTGCAGTAGCCGGAATATATCACGGCGAGCAGACGTCAGCGTGGGCTGAATGCTGCAATGAGAGTATGTCGTTGATTTCGCGCGAGGCGGTTTTACGGAGCGCGGCGAGGGTCAGGACTGGCAGAGAGTGAGGATCGTTGGGCCGAAGGTGTCGAGCTTTTCGGGGGCGACGCCGCGGACGTTGCGGAGGTTCTCGAGGCTGTCGGGTGCGGCGAGCGTGATATTGCGAAGAACGGTGTCGGAGAAGATGAAGAAGGAGGGAAGACCTGCGGCCTTGGCGGCTTCGCGCCGCCAGTCTTTGAGGCGGGCTTCGAGGGCTAGCTGGTTGGGCGTTAGTTCGGGCGCTGGTGGTGGTGGAGGCGCGGGCTTGTTGGGATGGACGGCCGAGGTTTGCGGCGTTTCTGAGGCAAGGTGCAGTCGAGGTTGAAGGGGCTCAGAGCGTTTGGGAGTTGGCTGCGGTTTGCGCTGCGCTTCGGTAGTGACGCGAGGAGGTTGCGGGGCGTCGCCGCGGCAGATGGCGATTAGGTCTGCGCCGTAGCGGTCTACTTTGGTTGGGCCCATGCCGGAGATCGCGTGGAGGGCGCTTAGGTTCTGCGGTGCGCTGTTGGCTATGGCGCGGAGGACGGCGTCGCCGAGGATCATGAAGGCTGGGGTTTTGGTGGGACGAGCGACTTCGGTGCGCCATGCGCGGAGCTGGGTGAAGAGCTGCTCGGCCGCTGAGGATAAGGTTGCAGGATCCTGCGAGCCTGCCTTCGTGGAGGATGAAGTTCTCGGTGACGATGAGGCGCCTGACTTGGTGCGGGAGCGCTTTCCGGGAGCGGCGGAGAGGTTGGTGCGGAGCCAGACGGTGTCTAGCGTGGCGTCGTCTGGGGTTCGGCCTTCGTGGGTGACCGCGGCTTTGCGGTAGGTGATGTCTTTGCCTTCGGGGCTGCGGAAGGTGTCGTTGATGAGAGTGATGAGAGCGGCGCGGGCCAGGCCGTCGAGAAGCGTGTCGAAGTCCTTGCGGTCCTTCATGAGATGGAGATCGGTGAAGAGCTTGCCGGTTGAGGTGCTGCGATGCTCGAGGGCGGAGAGGATCTCGCGGAGCCAGGTGCGTTCCTGCGTGGTGGGTTGATGCGCGGTCTGCGCGGAGCCGGTGTCTCCGGGGTTGCAGATGTCGCAGAGGCCGCAGGTTGTGGCTTTGTCGGAGGTGTCGCCGAAGTGCTGGACTAGCGCGTGCATGCGGCAGTCGGTGGATTCGGCGAAGGCGATCATGCCGTCGATCTGGGCGCGGCGAACGGCGACTTGCGTCTCGTAGGCGGATTGCCACTTGATCTTGCCGAGGTGGTGGTCGTCGGCGAGGCGGACGTCGCCGTTCATGTCCATCAGGGCTACGCCGGCGACGAGGAGCTTCTCGATGGTGCGGTCGAGAGTGTCGCGGTCGATTGGGGTTCGCTTCTTGAGGATCGCGTTGTGGAGGACGTCTACTGGCGTGAATTCTTCGGGGAGGCAGATGGCTACGCGCTCCAGGTCGGACGTTGGCGGGTAATTTTTTTCCAGGAAGAATTCTTGTAGTCGGCGGTCTGCGAAACCGTGGAGGAGGATGGTGCGGGAGGGTAGACCATCGCGGCCGGCGCGGCCTATCTCCTGGTAGTAGGCTTCGACCGATCCGGGCAAGGCTACGTGGATTACGGTGCGGACGTCGGCCTTGTCTACTCCCATGCCGAAGGCTACGGTTGCTACCACTACGTCTAGCTTGCCGGAGAGGAAGGCTCGCTGGACCCGGTCGCGGGTGCTTGGGTCCAGGCCTGCGTGGTAGGCCGCGGTTGGGAAGTGCTTGTGGAGCGTGGTCGCGAACTCTTCGGCTTGCTTGCGCGAGCCGGCGTAGATGATCGCGGGGCGCGCGTTTGGTTGCTGCAGGATGTTCAGCGCGAAGTCTGCGCGTTGGGGCTTCGATAGCTCGATGGCCTGGATGGCGAGGTTGTGGCGGCGAAATCCGGTGATGAAGACGGCTGGATTTTGCAGGTCGAGTTGGAGGGCTATGTCGCGCTGGACGGTGGGTGTTGCTGTTGCCGTTAGAGCGATGATTGGGGCTGGGCGCAGGGCTGGGAGGTACTGGCCTAGTGTTCGGTAGTCTGGGCGGAAGTCGTGGCCCCAGGCGCTGATGCAGTGGGCTTCGTCGATGGCGACTAAGACTGGTTTGCGCTTGGCGAGCATCTCGGGGAAGCCGGGGACGCGCATGCGCTCGGGGGCGATGAAGAGAAAATCCAGATCGCCAGCGAGGTAGTCGCGGCAGGCCTGGCGAGAAGCTTCGCGGTCGAGGCCGGAGTGGACGCGGGCGACGCGGAGGCCGAGGGCGGTGAGCTTGGCGGCCTGGTCGTCCATAAGGGCGATGAGCGGGCTGATGACCAATGCCGTGCCACCGCGGGCGAGGGCGGGGAGCTGGTAACAGAGGCTCTTGCCGGCTCCTGTGGGCATGACGAGGAGGACGTCGCGACCGGAGGCGGCGGCCTCGCAGACCACTTGCTGGTGGGCGCGGAAGTCGCCGTGACCGAAGACGCGGTGGAGGAGTTCGGATAGAGTCTCGGTTGGTTGGAGCGTGGGCATTGCTCAGGCTATCTTCGCATATTGTTTGCCTCGGGTCCTGCGCGGACGGCGAGAGTTAAGGGCGCGTGTCCCAGTTGACACCCTCGCTGACCCAAATCGGGATAGGCGCTGGCACCCCCCTCCCCTGCTTTCACTTTTGCTTAGCGAAGTCGTTTGGAATGTGCGGGTTAGTCGATGAAAGCTGCTTTCAAACGGCTCATTCTAAACGGGTTACGGGTATCTATTTGCTTCTATTGGAGTTAGGGGCTTAAATGTGAAAGCTGCGGCGGCTGGTGCCGATGCAGCTCTTTGGATCTGAACTCTAGTTCGAGTATACCAAGTTGGGTGGGGTGAGTGTGCCAACCTGGTTGGAGAGAAATCGGCAATGGGGGCGCGGATTTTGTGGGTTTGGATGGGTGGCGGGGGGTTGACATGCGGATTTTGGGTTGTTTTTGGAGGTGGTTTCAGGAATTTATTTTTGTGTCTGCGGTAGAGGCCTTGGCGGCTTGTATATGAGCAGGAGCGTCGTAGAGGGTGGCAAGAATCGAAAGCCGCAAGGAAAGAAACCGCGACCTTCGCTCCTTTGTGAGGGCCGCTACTTTATCTGTCAGCCGAACGTGGTCCAATTTGGTAAATTGTGAATCACCGCAAGGCTTGTTCCGGGCGAGTCGTTCGATTTCGCTTCCGGCCACAAGCGTACCCCTGGTTATTGGTCACACCAACAATGCGGCGCGCAGGTCGTGTCCAACCTCGCTTCTGCGGAACGTGGGCTGAAGCTATTGAGAAGAACCCGGGGAAGAGGTTTTGTGCCATGGCAAAGATCGTCTATGGATTGCAACAGTCCCTGGATGGCTACGTCGACCATCTTGCAGCGGGGCCGCCCGGGCCTGCGCTCTCTCGTTACTTCATGGAGCATGTGCGGGGCCTGACGGGGTTGGTGTATGGGCGCCGCATGTACGAGATCGTGCGTTATTGGGACGTAGACCTTCCGGAATGGGACGCGGAGGATCACGAGTTCGCGGCGGTGTGGCGGAGCAAACCGAAGTGGGTGGTGTCGCGCTCGTTGAAGTCGGTTGGGCCCAACGCCACGCTGGTTGAGGATGACCTTGAGGCGGTGATACGCGGGCTGAAGGCTGAGCAAGTTGGGGAGATTGACGCTTCCGGACCAGAGTTGGCTGGGAGCCTAACCAAGCTTGGTCTTATTGATGAGTATCAACTCTACCTCCGCCCCATCGTGCTTGGTCACGGCACGCCATTCTTCTCCGGCGCTCGGCCGCCGCTCCGCCTTGTTGCCAGCGATCTATCTAATTGGCGAGGACGTGATTCGGTTGACGTACGTTCCCGCTTAATCGTGCGACTCGCCCGACGGATTGCGCCGGCGTGTCAGGCCCGCATTGGGTCATCAAAGTAGAAAGTCCGGGCGGCGCAGCATTCGACCAAAACTGACGCTGCCGTCAGATCGAGCGCTTGCCGAGATGGCCCCTTATCCTGCAGCCGGACTAGTGTTGTTTCGAGCGCCTTTGCAGGATCTCCATCTGGGACTTGAAGTAGGCATTACATTCGAGCATTCGCTCGCGGGTTTGGTGATGCGTTGTTGCGTAGTCCGGAAGGGATGGAAGCGTGCTGAAT
>Ga0302313_10002270_pt1 | contig 13499 bp, 14 predicted proteins | sample III_Palsa_N2_2_FD_200454 | JGI IMG/M metagenome (GOLD analysis project Ga0302313, IMG submission 200454) | Peat permafrost microbial communities from Stordalen Mire near Abisko, Sweden - III_Palsa_N2_2 | ecosystem: Environmental > Terrestrial > Soil > Palsa > Peat permafrost | place: Sweden...
AATCGCGGCAGGCTCAAGCTGCCACGCTGGCCAACTGAGTTATGTCTCCGACCCAACCAACCCCGTTCCCTATCGTCATCGCCCCATCCAGCCCACCTATGGCGAGGGCTCCAAGTGGGGCACATGGATGGTCGAAGACCAGCGCTTTGTCACTGATAGAAAAGACATCGCCGTATGGCGCTTGCCCGTCCAGACCCAGGACCTGACGATCACCGGCGAAGTGATCGCCGACATCTTCGCTTCGACCACCGGCAGCGACAGCGATTTCGTAGCCAAGCTCATCGATGTCTACCCGGATGACGATCCCGACCCAGCCATGCGCGGCTACCAGCTCATGACCAACATGGAGATCTTCCGCGGCCGCTACCGCACCAGCTTCGACAAGCCCCAAGCCCTGAAGCCAGGCGAAGTCAACGAATTCAAATGGAGCCTGCACGACGTCGACCACGTCTTCAAAAGAGGCCACACCGTAATGGTCGAGATCCAGAGCACCTGGTTCCCCCTCTACGACCGCAACCCCCAGACCTTCGTCCCCAACATCATGCTCGCCAAACCCGAAGACTACAAACCCCAAACCATCACCATCTTCGCCGACGAAAACCACGACTCAAAGCTGATCTTGCCGGTGATAGCGCCATGAAATAGCGAAACCTTCGTCCCAAATCCTGTTCTCTCTTCGTGAAACCGAATTCGATATAAACTAACTCACAGTTACAAGGGAGTTCGTATGAAGTTAGCAGAAGCGCTCGCCGAACGGAGTGAGTGCCAGACCAAACTCGAAGAAATCAAAAAGCGACTTGCAAGATCCGCGCGCGTGCAAGAGGGCGAACAGCCTGCGGAGGATTCTACTGAATTGCTCAGCGAATCCGAGCGGGTTTTCGTCCACCTTCTTGACCTGATTCGCGCAATTAACCGGACTAATGCACGAACGGCCTTCGACAGCGAGCGGACCATATCGGATGCAATTGCCGAGCGAGACATAACGGGAAAGAGACGCGATTTTCTGTCCGGCGTGGCTGACGCAGCAAGCACGCGACAGGACCGATATTCCAAGTCGGAAGTGAAGTTTGTAGCAACCGTCTCGATTTCGCAGTTGCAAAAGCAGGTCGATCAACTCTCCAAACAGTTCCGCGAGTTGGACACTCGACTCCAGGAACTGAATTGGCAAACCGAACTGGCGTGAAGTAGTTGGTAGTCGTCTTGTCGAAGCGAGCACAAGCCCCGCCGGGGGCAAATCCGGCATCTGGCGATCCTGATGAGCCAGGGTCTGTGGGTTCGACCCCCTAATGTACAGCGTAGGCTCCGTACAGTCACAAAGGTACAGCGCACGCTCACTGTTCACTACCATGTGCTGATCGACAGAACGATGAGGGTGGGTACGGGGACAACTTCACGAAGTCAAGAACACCGGATTTGACACATAACCCGTGCGCACATATCATGTGCATATGGCAAACCTGACTCTCTCTGTCGACCAGCAGCTTCTCGACAAAGTTCGGAAACGAGCTCAGGCACTTGGCACATCCGTCAATCAGATGGTGCGCGACTATTTCACAAGCGTCGCGGGAGACGACAATCTCGAAGCCGATCTTGCCCTTTTCCGGCAGACCTCAGGACAAGGCACACCTGACCCCGACTACAGGTTCAATCGCGACGAAATTTACGAAGAGCGTTTCCAGAACTATGGCAAATCCTAGCGTATTTTTGGACGCGAACGTTCTTCTCTACACAGATGATCCGCGCTACCCGGAAAAGCGAGAGATTGCCGTCAAGCTTGTTGAGCAGCACGTTACGCAAAAGACCGGCGCCGTTTCCTTGCAAGTTCTTGGAGAATACTTCCACAACGCACGTCGCAAAATGAACCTGGATGTTCAGCTTGCAAGGCAGCGCGTCACATTTTTCTCTCGGTTGCTGCGGTTTCAGCCAAATCTCAGCGATGTTTTCGCAGCTATAGATCTCCATCAGTTTCACCATTTCCGGTATTGGGATGCGATGGTTGTTCACTCCGCGAAGCAATGTGGATGCCGTATCCTCTACTCCGAAGACATGCACTCCGGGCACATAATCGATAACCTGAAAATTGTGAACCCCTTCGCTTCGAGTCATTTCTAATTCTGAAGAATCGGAGTAGCATAGATTTAGTCCGATGGCTCTCCACCAGCCCATCCCGGCGCTCCTCTAGCGGCTCCCGCCGCCTACACTGCACCTGCGCCTATTCCCAGACATCGAATTCACTGGCAACAACCGGCCCTGTCGCGTGCCTCTATCCGCGATCTGAGCCAGAGCGAAGAGAGAACCCCATGTTTGACCGATTGCAGCAAATGGAAGACCGCTACGTGGAGCTGGGCAACCAGATGGCTTTGCCTGAGGTGCAGAACGACCGCGAAGCCATGCACAAAGCCTCCAAAGCCCATCGCGACCTCGAAGAGACCGTTGAAAAGTTCCGCGAATACAAGCAGATCGCCAACGGAGTCGAAGAGGCCAAGGCCATGGCCACGGACTCCGACCCCGAGATGGCTGCGATGGCGCAGGCCGAACTGGCCGAGCTGGCCCCGCGCCTCGAAGCAATCGAAGCCGAGCTCAAGATCATGCTGCTGCCCAAAGACCCCAACGACGAAAAGAACGTCATCCTCGAAATCCGCGCAGGCACGGGCGGAGACGAGGCTTCGCTCTTTGTCGCCGAGGTCTTTCGGATGTACCAGCGCTTCGCCGAGCAGCACCGCTGGAAGATCGAAGTCCTCTCCGAGTCCGAGTCCTCGGTCGGCGGCCTCAAGGAAGTCATCGCGCTCATCGAAGGCAACCGCGTCTACTCGCAGATGAAGTACGAGAGCGGCGTCCACCGCGTGCAGCGCGTTCCCGCTACGGAAACCCAGGGCCGCGTCCACACCTCCGCCATCACCGTCGCCGTCCTGCCCGAAGCCGAAGAAGTCGACGTCAAAGTCGAGCAAAAAGATCTCCGCATCGACACCTTCTGCTCTTCCGGTCCCGGCGGCCAGTCGGTCAACACCACCTACTCGGCCATCCGCATCACCCACATACCCACTAACACCGTCGTAAGCTGCCAGGACGAGAAATCGCAGATCAAGAATCGCGAAAAAGCCATGCGCGTCCTGCGCTCCCGCCTCTACGAAGTCGAAATGCAGAAGCAGCACGACGCCCTCGCCAAGGAGCGCAAGCAGCAGGTAGGCTCCGGCGACCGAAGCGAGAAAATCCGCACCTACAACTTCCCGCAGAATCGCCTCACTGATCACCGCATCGGCCTGACCCTGCACCAGCTCGACATCATCATGACCGGCCGCCTGCAATCCATTGTGGACGCACTCATCGCCGACGACCAGGCGCAAAAACTCAAAGCAGACGCCGCCCAGGCTGCGTAAACGTGACGATTCGCGCCCTTATCGAAAAGGCTGAAACAGTTCTACGCGAAAGTCCGCATCCCGAGCGAGCGCGGCTGGATTCAGAGGCTCTCCTTATGCATCTCCTGCGCCGAAACAGGGCGTGGCTGCTCGCGCATCGCGACAAGGAAATCACCACCGCCGATACCAGTGAATATCAGGAACTGATCGAGCGCAGGCGCGAAGGCGAGCCAATTCAATACATCAAAGGCGAGGCCGAGTTCTATGGCCTGCCGTTCCGCGTGACTCCAGACGTGCTGATTCCGCGGCCAGAGACCGAGCATTTGGTGGCCGAGGCTGTCGCGCTTGCCTTCGTATTTCCCAAGCCCCGTGTCCTGGACGTGGGTACTGGTTCCGGGGCAATTGCAATTGCAATTGCCCATGAAGCACCTTCCTGTGCGGTGACGGCGACGGATGTTTCAGACTCGGCACTCGAAATCGCGCGGTTCAACGCCGAACGCACGGGGTTCGCGAAACAGATTCGTTTTCTCAGGGGCGATCTGCTTACCCCTGTGGCTGGCGAACAATTCGAAATCATCGCATCCAACCCGCCCTACATCCCAATAGGTGATCGCGACACGCTGTCCATCGAAGTCCGCGATCACGAGCCCCACTCCGCCCTCTTCGCCGGAGACGACGGCTTCGAAATCTATCGCCGCCTCATCCCCGGCGCCTTCGATCTGCTCGTCCCCAACGGCTGGCTTGTCCTCGAGATCGGCTTCGGCCAGCAATCGGCCATCGAAGTCCTCCTCCAATCCGCAGGCTACAGCCAAATTCACTTCATCCCCGACTACCAGGGCATTCCCCGCGTCGCAGCCGCCCAGCGAAGCTAAGAACCGAAGCACCCAATCCGCCTATCGGATAGCAATCAACAGACCTGCAGCAACACTCACGGACTGCTCATGCCCACTGCCGAAGTCATATCCATAGCTCGGCTCCACGTACCAGCCAAACCTCCGCTTCGGCCGAGGCCAGAACATGAAGTCGAGCGCCGCTTCGCCACCTACGGAATTGGTGCTGCTTCCGCCTTGGACCGTATGCGCCCACTCCGGCCCAATGCCAAACATGAATTCCGCGGTTTTGGAGAGCGTATAAGGCTTCTTGAAGAGAAGATCAGTATCCCACTCCGTTTGGCCACGACTGAAGAAAGGCGTTACTCCCGCTTCGATTTCCAGCCACTCCTTGATCGGGGTTACCTCGACGGCAACATTGGGCCCATAACTGGACTTGCCGTGGGTAACAGGCCACTCGCCAGCGGCCCCGACTTCCACAATGGCCTTCGGTTCCTGAGCTTCAACCTGGCCAAGAGCTCTCCCGGCAAACAACAAAGCGGCCACCCACACAACCAAGGTAGCTCTCATCAAAATCCTGTTCCCCCAGCCTGCGTCCATACCATCAGTATCCTCGAAAACACCTCACACTCTCGTGCGCAGGCATGACAACCCTGATCGAGACTGAACTCGACAGGCCCCGCCCGCGTACAAGTACTCAAACCGGCAGCGCAAGTTCGCCTGTGTTCACAGATGGACAGATCATTCCGGGATTGGACAGTGCGAGCCACACCCTTCTGGAAAGAAGAAGTCGAGCCATTCATTCCATGAGGCTTAATAGGCAACGCACCTCCCGGAGAACGGTACGCAAGTTGCCACAATTCCATTCACCGAGGGACGCTGCATGCAGAAACTGCTATTCGATCTCCGCTTCGTATTGCGCCAATTGATTAAGTCACCTGGATTTGCCATCACGGCAGTGCTCATGCTCGCATTTGGCATAGGTGCGACGACCGCGATCTTCTCCATCGTCGAGGCTGTGATCCTTCGACCGCTTCCGTTTCCAGAATCGGACCGGTTGATGGTCTTGGCAGACCGGCTTGCGGGGGTGAATCTCGGCGGAGGCGGAAGTGATGAAGCCGGCGTAACCGTGCCCGACATCCGTGCCTACACCCGCGACACGCACGGGTTTACCGCGCTCGGCGGCTACCAGGGCGCCGGTTACGAGCTATCCGGAATCGGCGAGCCGGCGCAGGTGAACGCGTCACGGCTGACAGCCGGTGTCTTTCCTGCCCTTGGCGTCAACCCGGAGCTTGGACGAGTTTTCACGGTAGACGAAGACGAGCATAGCCAGCAGGTAGCGGTGCTGAGCTACGCGACATGGGTGAGCCGCTTTCATCGCGACCCGCAGGTTCTCGGGAAGAAAATCCTGCTGGATCGCAAGCCGTTCATCGTGATCGGCGTAATGCCGCGCAACTTCGAGTTCCCACTGAACGCCGGTCAGCTGAATCGAACGGAACTCTGGGTTCCAATGAGTTTCACCGCCCCGGAGCTTACAACTGCCTCCGCGGCCAACTGGAGCTACCAGATGGTGGGGCGCCTGAAGCCGAGCATTTCTGCCAAACAGGCCGAAAGCGATGCGGAAACCGTCGCCCAGGAAATCATGCGCAACTACCCGGCAATGATGGCCAACCTGCACATCAGCGCCATGGTGCGCCCACTCCAGGAAGAGACTACGGAGCAGACTAAGCCCCTCCTGAAAACTCTCTTTCTCGCCGTCGCAGTCGTTCTCCTGATTGCGTGCGTGAACCTAGCTGGCCTGATGCTGGTGCGAGCCATCCGGCGGCAAAGAGAAGTTGCGATTCGCCTCGCGCTCGGTGCGAGAGCGTCGGCGCTGTTACGTCAAGCAATCCTGGAAAGCCTGGTGCTGAGCGTAACTGGAGGAGTGCTTGGATTAACACTGGCTGCGATTGCGCTTCGCGTCGGCAAGAGCGTGCTTCCCGAGAGCCTGCCGCGCATCAGCGAGATTGGCCTGAACTGGTACGTAGTCGGTTTCGCGCTCGCGCTGGGTGTTGTCACTGGCCTGGTCTGCGGGCTCGCGCCAGCCTTCGCGGCGATGCGAACCAACGTCAACTCCAACCTGAAAGAAGGCGGCAGAAGCGGCTCTGAAGGCGGTGGCCACGCGCGCTTGCGATCCACTCTTGTAGTCACCGAAATCGCAATTGCCCTGGTTCTGCTCACAGCCTCGTGCCTGCTGCTTCGCAGCTTCGAAAAAATGCGATCCGTCGACCTGGGTTACAGACCTGACCACATCACCACGGCTTCCTATTCGCTGCCGCAAAAGCAGTATGCGACGCAACCCCAGGTGGACACCTTCAATCGCGAACTGCTGAGGAAGCTGGATGAACTGCCAGGCGTCACATCCACCGCACTGACCAGCATGTTGCCTGCCAGCGGCAACAACAATAACCAAACCTTCGTAGTCGAAGGCTACGTTCCGCCCAAGGGTGCGGACATGAACCTGGCTACCGTCTCTCAAGTCATAGGCAAGTTTTTCCCATCGATGGGAATCTCACTGTTAAGCGGCCGCTTCTTTACCGAAGCAGACCGGCACGGCTCGCAACTGGCGGTCATCGTGAATCACAAACTGGCGCAGCATTTCTGGCCTGGCCAGGACCCCATCGGCAAACGCATGCGCATCGGTACGCCCGAGATGCAGACGCCGTGGCTGACGGTAGTAGGGGAAGTAGCAGACGTGAAGCTTTCCTCACCCGATGAGCCGTCCAAAGAGCAATACTACGTGCCCGTCGACCAGGCAGAGGACACTTTCGGGGCGCTTGCCAATCCGGCGACCGACCTCAATGGCAACGGCGGTTTTATCGTGCTGCGCTCCACCATTCCGCCAGAACAGATGGAAAACGCGCTGCGTGCAGCCGTTCGATCCATCGATCCACAACTGCCCTTGACCCAGGTGCAGACCATGGAGGAGGCCGTCTCGCAAAGCGAAGGCCCGCGGCGCTTCAACACTGTCCTGATCGGCAGCTTTGCCTTTGCCGCAGTCTTACTCGCCGTTCTTGGGATCTACAGCGTGATCTCCTTCACCGCAGCATCGCGCGTACAGGAGATGGCAATCCGCATGGCTCTTGGATCACAACGCGGAGCGATTGTGCAGCTCGTCCTGCGCTCAGGCACCAAGCTGGCCCTCGTCGGGTGCGTGCTCGGATTGGCCGGCGCCGCAGCAGCTTCGGGACTGATGCGTTCGCTTCTCTTCGATGTAAGCCCGTTCGATCCATTCATGTTGACAGCCGCGGCACTCGGAGTCTTGCTGCTGGCGATCGCAGCCTCCGCACTCCCTGCATTGCGAGCGGCTTCGATTGATCCCATGCGCGCCTTGCGAGGAGAATAACCTCAACCGCCTGCTCTCATACCTGCGTCCCTGCGAAGCATCGTTAGCTCTACAGGGACGCACGTGTCTTCACGCCTCGAAATCGCGCGCATGTTCAAGATCAGTCAACAACCCAACCTGCGTCGGCCGCCATCCCAGCCACTGCTGCGTAAGCGCACTCGAAGCCAGCCCATCGAAGCCCACGAAGAACCCCAGGAAGCCAAAGTGCTCGCCCGCCTCCTCAGGAGAAATGGATTTCACCGGGATCTTCAGTCCCCGCCCGATCGCCTCCGCAATATCCCCCACCGACACGCCTTCTTCAGCAACCGCGTGATACCTGGCAATCCCCGTACCCTTCGCGTCCCCATTTGCGGCAGCCCTCTCGAGAGCCAACCGGTAGACGGGCGCGACATCCAGCAGGTGTGCCGCAGACCAGCGGTTTTTCCCGTCACCCACATACGCCGAGACGCCCTTCGCCTTGGCAATGGCGATCGCATAACTGACCAGGCCCATCTTCCTTCGATCATGAACCTGTGGCAGACGCACCACCGCCACCGGTACACCCTTGGCCACCTGCGCAGCGCCAGTCGCCTCCGAAGAGCGAGGGTACGCAGCAGAGACTGGAGGCGGCACATCTTCCTCCGTTGCGGCGCGGCCGGACGCCAGGAGCAGAAGTCCGGAAGTGACCACCAATGGCCGGCCCGAACCGGCCAGCGTATCCCCAAGTGTCTCGATCGCGATCCGGTCCATCTCGCAGTTGGCCTGAAACTTCGAAAAATCGTGGTTAAAGGCAGTATGAATCACCCCATCCGACTGCGCCGCTCCACTGCGCAGACTCTCCAGGTCTTCCAAATCCCCTCGCTGCACCCCAGCCCCGGCGGCAATAAGAGCCTCGGCGCCCGCATCGCTGCGAGCCAGCCCAAGCACCTGGTGGCCCGCGCGAAGTAAGTCCTCAACAACAGCGGTACCGATAAAACCTGTTGCACCAGTTACGAAAACACGCATTTTGATTTCTCCTTTGCATCTCTGCATTGCCAAATTTCGAAACCTGATTTCATGACCAGAACTGCGTTCACAGTCCGAGTATTATCAAGATGGAGATTGCGACGATACGATCCAGCTGTAGAGTCCGTATTATCTTCGCAATCGTCCGGAACGGTGCCAATACAGCCAATGGACCCACTCTCAGACGTCCTCTCGCTCTTGAAACCACGCAGCTACATGGCCGGTGGCATGGACGTGGGTGGAGATTTATCCATCCAGTTTCCAATGCATGATGGCATCAAGTGCTACGCTCTCGTTTCCGGCCACTGCTGGCTCATTGTGGAGGGCGTTCCCGACCCGCTCCTGCTTAGGGCAGGCGATTGCTTTCTCCTGCCCCGTGGACGGCCTTTTCGCCTCGCAAGCAACCCTGCCTTGACGCCAGTCGACGCCCTTACTTTTTTCGCGGACAAGCGAAACGGCAGTATTCGCACCATCAATGGCGGCGGAGACTCATTCATGGTCGGTGGCCACTTTGCCCTTGCCGGGAGTCACGCCGGCATCCTCCTCGACGTCTTGCCTCCCATCGTCCACATCCGCAAAGAGTCCGACAGGGCGGCCATGCGCTGGTCTCTCGAGCGGATGATGCAGGAACTGCGTGATCCGCAGCCAGGCAGCTTCCTCATCGCGCAACAACTCGCCTCACTGATGCTCGTTCAGGCTCTCCGGCTTTATCTGGCGGAAGGGCGGAATGGCGGCGTCGGCTGGCTCTTCGCCCTCGCCGACAAGCAGATGAGCGCGGCCATAAACGCCATGCACGCCAGCCCTGCCCATCGCTGGTCACTCCAGGAGCTGGCCGAGCGTGCAGGAATGTCACGATCCACCTTCGCCCTCAAATTCAAACAGACCGTCGGCGACTCGCCCATGGAATACCTGACGCGTTGGCGCATGCTCCTCGCCGGCGACAGACTCACGAATTCCGGTGATTCCATCGCAGAGATCGCCCAGTCCCTCGGCTACGAATCCGAAAGCGCCTTCAGCACCGCCTTCAAAAGAGTCATGGCCTGCTCGCCAAGACACTACAGCCGCAACCAGAATCCTGCGGTCCGCTCCGTCCCTTCGTTAGCCGCAAGAGCAACTACCCACTCCAATCCGCTCGAACGCTCCAATCACCCTGAACCGATCGCACAACCTGTCGCAAGTTGACAAGCTCCACGATCCGACGGCGCCAGACTGTCATGCAAAGTATCGAAAATTATTTCACGCATCCTGTCGATTGAGCCAAGGTTCAGCCGTCATGGGAGTGAGGCGGCCAACGCCTAAAATTCATGACGGAGGACGAGATGCAATATCTATTGACGCTTTACGCCAACGAGTCTGGGTGGGGCCAGATGACATCCGAGCAACAGCAACAGGGAGTCGCTGCATACGCGGCTTATACAGAAGCACTTCGATCTGCGGGCGCGCTGATCAACGCCAACCGCCTGCGGCCCTCAGCCACAGCGACTACTCTTCGCACAGTCGACGGAAAGACTCAGGTGCTGGACGGACCTTTTGCTGAATCTAAGGAACAGCTGGGCGGATATTACCTGATCGAGGCGCCAGACTTGGATGCGGCGATGCAGTGGGCTGGCAGATGCCCCGGGGTGCAACATGGAGTCGTGGAAGTGCGCGCGGTCTGGGGGATGTGACCGCAACGGCGCCGGGTGCGCTTCCCAGCCCGTCCGGCGCAATCCTGACTTTGTGGATCGTCAACAGGAGTGCTCCGATGCATTTACACCTGACAGCGGTCCGCGCAGTCTAATGGAATCGATGCGACGGCGGAACGCGAGTTTCGATGGCATAAGTGAGGTAAACATGCTGAACCAATCCTTTACGGCGCCGCTCATCAGAAGTCCAAAGCCTGGTGGCTGGACCTTCGTCATCTGGCCCGAATCGGCCGCGTTCTTTGGGACGCGCGGGCTGGTAAAGGTCAAAGGAACCATTGACGGATGTCCATTCCAAAGCTCGTTTATGGCATTGGGAGACGGCAATCACAAGCTGCCCGTAAAGGCTGAGATTCTGCAAACGATCGGAAAAGCGCCAGGAGAGACAGTCAGGGTCACGTTGCTCGAGAGGATCGATTCGGTCCGATCCGGTTCGCAAGCAAAGAAACGCAAGTTGAGCCGGCAGGAAGATGGGCCACGGTGAATCCCGCAAACGACGATGGAGCTTATGCAGCAGCGGAGGCTGTGGCCCTTCGTAGCCGTGGCAAGCTCATCGCGTACCTGGCTGCACAGTTCGGAGACGTTGCAGCTGCGGAAGATGCCTTGTCAGAGGCCTTTGCGTCGGCACTGTCGGTATGGCCCGGGCAGGGCTGCCCCGATAATCCGGAGGCATGGCTGCTCACCGCGGCTCGGCGAAAACTCATCGACCAGATTCGCCGCAACCATGAATCGTCGAACGACGACGAACCGGAGCAGTTGGCGGATGCCTTGATCGCGGCTGCGGACGACGATTTTCCCGACCGGCGGCTGGCGCTCCTCTTTGCCTGTGGGCACCCGGCAATTGATCCGGCGATCCGCGCGCCACTGATGCTGCAGGTCGTGCTGGGACTGGAAGCAGCACAGGTCGCTTCGGCTTTCCTGGTTTCGCCGCATGCCATGGCGCAGCGACTGGTACGGGCCAAGACGAAGATCCGCGAGGCCGGTATCCCCTTCCGCATCCCGGAACGCAATGAACTGCCGGACCGGCTGGAATCGGTGCTCGATTCGATCTACGCAGGCTTTGCCGAAGGATGGGCGGATGCCACCGGAACCGATCCCGCGCGACGGGAACTGGCTGGAGAGGCGATCTTTCTCGGCAGACTGCTTACGCAGCTTCTTCCAGACCAGCCGGAGGCCTGGGGCTTGCTTGCTCTGATGCTCTACGCCGAGGCGCGCAGACCGGCGCGCCGCACGACCGACGGAGAGTTCGTTCCCCTGAGGAACCAGGACGAGACGCTGTGGGACTGGGAGATGATCGAAGAGGCCGAAGGCGCGCTTCACTTTGCAAGCAGCACCATGCGCATCGGACGTTATCAGCTCGAAGCCGCCATCCAGTCGGCACACGTGGAGGGTGCCCGCACGGGAACCGTCTCCTGGCCCGCCATCGTCAGCCTGTACGATGCACTGGCGCGGTTGACGAGCTCACCGGTCGCACTCATCAACCGCGCGCTGGCGGTGGCGGAGCTGCAAGGGCCGGAAGCCGGATTGGCGGCATTGGATGTTGCAGGCGCGGACCGCCGCGTAGATTCGTATCAGCCGTATTGGGCCGCACGCGCCAATTTGCTCAGTCGCACCGGATCGTATGACGCTGCTCGACACGCATATCAACTCGCGATCGGCCTGGAAAGCGATCCCGCCGTCCGCGGATACCTCCGCCGGTGTAGCGATGATCTCCCGAAGCTGAGCTGACGACCACATCCCAGTGCGCTCATCCAGAATTGGTTCGTGATCGCAGCGACGGTTGTCGCTGGCAATCGCGGCTCTCGCGACCATTGCCGCCTGACCTGCATCGGCCGCTCGCTCGCCTCCAAACCGCAACGGGTACCGTCGCGAGCCTGAAGCTTCGCTGAGCTCTACGTTCAGCTCCTGACGGATCTCGTGATCCTGAAGGCGTTGCCGCAACCGCTCGTTCGTAGCGAGTAGCTCGATCACCAGCGACTGAAGGGATTCGACCTGTGATCGCCACTGCTTCTCGAGCGCGACAGCAGCGCCAGCGATCGGTTCCAGGCTGTCGAAACCGCCATCGCTCTGAACAAAGTGAACAGGGCTGAAACTTGCCGTACCTGGACATGGCCCCGAGAGACGCCTGGACCAGCATGCAGCGATCCGCGATCATGTGCTCTTCGTCATTGCCACGATGAGTAGCGAGCCAGGGATTGCCTGCGGCGCGAGAGACAAAACCCGCGCCCACCACGAGCCGGCGCCAATTCCAAAAGCAATGAGGGATGCAATTACGATCTTCATAATCTTGCTCCTTCAGTTCCGCACCGCAGTCAGAAGGTCTTCTCTATTCGCAGCACAAGCTTCTGACCGGTAGGCCGATTTCGCGCCCCAAACTCCCGGTACGCGTTGGCATAAAGAAACCAGTTCGCCCGGTTCCAAACCATTCCGGGACCGATCGCACCCACTTCTTCCGGCGAGTTGTGAAGCGCGACTCCATCGATCTTTCCATCGGTAGTCTGCTTGAGGTAATAACCGTTGGGGCCAATCCATAGACCTTTACCAATGTTGTACGCAGCGGTTGCGTTGAAGTGGATGGCTTGTCCGGCCTGAGTCGATTGCGCGCCTGTGCTGATCGGAGGACTGCCGTTCGTAGAGTTCCAGATATAGTGGATGCGCCAACTTGTTTCTATTCGTTTTGTCGGAAAGGCTGTGATTGCGTAATAAGGATGAACGGTGAAGGCATTGCTGCTGAGATTGACACCCGAGTCGCGCGAGTACTGCCCTGTCGGAAGATCGAAATCAGCCACTGCGCGTTGATCGATCGCCAATCCAAACAACCGATGCTCAGGCCATTGCAGGATCAACGGCCCAACCGTGAAGGCCCCGAGTCCACCCGCCTCTCCCTGAGCCCCGGCATTCACATGCGCTGCCGCGCTGACAACTTCCATTCCATACCAACCTCCAAGAAATTGCTCATGGCTGAGCCACGCAACGTGCGTCAGGCCGCTGACGCTGTTCACTGAACCAGTGCCCGGTACCGTGCCACCGGTTGAATTGGCAATCCTTCCGTCATGCGCCGCATCCCCGATCTGCTCGACGACGAATCCAGGTCCGGCCGGTCCATCGAGAAAACTGGTGTCGCCGAGGTTGACCGCCGGCTCCGCAACATGGCTCTGGCCCAGCAGGGAAATGGACTGCAGGGCCATCAGCACCGCAACGAATGGAATTAGCTTCGTCATGCGCGCCCTGCTAGACCGTCACAAGACGGCGAGACAGGATT
>Ga0302313_10002271_pt1 | contig 13498 bp, 12 predicted proteins | sample III_Palsa_N2_2_FD_200454 | JGI IMG/M metagenome (GOLD analysis project Ga0302313, IMG submission 200454) | Peat permafrost microbial communities from Stordalen Mire near Abisko, Sweden - III_Palsa_N2_2 | ecosystem: Environmental > Terrestrial > Soil > Palsa > Peat permafrost | place: Sweden...
TACCGGCAACGGACGCTGCACAACGCATCGGGGCGATGAGCGCTTTCTGATGTGCAGCACCTTCAAGCTGCTGGCGGTCGCCGCGGTGCTGGCGCGTGTGGACAGAGGGATCGAACACCTCGACCGACGCGTCGTGTTTGGCCGCGAGGTCTTGCTGAGCTACGCACCTGTGACCAGCCAGCATGTGGGTGCGCCAGGCATGAGCATCGCCGAGCTGTGCGGCGCGTCAATCACCGTAAGCGACAACACGGCCGCCAATCTGCTTCTGGCGAGCATGGGCGGGCCGGGCGCCGTGACCCGATTTGCCAGACGCCTTGGCGATACGGTGACGCGGCTCGATCGCATCGAGCCGGACCTCAATGTCGCCAGCCCCGGCGATATCCGTGACACCACGACGCCGAATGCCGCGATCGCCACGCTGCAAAAGTTGCTGTTGGGCGACGCGCTTTCCGCGGTCTCACGCGCGAAGCTGATCGCCTGGCTACGGGGCTGCACGACGGGTGCGGAAAAGCTTCATGCCGGCCTGCCGCCCGGCTGGTCGATCGGCGACAAGACCGGCAGCGGCGCGCAGAACGAAACCAACGACGTCGGCATTCTCTACCCACCGCAGCGCCCGCCGCTGCTCGTCACCGCGTATTACGCCGGATCGTCCGGCGATGCCGCGTCGCGCAACGCCGTGCTGGCTGAGGCAGGGCGTATCGCTTCGTCTCTCTGAGTTTTCATTTGCGAATTTCTTTCAGACATGGCGGCCATGAAACTGCAAAGCCGCTGGTTCTGTCCGCTTCCTTAGGGCGCCGAACGGATACGCCAGATTTATTCAGCAGTCCAGTCGGCCGTCGACCACGATTCGCGTCTTCGGGCGAATTTGTATGTTTCCGCGTCTTTCGAACCGGTCCTGCGAATCCGGTCATCGCCCATCGCTCGCGTCAAAAATGGTCTGCGCTGGCCTGCAACCAATCCTCGGCAAAGGGCTCCGGTACCGCGGCGCCAGCCAGATCGCCGGGTTGAAGATAGCTATAAAGCTGCGCGTAGCTGCGCGCTTTTTCATCCGGCATGCGATGAAGAATGTGCGCAGGCGTGAGCTGTTCCGGTGAGGACGCGCCCAGCGCCCCGGTAATCTCGATGAAGCTGTCGATCGTGGCGCGGTGGTAGTTCTTCACGTGCTCGGCGCGCTCGTCGATCTTCAGGGCGCGGGCGCGTACGGGATCCTGTGTGGCGACCCCGGTCGGGCAGGTATTGGTATGGCAGCGCATGGCCTGGATGCAGCCGACGGCGAACATCATCGGCCGCGCCACGTTGCAGATATCGGCACCAATGGCCAGCTTGTGCACCATGTCGAAACCGGTGACGACCTTGCCGCTGGCAATCACGCGTATGTGCTGGCGCAGGCCGCAACCGACCAGCGCGCTGTGGACGAAGGGCAGCGCTTCGTTGATGTAAAGCCCGAGCCTGTCGGACAGCTCGACCGGCGCCGCCCCGGTGCCGCCCTCGGCTCCGTCGACGGTGATGAAGTCGGGCAGGATGCCGCTGGCCACCATCGCCTTGCAGATACCGAGAAATTCGCTGCGTCGGCCGATGCAAAGCTTGAAACCGACCGGCTTGCCGCCGCAGAGGCGGCGCAGTCGCGCAACGAAATCCAGCAGCCCCTGCGGCGTGTCAAACTCGGGATGGCTAGCGGGCGATAGGCAATCCTTGCCTTGCGGGATCTCGCGGATGCGGGCTATTTCTGCGTTGACCTTTTTCGCCGGCAGCAGCCCGCCGTGACTTGGCTTGGCACCCTGCGAGATCTTTATCTCGATCATTCGGACCTTCTCATGCGCAGACTTTTTGCGAAAGTCCTCGTCGTCGAACCGACCCTCCTTCGTCCGGCAGCCAAAGTAGCCCGAGCCGATTTCCCAGATGACGTCCGCCCCGTGTTCAAGGTGGTAGGGCGTGAGCCCGCCTTCGCCGGTGTCTTGGGCAAAGCCGCCCATGGCGGCACCCTTGTTCATGGCCAATACCGCGTGGCTGCTGAGCGCACCGAAGCTCATCGCCGAGATGTTCAGTCGCGAACTATCGTAAGGATGGCTGCACAACGGGCCGCCAACCATCGTGCGCTCGGCAAGTTTCGGCACCTGCTTGACTGCGATGCTGTGCACCGCAAAATCGTAACCATTTTTCTGGATATCGTATTCGGTGCCGAACGGATGCGTTGCGCTTTCGCCGCGTCCGCGTGCCTTGATCAGCTCACGCTGCTGCCGGTTGAACGGTCGTCCGCTCTTGTCGGTCTCCAGGAAGTACTGGCGAATCTCCGGACTGATGAACTCCATCATGTAGCGCACGTGCCCGATGATCGGGTAGTTCGATAGCACGTTGTGGCTCGAGGCAATGTCGTAAAAGCCCAGCGCGATGAACGGGATCACCGCGAATAGGCAGTACCAAACGTGTGAGTGATACCAGCCACCGAGCGCTACGGCGATGACGGCAATGATGGACAGCAGATAAAAGGAAATGCGCCACATGCGATGGATTCCAGTCGGAGGGTTGCGGGATCTCTGGCCCGCCTGGATGCCGTTTATGACGTGCGAAGGTGGCGGGGGAATCTCGACGTGATCTGTGAAACGGCCCTCTCGTACCTTGCGATTCGCGCTGTCGATAGCGCATGAACGGTACGAGGCGCGCTGACGAAAATTCCTGCGATCGGCTGCACTTTGCACATCGCCTTTGCTTACTGAAGTGGTTGGTCAACGTCCGGGTCACATGGCGCATACGCCGACTGTTTCATCCTGCCTAATAGCGTGTTCTCAGCCGTGCCACCCTGCGCGACTACCGATGCATTGGCGATAGCAGGAGATGCTGATGCCTTGCGTCGACTTCGTGCTCCCGATGGAGAAGCCTCCAGCCTGCCGGCTCGATCACGTTGCCCTTTGGCTTTGTTCAGCAGTTCAACAGGAAATCGACGCATGAAACTCAGAGATCTCAAAGACAGCGTTGCCGTGATCACCGGCGCGTCCAGCGGCATTGGCCAGGCGACCGCCAAGGCACTGGTCGAAGAAGGCGTCAAGGTGGTGCTCGTGGCGCGCAGCAAGGACAAGCTGGATGCATTGGCGAAAGAATTGGGCGATCGCGCCGTGGTGAAAGCCGCCGACGTGGCGGATGAAGCCGCGATCGCGAAAGTCTTTGCTGAAGTAAAAAAGGAATTTGGGGGCATCGATCTGCTCTTCAACAATGCCGGCGTGGGTTACAACAACCCGTTCGAGAAGAGCACGCGCGAGGAGTGGAAGCTGACCATCGACGCCAACCTCTACGGCGTACTCAACTGTACCCAGCTGGCCATTCCGCTGATGCGCGGCCGCAAGGGCGCGATGATCAGCACCGTGTCCAGCGTCGGCGGCCGCTACGGTATCGCCGGCTGGTCGGTCTACAACGCGACCAAGTTCGCGGTGGTGGGCTTTCACGACGCGCTGCGCAAGGAGCTGGGCGATGAAGGCATTCGCGTGTCGTTGATCGAACCGGGCTCAGTCCACACCAACTGGGGCTTCAACGTGCCAGCCGAAAAGATGAAGGAGCGCCGCGATTCGATCGACGCGCTGCACGCCGAAGACATCGCCAACGCGCTGGTGTTTGCCTTCGCCCAGCCGGCGCACGTCAATATGCAGGAGTCGCTGATCATGCCGACTCGCCAGATTTCTCCTTAAATTTTCCGACGCTGAGAACGCGCACTTTCAGAAACCGCGTGTCCACCGTACGACACTCACACAGGAATGCATGCCATGCGTTACAACCAACTCGGCAATACCGGCGTCTTCGTTTCCGAACTTTGCCTGGGCACCATGACCTTCGGCGGCGAAGGCGAAATGTGGAGCAAGATCGGCGACCTGAAACAGGCCGATGCGGACAAACTCATCGGCCGCGCGATCGAGGCCGGCATCAATTTCATTGATACGGCCGACGTCTATTCCGTTGGCCAGTCGGAGATCATGACCGGCCAGGCGCTGAAGAATCTGAAGGTGCCACGCGAAGACGTGATCGTGGCAACCAAGGTCTTCGGCGAGACCGGCACCAAGGGCGTCAACTCGCGCGGACTGACGCGCCACCATATTCAGGACGGCGTCAAAGCCAGCCTGAAGCGGCTGCAGCTCGATCATATCGACCTCTATCAGGTTCACGGTTTCGACGCCGCCACGCCGATCGAGGAAACCGTGCGCGCGCTGGATAACCTCGTGCAACACGGTCACGTGCGCTATGTGGGCGTATCGAACTGGGCGGCCTGGCAGATCGTCAAGGCGCTAGGCATTTCAGAGCGGCACGGACTTTCCCGCTTCCAGTCGCTGCAGGCGTATTACACGGTCGCCGGCCGTGACCTCGAGCGCGAGATCATTCCTGCGCTGACCAGCGAGCAGATGGGTTTGATGGTGTGGAGCCCGCTGGCCGGCGGCCTGCTCAGCGGCAAATACGGCCGCGACAAGGAAGGCGAGCAGGGCAGCCGTCGGGCCAGCTTCGATTTTCCGCCGGTGAACAAGGAGCGCGGCTACGACTGCATCGATGTGATGCGCGGCATCGCCGACAAGCGCAAGGTCTCGGTGGCGCAGATTGCGCTGGCGTGGCTGCTGCATCAGAAAGCGGTGACCAGCGTGATCATCGGCGCCAAAAAAATCGAGCAGCTCGACGACAATATCGGCGCCACCGAAGTGAAGCTCGACGCCGACGAACTGACCGCGCTGGACAAGGTCAGCGCGCTGCCGCCCGAATATCCCGGCTGGATGTTCGACATGCAGGGCCAGTATCGAAAGAAGCAGATCGCGGCCGCCGACGAGCGTTGATCCGTCGCACAAACAGCGGCGCATCGCCCTTGATCGATGCGCCGCTGTTTTAGTGCCTAGGCAGGTATAAAGCCAGTGCAAGCGCACTATTGCAGAGCGTGAGACGCTGGAGCAAAGTGCGCGGGTTGAACTGGCACAGTGCCGGTTCGTCCAGGGGAGTAGGCGTCATGCTGAGGCGACTCGTTGCGGAGTTTCTGGGCACGTTCTGGCTGGTACTGGGTGGGTGTGGCAGTGCGGTGCTCGCGGCCAAGTTCGGTGGACCGGGCAATCCGTTGGGCATTGGTTTGCTCGGCGTGTCACTGGCCTTCGGCTTGACCGTGGTCAGCGGCGCGTATGCGTTCGGCCATATCTCCGGCGCGCACTTCAACCCGGCAGTGACGATCGGGCTATGGGCCGGCGGCCGCTTTCCGCTTCGTGACGTGGTGCCGTACGTCGTGGTGCAGGTCATCGGCGGCGTTGTGGCCGGGGCGATACTTTTACATATTGCCAGCGGCGCGCCCGGCTTCGCTATCGATCCCAACGCGGCGGGCACGTTTGCCAGCAACGGCTACGGCGCGATGTCGCCGGGCAGTTACGCACTGACGGCTGCGGCGCTGTGCGAGGTCGTGATGACTGCGATGTTTCTGGTCGTGATCATGGGCGCCACGCACGGTCGTGCGCCGGCGGGTTTTGCCCCGCTGGCCATCGGTCTGGCGCTGACGCTGATCCATCTGATCAGCATTCCGGTTACCAACACGTCGGTGAACCCGGCGCGCTCCACTGGCGTGGCGCTTTTCGCTGGCGGCACCGCGATCGGCCAGCTCTGGTTGTTCTGGGTCGCTCCCATCGTGGGCGGCGTGATCGGCGGTGCAGTCTACCGCTGGCTCGGCGCGGACCGTCCCAACATCGTGGGTGAAGTGCCGATCACTTGAAAATCGCCTTGGGCAGCATGATGTGCACGCCCTTGTTGTGATCGACCAGCTCGGTGATGTCGATATCGCCGGCGACGCTGATCAGCATATACGCGTCGTCGCGGCTCATGTGTTTTTGCTCGACCAGGAAGTTGATCATGTCGGTGACGGCCTTGTGCGCAGCGACGGTGAGGTCGTCGTCGAAGCCCATGCTGATGTAATGCGTCGGCGTTTCGGCGCGCGGGTAAACGCCGGTCTTCATCCCTTTGTGCACGATGAACTGCAGCGTGCCGATCAGCGAGGTTTCCATCGCCGTGATGTCGACTTCGCCATTGCCCTGGCCGGCGTGGCCGTCACCGATCTGGAACAGCGCGCCGGTGGCGAACACCGGGTAATACACGGTCGAGCCTTCGATCAGCTCCTTGTTGTCCATATTGCCGCCGATGATCGTGGGCGGTGCGCTGTCGTAGCGACCGAAGCCGGCCGGCGGCGCCACGCCCATGCTGCCGAAAAACGGGCGCAGCGGAATATCGATGCCGGGTGCGAAGTGCGCGATGCGCTTTGTGCGATCAAGCGGAATGATTTTCATGCGGGCGTACGGAAAATCATCGGTCTGAAAACCGGCGCCGTAGCGGAAGCCGTTATAGGCGTACGGGATAGCCAGGTCAATCTTCTTGATCCGCACCTCCAGCGTGTCACCGGGCTCTGCGCCATCGATGGCCACCGGCCCAGTGAGAATATGCCCGCCAGGCCCACGATCTTTCGCGGCCACGCCGTCGAACAGATCGCGCAGGCTTTGTTCCACATCGACCGGCTTGACGCCGGCCTTCTCTAGTGCGGTGGGACTGCTCGTCAGCACGGTGTGAAACACTACCGTATCGCCCGAATGGATGTGAAGTACGGGCGTTGTCGTGGCGTCGTAATGGCCCCAGGCGACCGTCGCTGGCGTGGGGAGCAGGGTGTAGGTTTGACTGGCGCCGGTACTATTTTGTTGAGCGCCTGCCGATGCTGGACTTGCCAACAGGCACATAGCCAGAACCGCAGCGACTTTGCGCAATGTGGATGGAAGAAAAGACGTCGACATCGTTGCTGGCCCCGGTCGTGACGGGCGAAAGCCGCCTTATTCCGATAGTCACCATTCGCTTGCTGAGGCGCAAGGCTTTGATGGAGGACAGATAAGCGCAGGGACGCGAACGGGGGATCGCTACCTTAGCGGCTCAATGCACCGCGCGCCACGAGATGAGACCGGTCAGCCAGAGTGCCATCGCGCAGATGACGTCAACTGTCACATCGACGTGAGTGACTGCGAGCCCGCTACCAAGCGCAAGCATCGCGGCAAACCCGGCCAGGGTCATCACCGCAGCTGTGGCGTAATAGCGGTTGGCACGAAACGGTTTGGCCAGCGGAATAAAATGCAGGCCGACGATGACCGCGATGGCGGGCATCAAATAGCCAATGCGGTGGCGGCTCAACAACACGTTGGCGACGATGTTTAGCGCGATGATTTCGGCCGAATATCGCAAAGAATATCCAGCGCGGGCGGCGCTGCGCGGGCGATACGGCGTCGCTCAATGCTTCGATGTGCCGACTGCGCCGCGTCAGTCGGACCGCTGCGATGAGCAGCGTGGCCGAGATCAGCGCAATCAGGGGAAAAAGACCGCCGCATAGCTGACGGTGGACGTCGCTGCGGCAGCGCAGGTCCAGAATGCGCCGAAGCAGGCACAGGCAAACAGGTCAAGGCCGCGGCTTCGCAGGGCAGGCGCAGTCAGGGTGTCGGGTGCAGTGAGGCTCATGCGCGTAATGCCTCGCGGGTTAGTGAGGCTTTGCGCATCATGGCGCGTTTATGCGGCCATACGGCAGCGGGCCACGTCAGGAAGGTTGGCTGACTGTTGTCAGAAGGAGCGCGCTGGCTCCCCTTGCCGCCACGGGTCCCGGTGTTCCAAGCTGGGCCCAAGAGGTTTGAGCTCTCAGGCTGCCTCTATCCCCAAGTTGCGTCAGAACCCGCGGAATCACGATGGACGCCGAGCGTGCAATTGCCAGACGCCTTACCTATGCCTACATCGCCGGACTGGCGCTGATTGCGATCCTTTCCGGCTCGGTGCACGTGCTGCTGAACAACGTGATTGTGGCGCAGGGTGACTCCGCCACGGTGATCAATGTGGCGGGACGGCAGCGCATGCTTTCGCAGCGCATCGGATTGCTGGCGACGTACCTGCACGCGGGCGACGCCAGCGCGCGCCAGCCGCTGCTCGACGCGGTCACGCTGATGGAGCGTTCGGAAAAGGCGCTTACTCAGGGCGGCGATCTCGGCATCCGGCAAACGCTGTCGCCGGCAGCGCACCGTTTTTATCAGCAGGGAGCAACGCCGCTGGATTCCGCGGTGCGTCAGTTTGTCCTCGACGCGCGCCAGTTCGCCGATCCCTCGCCGAGCGCCGGCGTTGAGGCGGCTTATCAACAGCTGCAGGCCGCGGCGCGCACGACATTGCTGCCGAATTTGAATCAGGCCGTGTCGATTTTCGAAAGCGAATCCAACCGGCGTATCGAGTGGCTGCGCACCGCGCAAAAAGTGGTGCTGATCACGCTACTGATCACGCTGTCGCTGGAGGCGCTTTTCATTTTTCGTCCCCTGGTGGGCCGGGTCAGACGCTATGCCTCCAGCCTTTATGAGCTGGCCACGCGCGACGGCTTGACCGGACTGTCTAACCGCCGGCATTTCATGGACGTGGGCAATCGCGAGCTGCTGCTGGCGCGCCGTTCGGATCGGCCGCTGTCCGTGGTGATGCTCGACCTCGACCACTTCAAGAGCGTCAACGACACCTACGGACATGCCGTAGGCGATCAGGTGCTGAAGCGATTTGCTAGCATCGCGTTGGCCACACTGCGAAATAGTGACGTGATCGGACGGATCGGCGGCGAGGAGTTTGCCCTGATCCTGCGCGAGATGTCGCCGTCGGAAGCCGGCGCAGTGGCGGAAAAACTGCGCGTCGCCGTCGCCAAAGATTCCAGCGAAGGCTTGCCGGCGTTCACGGTGAGCATGGGTATCAGCGTGGTCGATGCCAACGACAGCAGCCTGGATGATGTGTTGCGGCGGGCCGACAAGGCGCTTTATGCGGCTAAGAGGGAAGGACGTAATCGCGTCGTGGTCGCGCTGGACGACTGAAACCTGCCTTGCGCTTGATCAACCGGCCGTCGTCCTAGGTGAACGGCTCAGCTAAACCTGTCAGCGGCGCTTACGGAATCCGCACCGATGCACCGCGGGCGTCGGCGATAAAGCGCCGTGACTCCTCCGGCGACGATAGATTGGAGGCGATTTGCGCCAGCGCCTGCTCCATGTCGTGATCCGGGACAAACGCCTCCTCGCATAGCAGGCCGGCGATCGGGCCGAAGTAATTCAGCGCGACTTTCTCCACCGCCGCCCGCTGCGCCCCGCTGATACCGCTGCTCGGCGCCGCCGCGACATCTGGTGCGTCGACCGGTTCGGTGACGGCCGCTGCCGCTGCCGCCGTCGCGGCAGGCGGCGCGTTTTCGAAATCGCCGAGCAGCCATTGCAGTGATGCGGTGCTCAGCGCACCCCGACTGTGGGTGCTGCTAACGGCAATCGGCTGAAAGCGCGCTCGGGCCGCCGTCACCTTCGACAGCAGCTGCACCGCCTCGTCGTTGCGCTGCCGGCTGAACAGCACGTCGTCGATTTCGCCGCCACGCAGCCGGATCGTGCAGGAATGGTTGTCCTCGGTGACTACGAAAAAGAAGCCGGACGCTTTCTGCTGCACGAGCGGCTTGAGCTCGCGCAGCACGTCGTGCAAGGGTCGAAATTCACCGGCCATCTATCGTCCTCTCCGAGTGTGTTGCGATGGGTCGAACACCATCAAGCCTGTCGCTTGCTCAATCGATCCATCGCCAGGCGCACGCTGTTGGAGAGTCGAGCGATTGCCTTGGCGAGCGTGCCGATTTCATCCTTCAGCACGACCTCGTCGATGGTGTGATTCCACTTGCCCATGCTCAACTCGTCGGCCACTACGGTCAGATGCTGAATTGGCTTGAGCACGCGGCTCCAGATCAGCGCTGACTGCAGGCCCAGCAGCAGCACGCAGATCAGCAGCCCCAGTCCGCCGATCCACAAGGATTGCTGCACGATGACATTGTTGACGTCGCTCTTGGGATAAGCCGACACCAGCGAAAACCCCCATCCCGGCACGTCCTGCTTCACCACGGTCCAGTCGGACGGCTGTTGGGTGGCGATTTTTTCGATCAGCGCCGGATCGGTGCTGGTGCCGGTCTTGGAATGAAAACGCAGCTTGCCTTTGCTGTCGAACAGCGCCACGAAGCCGGAGTCGAGCACGCGGCTGTCGCTGATCACGTGGTCCAGCGACTGCAGGTCGGTCTTGTAACCGACGTACCAGATGCCGATCACACTTCCGCCGCCGGCGCTGAAGATGGGCTCGTAGCCGGTGACGTAGGGCGTACCCAGAATATCGACCACACCGTAGAAGCTGTCGTCCTTGCGAATCTGCGCAATCACCGGGCCTGCCGGGTCGAGCTGGGTACCGATGGCCCGCGTGCCGTCATCCTTTTTGACATTGGTCGAGATGCGTACGAAGTTGTCGCCCGAGCGCGAAAAGATCGTCGCCGTACCGCCGGTTGTCGCCGTCAGACCATCGACCAGCTGGAACGCGTTGCCCTGCGGCTTGCCACCGAAGAGCAGGTCGGTGGCGGGCTTGCCCATGACGCTGATCGCCGGACCGACGGCCGCCGGTCCCAGCGCGTCGCTTTGCTGGCGCAGCAGGCGCATGGCGCTGTTGACCCGATCAAGCATGATCGAGCGGGTCACGGAAAACAGGCTTTGCAGGGCGATGGACTGCCGATCTATCGAGCTTGTCGCTTCGGCCTTGACCCGATTGGCCTCCACCGTGGAAAGCACGAGGGTGACCACGACCACCACCACCAGAACCAATGCAAGCACCGGCAGTAAAAGTCGCACTCGCAGCGAGTGTCTGAACATGGCTAATTCCCCTTGGATATATGTTCTGGTCGATCAAGCTCGATGCCGTGCCGACCCGCTGGCGTGCGGGCAGCACAGGCGCGTGCTCTCATGAATTCGTGCGCGAGCATATCAGCGTGACCCCGTCGGGAAAATGACAGGTCATCAAAAAGCGATGAAAGTCTCGGAAACCACTGCCGGGCAGAGTCCGTCGTCAGTCGTTTTTTTGGAAGACGGGAATAGGCCCTGCGGCCCAGCGCCTTGTGAGCCCGACGCCAATGGATCGGAGTATGGGAGGGTCGTTTGCAGCGCTATCGCCGAGTCGGCCAGCATCGGCTGAGTGATGACCGTCGAGCGGGTGTCGCAATGCTTGTGGCTTGATCTGTTGCCAGGCCAATCAAACCGCGTGGCTGTATACAAGAAAACCCGAGTGCCTGGCGATCTGATCGTAGAGGTGCCTGGCGGTAACGTTGGTTTCGTGGGTTTGCCAATACACGCGCGGTGAACCGGCTTCCGTGGCGCGACGATAAACAGCTTCGATCAGCGCGCGGCCGACGCCCTTTCCGCGCGCCGCTTCGGCGGTGAACAAGTCCTGCAGATAGCAGCTCAGTCCAAGCTGGGTGGTGCTGCGGTGAAACAGGAAGTGCGTGAGTCCAAGCAGCCGACCATCTTGTTCCGCGACCAGCGCGTGGACAGGCTCACGCGGATCGAAGAAGCGCTTCCACGTCGTCTGGGTAATCTCATCGGCTAGCGCCGTTGCGTCCTTGCGACCGTAAAAAGCGTTGTAACCGTCCCATAGCGTGCTCCATGCAGGCAGGTCCGAGTCTGTCACTGGACGAACAATCAGCGCTTTTTCCATGGATACAACTATCGCGCTGGTTCGCTTCATTGCGCAAGCGCGTCATGTACGACCGGACTTCCTGGCGTCAGTGTGATGCGCACAGCTATTGAACGCGCCGCCGGAAGAGCCTACTTTGCAGCGAGTCGTCATCAAGGATTCCCCATGTCGAAACTGTCCGACTTTCCCATTGCCACGCGCTGGCCCGCGCAGCATCCCGAGCGTATCCAGCTGTATTCGCTCAACACGCCCAACGGCGTCAAGGCGTCGATCATGCTGGAAGAAACCGGATTGGCGTATGAGCCACATCTGGTCGACATCATCAAAAACGAAAGCCACACGCGGGAATTTCTCTCGCTCAATCCCAACGGCAAGATTCCGGCGATCATCGATCCGGATGGGCCGGGCGGGCAGCCGATCGGTCTTTTCGAGTCGGGTGCGATTCTTCTTTATCTGGCCGACAAATCCGGGAAGTTTATTTCGACCGACGCGGCGCTGCGCTGGGACACCATCCAGTGGCTGTTCTTCCAGATGGCGGCGATTGGTCCGATGTTCGGCCAGCTCGGCTTCTTCCACAAGTTCGCCGGCAAGGAGATCGCTGACAAGCGGCCGCTGGAGCGTTACGTGACGGAATCCAAACGACTGCTGGGCGTGCTCGATACGCGCCTGGCGGATCGCCCTTGGATCGTGGGCGACGAGTACAGCATTGCCGATATCGCGACGATTGGCTGGGTGCGCAATATGATCACGTTCTACGAGGCGCGCGAGATTGTGGCGTACGACACGTTGAGCCATGTTCCCGGCTGGCTAGACCGCGCGCTGGCCCGGCCGGCGGTGCAGCGCGGGCTGGAAATTCCGCGCCGGCTTTGACCGAAGTTGCAGTCTTTATCGGCGTGGCTGACCATGCCGTCGCCGGGCTTGGCGCAGCCTCGTCCCGGGGTAAACGACGGCCTGTCTATTTGGCCGTCTGTTTGATGATCCACTGGGTCATGAGATCGAGCACGGACGGGTCGACCGTGGTCGAGATGGCCCCGTATTCCGAGGGTATCCCGGTCTTTGCCGGCTGCAGCAGGTGATTGAGGCCGGGTAGTTCGACGATGCGGGCGCCGGCATTTTTTGCCAGCGCCGAGCGGATGATCGGCAGGTTGGCCGCGGGGTCGACCTGCAGGTCTTTCGAGCCGGCGATAACCAGCGCCGGCTTCGTCAGCTTGCGCAGTTCCGGCGAAGGGTCATCATCAAGAAAAGCGCGAAACCAGGGCGATGTAACCTCTTTGGCCTTGGCCGATGCGGTTTCTGGCGGCACGCCGGCGCGCGTCAATATTTTCAGCACGGCAGCTTCCGCACCCGCTTGATCGGTGGAACGATGGACTGCCTCGAGTACCTGCACCTCCAGCGCGTGCTGCTTTTCGGCTTCGGCCCAGGGCACACCGGAAGCAAGCGAGATCGCCAGCATCTGCGAAGCAATGATGTCGGCCCCCGGCTGGGCTGGAGTCGAAAGCAGCACCACAAATGCCACATCGGCATCGCGGTTGGCCACGCGTGGCGCAATTTCCGCGCCTTCGCTATGGCCGACCAGGCCGATCTTGCCGCGGGCGATGGACGGCTGAGTACTCAGCCACTTCACCGCATCCTGGGCATCGACGGCAAAGTCCGCCGTCGTCGCCGTGGTAAAGCTTCCCTTGGAGGCGCCAACGCCACGCTTGTCGTAACGCAGCACGGCGACGCCGGCGCGCGTGAGTCGATCGGCGATGACCAGGAAAAGCTTGTGCCCGACGATATTCTCATCCCGATTTTGCGGGCCGGAGCCCGCGATCATCACGACGGCGGCAAACGGTCCGTTGCCCTTCGGCATCGTCAGCGTGCCGGCCAGCAAGTCGCCGTTCTTTCCGGCAAAGCTCACATTGTGTGTGATGTACGGAAACGGTGGATGCGGCGTTTGCGGCCTGTCGAGTTCAGGGGCTGCGGCACCCGCGGCGCGCCGCGTGAAAAG
>Ga0302313_10002273_pt1 | contig 13496 bp, 15 predicted proteins | sample III_Palsa_N2_2_FD_200454 | JGI IMG/M metagenome (GOLD analysis project Ga0302313, IMG submission 200454) | Peat permafrost microbial communities from Stordalen Mire near Abisko, Sweden - III_Palsa_N2_2 | ecosystem: Environmental > Terrestrial > Soil > Palsa > Peat permafrost | place: Sweden...
GTCGATCAGCAGATGGGCCAGAAAGACCGGATTGCATTCGACGTCGCTGCCGCGCAGGTTGGTCAGCCAGGCGATATCGTCGAGGCTGGATATCAGATGATGGGTGGCGCCGAGCTTGCGCATGTTCTCGCGTACGCGGGCGAGCTTTTCCGCGCGAGGGATCACCGCGAAGGCCGCGTCGTGAGCCACCACCGGCGCGGTGGGCAGCACCGGGCGATCGCTCCAGATCGCGCCCGGCAGATCCAGATCCGTGCGCAGGCTGGCGCCGCTTTCGCTCAACTTTTTCTCGATCTGTCGCTGCGTACTCACGGCCACGCTGTCGCCGGCTATCGCCAGCACGTCGCCTTCATGCAAATGCTTTTGCAGCCAGGCCACGTGTTCGGCCGCGTGCGGTACTTGCAGCTTCATCAGCGAGATGCCGGTACCGGTGAGCTGCTGCTCGGCCTGCGAGAAATAGCGCGAGTCGGTCCACAGGCCGGCATGGTCGGCCGTGACGATCAGCGTACCTGCCGAACCGGTGAAACCGGACAGCCATGCGCGTGCCTGCCAGTGATCGGGCAGGTACTCGGATAGATGCGGGTCGGCGCTGGGCACGAGTACGGCGGCGACACCGTGCTGCTGCATGACGGCGCGCAGAGCGGCCAGACGGTCGGAAATGGAGGGGAAGGCTGAATGGGTCATGCGGTCATGCTAGCAGGCGATCCGTCGCCTTTTCATGCGCTGCGACAGCGCCGCAGATGAATTAAATCGGTCGATTATTGAATGCTCTCTCGCAGCGGGACGGTTCTGCCGCTAAAATGCCTATTTCCAGCACGGCTACTTTCCATGACCCCCCTGATTTTTGTCACCGGCGGTGTGGTGTCCTCGCTTGGCAAGGGCATTGCTGCGGCTTCACTGGCCTCGATTCTGGAAGCCCGCGGGCTTTCGGTCACCATGATGAAGCTCGACCCGTATATCAACGTGGACCCGGGCACCATGAGCCCGTTCCAGCACGGTGAGGTCTACGTGACCGACGACGGCGCCGAAACCGACCTCGATCTCGGCCACTACGAGCGTTTCGTCAATACCCGCCTCGCCGGCAAGAACTCCATCACCACCGGCAAGATCTACGAAAGCGTGATCCGCAAGGAGCGCCGCGGCGATTATCTCGGCGCTACCGTGCAGGTGATTCCGCACATCACCGACGAAATCAAGCACTGCATTCACGAGGCCACGCGCGGCTATGACGTGGCGCTGGTGGAAATCGGCGGCACCGTCGGCGATATCGAGTCGCTGCCGTTCCTCGAAGCCATTCGCCAGCTGCGTATCGAACACGGCCCGGAAAAGGTGGTGTTCATGCATCTCACCCTGGTGCCCTATATCAAGGCCGCCGGCGAGATCAAGACCAAGCCGACCCAGCATTCGGTGAAAGAGCTGCGCTCGATCGGTATTCAGCCGGACATCCTGCTGTGCCGCAGCGAGCAGGCGCTGCCCGAGGGCGAGCGTCGCAAGATCGCCCTGTTCACCAACGTGCCGGAGCAGGCGGTGATCAGCGCGGTCGACGTCGACGTGATCTACAAGACCCCGCTGTGGCTGCACAGCCAGGGCCTGGACGACATCGTGATAAAGCGCCTCGGTCTGGAGGCCAAGCCGGCCGATCTTTCCGCGTGGCAGCGCACGGTCGACGCGGTGGTGAACCCGAAAGACGAGATCACCGTCGCCATCTGCGGCAAGTACGTTGAGCACAAGGATGCCTATAAGTCGCTCGGCGAAGCCCTGCGTCACGGCGGCATCAAGCAGCAGACGCGGGTCAATCTGAAATGGATCGATTCGGAGCAGATCGAGGCCGACGGCGCTGCGGCGGTGCTTTCCGATGTCGATGCCATTCTGGTGCCGGGCGGCTTCGGTAAGCGCGGCTTCGAGGGCAAGATTCTGGCGGCCCGCTACGCGCGTGAGCACGGCGTGCCGTACTTCGGCATCTGCTATGGCATGCATGCGGCGGTGATCGACTTTGCCCGTCATGTGGCGAATCTGCCCGAGGCCGATTCCAGCGAGAACGACCGCAATACGCCCGATCCGGTGATCGCCCTGATCACCGAATGGACGACGGCGACGGGCGAAGTCGAACAGCGCAGCGATCGCTCCGACCTCGGCGGCACCATGCGGCTGGGTTCGCAGGAGTGTCGCCTCAAGGCAGGCACGCTGGCACGCGAGCTTTACGGCCAGGATGTCATCGCCGAGCGCCATCGCCATCGCTACGAGTTCAACAACCGGTATCGCCAGGCGTTCGAGGATCTGGGGCTGGTGATCTCCGGCAAGTCGATGGACGACCTGCTGGTGGAAATCGTCGAGCTGTCGCCGCAGGCGCATCCGTGGTTCCTCGGTTGCCAGGCGCATCCGGAGTTCACCTCTACGCCGCGCGACGGCCATCCGCTGTTTATCGGGTTTGTCCGCGCCGCGCGTGAATACAAGGCCGTGCGCGACGGCCATCGTCTGGCCCAGCAGGAGTCCATCGCATGAAGCTGTGTGGTTTCGAAATCGGGCTGAACCAGCCGTTGTTCCTGATCGCCGGCCCGTGCGTGGTCGAGTCCGAGCAGCTGCAGCTGGACGTGGCGGGCAAGCTGAAGGAGATAACCGGCAAGCTCGGCGTCAACTTCATCTTCAAGTCCAGCTTCGACAAGGCCAACCGATCGTCCAGCGAAAGCTTTCGTGGCCCGGGGCTGGAAGAAGGCCTGCGCATCCTCGGCGAAGTGCGCCGCCAGATCGGCGTGCCGGTACTCACCGATGTGCACGAGTACACGCCGATGGACGAAGTCGCCTCGGTCGTCGACGTGCTGCAGACACCAGCCTTTCTGTGCCGCCAGACCGATTTCATCCAGAAGGTGGCGCGCGCCGGCAAGCCGGTGAATATCAAGAAGGGCCAGTTTCTGGCGCCGTGGGACATGAAGCACGTGGTCGCCAAGGCCAAGGCCGCGGGCAACGACGACATCATGGTGTGCGAGCGCGGCGCCAGCTTCGGTTACAACAATCTGGTGTCGGACATGCGCTCGCTCAGCGTGATGCGCGAAACCAGTTGCCCGGTGGTCTTCGATGCGACCCACTCGGTGCAGCTGCCGGGCGGCCAGGGCACCAGCTCTGGCGGTCAGCGCGAGTTCGTGCCGGTACTGGCGCGCGCGGCGGTGGCGGTCGGCATCGCCGGACTGTTCGCCGAGACGCATCCGGATCCGAGCAAGGCGCTCTCCGACGGCCCGAACGCGTGGCCGCTGGGCAAGATGGAAGCGCTGCTGGAAACGCTGATGGCGCTCGATGCCGTCACCAAGCGGCACGCCTTTCTCGAAGATTCGCTGTAAGCGCCGTCGCAAGTTTTTTGCGCGCGCCAACTTTCGTTAGCACCGTCCAGACAGGAACTCCATGACTACCGATATCACCCGCATTCACGCCCGCGAAATCCTCGATTCACGCGGCAATCCCACGCTGGAAGCCGAAGTCATTCTGAGCGACGGCAGCTTTGGTCGCGCCGCGGTGCCGAGCGGCGCATCGACAGGATCGCGCGAGGCGGTCGAGCTGCGCGACGGCGACAAGTCGCGCTACGGCGGCAAGGGTGTGAAGAACGCGGTAGCCAACGTCAATACGACGATTGCCGACGCGCTGAAGGGTTTCGATGCAGTCGATCAGAAAGGCCTCGACACCAAGCTGATCGCGCTCGACGGTACGCCGAACAAGGGCAAGCTCGGCGCCAACGCGCTGCTCGGCGTATCGATGGCGGCTGCGCACGCGGTGGCCGCGTCGCGGCATGAGCCGCTGTGGAAGTATCTCTCCCATGGCAAGCCCGGCGCGCTGCCGGTGCCGATGATGAACATCATCAACGGCGGTGAACATGCCGACAACAATATCGACGTGCAGGAGTTCATGGTGCTGCCGGTCGGCCTGCCGAACTTCGCCGAAGCGCTGCGCGCCGGCGCGGAAATCTTTCATGCGCTGAAGGGTGTGCTCAAGGCGCGCGGTCTCAGCACCTCCGTCGGCGATGAGGGCGGTTTCGCACCGAACCTGCGCTCCAATATCGAAGCGCTCGATACCATTCTTGAAGCGATCGGCAAGACCGGTTACAAGGTCGGCAGCGAGATCCTGCTCGGGCTCGACGCCGCCAGCTCGGAGTTCTACAAGAACGGCAAATACGATCTGGCCGGCGAAGGCAAGCAGTACACCTCCGAACAGTTCGTCGACCTGCTTGCTGGCTGGGCCAAGCAGTATCCGATCGTTAGCATCGAAGACGGCATGGCCGAAGGCGATTGGGACGGTTGGAAGCTGCTGACCGATGCCATCGGCGACCGCGTTCAGGTGGTCGGCGACGATCTGTTCGTCACCAACCCGGCGATTTTCCGCGAAGGCATCGAAAAGCACATCGCCAATTCGATCCTGATCAAGGTCAACCAGATCGGCACGCTGTCCGAAACGCTGGAAGCCATCGCGATGGCCGATGCCGCCAAGTATTCGGCGGTGATCTCGCATCGCTCCGGCGAAACCGAGGACACGACGATTGCCGACATCGCCGTGGCCACCACGGCAACCCAGATCAAGACCGGTTCGCTGTGCCGCAGCGATCGCGTGGCGAAGTATAACCAGCTGCTGCGCATCGAGGAGCAGCTCGGTACCGCTGCCCGTTACGCCGGTCGCAACGCGTTCCCCAATCTCAGCAAGCTTCCCGGCTGAGCGGACGATCGACTGCCGATGCTGCGCTGGGTCGCCCTGATTTTGCTCCTGATGCTGATCGGACTGCAGCTGAAGCTGTGGTCCGGCGCGGGCAGCATGCGCGACGTCGACAGTCTGCGTATCGCGGTGAAGAAACAGGGCGATGAAAACGACCGTCTTACCCAGCGCAACCAGGCGCTGGGTGCCGACGTGCAGGATCTCAAGCACGGCGATCAGGCGATCGAGGCGCGCGCGCGGACCGAACTGGGTTTGATCAAGCCGGGCGAAACCTTTTATCAGGTCGTCGAGGCGCCTGCTGCAGCCTCGTCCGCGCAACCCGCGGCGGCGTCGACGGCAGTGCAAGCCGGCCAGCCGTGAGCGCGCCGCTCTCTTCCGCGTCTTTCTGGTGCGTAGTGCCGGCGGCCGGCCGCGGCACGCGAGTCGGTGGTGATTGCCCGAAGCAGTATCTTCCGCTGGCCGGACGCACGCTGATTCTGCACACGTTGGAGCGCCTCGCTGCACATCCACGCATCGCCGGACTGCTGGTGACGCTTGGCTCATCGGATGCACACTGGCCGACGATCGACTCGATGCACGGCAAGCCGGTGCTCACCGCCGTCGGCGGCGCCGAACGAAGCGATTCGGTGCTGGCCGGACTCGAGGCGTTGCCATCTGAGGTGGGCGCCGATGATTTCGTACTGGTCCACGATGCGGCCCGCCCCTGCGTCCGGCAGGCCGATATCAGCCGGTTGATGGATCTTTGCACGGCGGCGGACGGCGGCCTGCTTGGTGCGCCGCTGCGCGATACGCTGAAGCGCGCCGATGACGCCTCGCGCAGCATGGCCACCGAGTCGCGCGACGAGCGCTGGCGTGCGTTTACGCCGCAGATGTTTCGTCGCGGCCAGCTGAGTGCGGCCTTGCGCGATGTTGCCGCACGCGGCGCCAAGATCAGCGACGAGGCGATGGCGATGGAGCAGGCCGGCTTCGCACCGCTGCTGGTCGAGGGCGCCGAGGACAACATTAAAGTGACGACGGCGGCGGATTTCGCACTGGCCGAGTTTCTGCTTGCGAGAACTGCATGATGCGTATCGGTAACGGTTTTGATGTGCACGCCTTCGGCCAAGGCGATCACGTGATCCTTGGCGGCGTGCGCATACCGCACAGTCATGGCGTGATCGCGCATTCGGATGGCGATGTGGTGATCCATGCGCTGTGTGACGCGATTTTCGGCGCGCTGGCTCTGGGCGATATCGGCGTGCATTTTCCGCCGAGCGACGAGCGGTGGCGCAACGCGGACAGCCGCCAGTTTCTTCGTCATGCGGCCACGCTGATGGCCCAGCACGGCTATGCCTTGGGCAATGCCGATATCACCGTGATCGGCGAAAGACCCAAAATTTCGCCACACGCGCAGGCGATGCGCGAATGCCTGGCGGCCGACCTCGATAGCGACCTGGGTCGCATCAGCGTCAAGGCCACCACGACCGAGAAGCTCGGCTTTACCGGTCGCAGCGAAGGCATCGCCGCGCAGGCCACCGTTCTGCTCGAGCGTCGTTGAGCGCTGGTTGACATCATTGAATACCGGCGTGGCCGGTGGAGCGTCATGTCCGAATCCGAAGAGACTCCCGTTCAAGCGACATCGCCTGAACCTGCCGAGAGCGCATCGATCCATGCGCCGTTGCCGTGGGCTTACGGCGCGCCGCCGCTGAGGGCGCAGCTGCGCAGCGCCCCCGACGATTTCCGGGTCGAAGAAGTGCTTGGTTACGACGCCGACGGCCAGGGCGAACATGCGCTGCTGTGGGTGGAGAAGCGCGGCGCCAACACCGACTGGGTGGCCAGAGAACTGGCGAAATTCGCGGGCGTATCTCAGGTCGCCGTCGGCTACGCCGGCATGAAGGATCGGCACGCGGTGACGCGGCAGACTTTTTCCGTGCAGCTGGCGGGCAAGCCCGATCCGGACTGGTCGACTTTTCCGCACGCCGAAGTGAGAGTGCTGGCGGCCACGCGGCATTCGCGCAAGCTCAAGCGTGGCGCGCTGCGCGGCAACCGGTTTGTGCTGGTTCTGCGCCAGGTGCAGGGCGACCGCGAGGCCGCCGAGCACGTATTGCAGCAGATCGCCAAGCGCGGCGTGCCGAATTATTACGGCGAGCAGCGCTTCGGTCGCGAAGGCGGCAATGTGGCGCAGGCGCGTGCGATGTTTGCCGGGCGCCGCGTGGAGCGCGACAAGCGTTCATTCCTTCTTTCCGCCGCGCGTTCGCAGATATTCAACAGCGTTCTGGCCGCGCGTGTCGAAAGGGGCGCGTGGGACAGCCCGCTCGAGGGTGACATCTGGGCGCTGGCCGGCTCGCGCTCCTGGTTCGGGCCGGAGCCATTCAGCGAGGTGCTGGCCGAGCGGCTGGCGCGTTTGGACATCCATCCGTCCGGACCGCTGTGGGGACAGGGCGAGCTACCCAGCAAACACGCCGCCGGCGCGCTGGAGCAATCCATCGCCGAAAGTTACAGCGATCTGGCTGCCGGTCTGGTCGCCGCACGCATGGATCAGGAGCGCCGGCCGCTGCGGCTGGTGCCGACGGACCTGAAATGGCGCTGGTTGGATGACGAGGCGCTGGAGCTTGCGTTCGAACTGCCGGCCGGCGCGTACGCGACGGTCGTGGCGCGCGAACTGGCGCAGAGCTGATCGCGGCGTAACGCGCTCAGCCTTTCAGCAGGACGACAACCGCGCCGGTGCCGCCCTGTGCCGGACGCGCCGAGGCAAAGGCGATCACATCGTCGCGCCGGCGCAGCATGCGATCGGTCAGGCCTTTCAATACAGGCCCGGCCGCGCGCGAGCGCAGGCCCTTGCCGTGCACGATGCGCACGCAGCGCAGACCGCTTTGCTTCGCTTCGGCGAGAAACATGACGATGGTGGACTGCGCCGCGGCGGCATTCATCTGATGCAGGTCGATATCGTCCTGCACGCTGAACTGGCCGCGCTTGAGCTGGCGCAGCAGTTTGGGTGAATAGCCGTCGCGCAGAAAACTGAGTTCCTCGCCAACTTCCAGCACGGCAGGATCGAAGGCCATGTCGAGCAGCTCGCCGGGTACCGCGGCTTCGTCCGCTTCGAACATGTGCGGATGTGGCTCGGGTTTGGGCGCGGTGGGTGGTGCGGCGACAGCGTCGAGCTTGCGCACCTCGCCGATCGACTCGCGAAACAGTCGGCTGTCGTCATCGTTGATGGGGGCGGATGCGCGGCGCTTCATGGTCCCATGCTAACCAAAGCGCGCGTTATGGTGCGAATGCGTGTGGTCGCAGTCGGTTTATGCAGCCCACGGCGTGTGAAACCGGGCACTCGCTCCGGTAGACTTCACCCGTTAGGGCGTGTCGCGAAATCACCGCGTTGCGCTACCGTCAGTCTTCAGCGGAGCACCATGCGAGTTCTGGTCAGTAACGATGATGGTGTGGATGCCCCCGGCATCCACGTGCTTGCCGAGCGCCTGCGCGAAGTCGGCGAGGTAACCGTGGTGGCGCCCGATCGCGACCGCTCCGGTGCCAGCAATTCGCTCACGCTGGACTCGCCGCTGCGCGTGCTGCCGATGGGCAACGGCTATTTCCGCGTGGCCGGCACGCCGACCGACTGCGTGCATCTGGCGCTGGCCGGCCTGCTTGATGAAGAGCCCGATATCGTCGTCTCCGGCATCAACAACTCGGCCAATCTCGGCGACGACGTGATCTATTCCGGAACAGTGTCGGCGGCGATGGAAGGACGTTTCCTTGGGCTGCCGGCGATTGCGGTGTCGCTGGTGACCAAGGACCACAACGGCCGGCACTATGATTCGGCGGCGCAGGCCGTGCTGTTGCTGATGCAGCGACTGTTGGTCGATCCGCTTCCCGCCGACACGATTCTCAACGTCAACGTGCCCGATCGGCCGTGGGCGGAGATTCAAGGCTTCGAAGTAACCCGGCTCGGTCGTCGCCATCGTGCCGCGCCGTCGGTGGCGCAGACCGATCCCCGTGGCCGACCGATCTGGTGGATCGGCCCGGCGGGCGAGGTGGACGACGACAGCCCCGGCACTGATTTCAATGCGGTGCAGCGCGGCTTTATTTCAGTCACGCCGATCCATGTCGATCTCACCCGTTTCCAGGCGCTGGAAAAAGTCAGCAGCTGGATCGAGGAGTTGAGCGACAGCGTGAAGCACGATCGCACCGCCGCGCATGAGGTGGTCTGAGCGATGACCGTCTATCGATTGCCGGCGGCAGAGTTGAAGGGTGAGGGCATGACCTCGCAGCGCGCGCGCGATCGTCTGGCGGTCAGTCTGAAGGAAAGCGGCATTCGCGACCCGCGGGTCATTCAGGTGATTCGCGACCTGCCGCGCCATCACTTCATCGATCAAGCGCTGCACTCACGTGCTTATGAAAATACCGCGCTGCCGATCGGGCACGGCCAGACCATTTCGCAGCCTTGGGTGGTGGCACGCATGACCGAGGTGCTGCTGGAACATTTCGACGTCAAGCAGGGCATGCCGAAAAAGGTGCTGGAAATCGGCACCGGCTCGGGCTACCAGGCCGCCGTGCTCGCGGCGCTGGTGCCGGAGCTTTTCACGGTCGAGCGTATCGAAGAGCTGCTGCGCCAGGCGCGCCGGCGTTTTCGCCAGCTCGGCATCACCAATCTGCGATCCAAGCATGACGACGGCAAGCTCGGCTGGTCGGACGAAGCGCCGTTCGATGCCATCATCCTCACCGCGGCAGGCGATACGATTCCTACGCGCATCCTCGACCAGCTCACGCCGACCGGGGTGCTGGTGGCGCCCGTCGGTTCGGCCAGCAGTCAGACGCTGATCCGCATGCGCGGCGATGGCGAAGGCGATTTCCTCCAGGAAGAGCTGGGCCCGGTGAGCTTCGTACCCCTGCTTGGCGGGCTCGGCTGATGCGGCTGTTTGGAAAGCTCTACGCCCAGGCGTTGGTCTGGGCGCGCAGTCCGAGAGCGATTTACTACCTTGCCGGATTGAGCTTCGTCGAAGCCTTCATCTTTCCGATTCCGCCGGAGGTGATGCTGGCGCCGATGATGCTTGGCAAGCGGCACAAAGCCTTCCATTTCGCCAACCTGAGCCTGCTGTTTTCGCTGCTCGGTGCGCTGGTCGGATATGCGCTGGGGCATTGGGCGTTTCAGGCGCTGCGACCGGTGCTCGATTCGCTGCACCTGCTGGCGCCCATCGAGCAGGGTGTGACCGTGCTGCGCCAGCAGATGGCGCAGCACCAGTGGGGGCTGTTTGGCGTATTGATTCTGGCGGCGCTGCAGCCCGTGGTACCGATGAAGTTCGTGACCTGGGCGTGCGGCATCATCGGCGTGCCGGTGTTGCCGTTCCTCGCCTGCATCGGGATCGGGCGTGGCAAGCGCGTATGGCTGCTGGCGCTGCTGATTCGCCTGTTCGGCGAGCGCGCCGAACGCATTCTGCACAAGTACATCGAGTGGATTGGCTGGACCGCGCTGGTGTTGCTCGGACTGCTGCTGGTCTGGTGGGTCTGGCTACGCTGAGCGGCGGACGTCTCATCTCGCTAACCGGTATGAAAAAGGGATTGCGCCTCGGTATGCTGCCCACCATGAATGGAACGACCTTGAATCGATCGACCGCACGCCGACACTTGCCCTTGCTGGCGCTCGCGCTCGCTTCGTCCGTGCTGGCCGCCTGTGACACCATGCACAGCTCGGTGGTCGTCGAGCCGGCGGCTGGCGGCAGCAACTACAACAGGGGGCAGGTCGTGGCGCCGGGCTCGCATACCTCGATTCCCGGCGGCAGCTACCAGGTGGTCAAGGGTGACACGCTCTACTCGATCGCCTTTCGCAACAAGGTGGATTTTCGCGATCTGGCGCAGTGGAATAGTGTTGCCCCTCCGTACACGATTCATCCGGGGCAGCGGCTGAAGCTGTCTCCGGCAACAACGCCAGGCGCCGTTACCGCCAATCGCCCGAGCGGACCGATTGCGCCACCGCGGTCGGCAACCGCTCAAGCGATGACACCTGTCCATGCCGCATCGGCGCCCATCTTCGAGCCGGTGGATTCCTCGTCAACGCCCAAGCCGCCGAGCGCTGCGGCCCTGGCGGCACCCGCTGTCCCTGCGCCGCCCAAATCGACGGCGCCCGCAGCTTCAGGCACGACCAGCGTGGTGCCGGTAGCTGGGGTGAAGACGCCTTCGCCGGCCGTACTGCCGCCACCAGCCCCCGCGCAGGCGGTTTCCAGCGGGCCCGCACGCGCGGTGAGCGGCGTCACCTGGCGCTGGCCGGCGCAGGGCACCTTGATCAAGCGCTTCCAGCCCGGCGATGCGATTCCCGGCATTGAAATCGGCGGCAACGCCGGGGATGCCGTGCATGCGGCGGCTGATGGCGTGGTGGTTTACAGCGGCAACGGGCTGGTGGGTTATGGCGAGCTGGTCATCATCAAGCACAGCGACAGCTTTCTGTCGGCCTACGGCCATAACAGCAAGCGTCTGGTGAAGGAGGGGCAGCGCGTCACGGCCGGGCAGCAGATCGCCGAAATGGGCTCGACCGGCGCCACGCGCAATGAACTCGAATTCCAGATTCGCAAGGACGGCAACCCGGTCGATCCGCTGGGCTATCTGCCACCGCATTGAAGCGCGCCAACTAGCTTGACGAAGGTGACATGAGCGCCGGTGTCGCCAAGATGAATCCGGCGATTACCCGCCGCCCCTCGCCGGCGAGCAAGTTGTAGGTGCGCGCTGCGGCGGCGTTGTCCATGACTTCGATGCCGATGTTGCGGCGCAGGAACCCTGCCATGAAGGCTGCCGAGGGAAAGGTCTGGCGCGAACCCGTACCCAGAATCACCAGCTCCGGCTGCAGTGCCAGCATGGCTTCGACGTGGTCGGCGTCCAGCTGGTTGGCGGCATCGACGGCCCAGTTCTCGATCGCCTGATCCGGCGCCAGCAGAAAGCTGCGGCTCAGTTCACGATCAAGCAAGGTGATGCTGTGCTCGCCAACGCGACGAACCAGCAGGTAGCCATCGGCTTGTTCGAGGGAAAGATCCATCAGCGCGGGAGGGCGATCTTCGGCTCGTCGATGTTGCGCCGGAAAAGCACCACGACGTGGCCGATCGTGTGGATGGTTTCGGCCTCGGTTCCTGAAGTCAGGGTCTCGATCTGAGCTTGGCGCTCTTGCTTGTCGCCGCCTGATAGCTTGACCTTGACCAGCTCGTGCTGGCTCAAGGCCAGGCCGAGCTCCTTGACGACCGCGTCGCTGGCGCCTTTGTTGCCAAGCAGGATGACCGGGCTCAGATCGTGGGCAAGGCTGCGCAGGTAACGGATCTGCGAGGAGGAAAGGGCCATGTCGTACGTACTCAATTCGCTGTCATTCGACATCTAAGGGTATCATGCGTCCACAAGCCGCACGTCGAAAAACATTCCGCCCTCACAGGTGCCGAGCGATCTTCTGTACTGTCTATACCGTCAGCGCGTGTTTTCTCGGCGTTTCAGCAATTCCTCTTTTTCTGGCTGTCTCCGATCATGACCCGCAGCAAAAGCAGTGCCGTCTGGCTGCGCGAACACTTCAACGACGTCTACGTAAAAAAGGCCCAGGCCGAAGGGCTGCGCTCCCGCGCGGTCTACAAGCTTGAGGAACTGATCGAGCGCGACCGCCTGCTCAAGCCCGGCATCCATGTGGTCGATTTGGGTGCCGCGCCGGGCAGCTGGTCGCAGCTGGTGCGAAATCGCATGGGCGATACCGGTACCGTGGTGGCGCTGGACATCCTGCCGATGCAGAGCATCGCCGGCGTGGATTTCCTGCAGGGCGACTTTCGGGAGGAATCGGTCTTGCGCGAGCTAGAGGGCCGATTGAACGGGCAGAAGCTGGATCTTGTGCTGTCCGATATGGCCCCCAATATGAGTGGTGTGGCGCTTGCCGACCAGATCCGTGCGATGGATCTGGCCGAGTTGGCGCTGGACTTCAGTCGACAGTGGCTCAAGCCCGGCGGTTCGTTCCTGATCAAGTTGTTTCAGGGGGCCGGTTTTGACAATTACTTGCGCAGCTTGCGCGCGGACTTCACCCGCGTGACTATGCGTAAACCAAAGGCCTCACGCGCACGTTCGCGTGAGGTGTACGCACTGGCAACAGGCAGAAAGCCTTCTTCGGTGCAACCGGGCGAGAATCGCGCATGAATGAGACAGCTAAAAACGTATTGCTCTGGGTGATCATCGCGGCAGTTTTGTTCGCGGTGTTCCAGAGCTTCAATCCGCATGGGTCTTCCTCCTCCGATCTGCCCTACAGCGGATTCGTGCAGAGCGTCGACAACGGTAACGTCTCGACGGCTGTGATCAGCGCCGATCAACCGGCCACGATCAGTGGCAAGCTGAAAGACGGCAGCACCTTCCATACGGTAGCTCCCGTGATCGGCATCTCCACCAACGAGGTGGTCAAGAAGATGCAGGACAAGGGTGTGGAAGTTCGCCAGGATCCCTCGGAAGGCTTTTCGCTGATCGGTCTGCTGATCAGCTGGCTGCCGGTGCTGCTGATCGTCGGCGTGTTTATCTGGTTCATGCGCCAGATGCAGTCCGGTGGCGGCGGTCGCGGTGCCATGAGTTTCGGCCGCTCGCGCGCCAAGCTCCAGGGCGAAGATCAGATCAAGGTCAATTTCAGCGACGTCGCCGGCTGCGACGAAGCCAAGGAAGAAGTGGGCGAGCTGGTCGAATTCCTGCGCGATCCGGGCCGCTTCCAGAAGCTCGGCGGTAAGATTCCCCGTGGCGTGCTGATGGTCGGCCCGCCGGGTACCGGTAAGACTCTGCTGGCCAAAGCAATCGCTGGCGAAGCCAAGGTGCCGTTTTTCGCAATTTCCGGTTCGGACTTCGTC
>Ga0302313_10002277_pt1 | contig 13480 bp, 6 predicted proteins | sample III_Palsa_N2_2_FD_200454 | JGI IMG/M metagenome (GOLD analysis project Ga0302313, IMG submission 200454) | Peat permafrost microbial communities from Stordalen Mire near Abisko, Sweden - III_Palsa_N2_2 | ecosystem: Environmental > Terrestrial > Soil > Palsa > Peat permafrost | place: Sweden...
GGCGCGCATGGTCTGCGGTCCTCGTATGGTTTCGTCGCCTTGAAGACTGCGCCATGCGCGCACTTCTATCCATCCACGATCACTCTAAGTTGCTGATCTAGCGCCGAGAAATGTGGGGATACCTCAGCCTCTGACCCCGATGTGGCGTGCGCCAACCCTCCCTGCAGAGCCGAAAACACCAGCATGAAGCACAAAGAACGTTTCAGCATGACTATAGGCACAGCAAACTCATGTGGATTTTCTGGCCCGTTACGATCCTCCGAAGAGTGTCGGCTTTGGGTTGCGGATTCAGCCGGATGGTCAGCCGGTTGGCGATGCCGGTCAAGTTGTGTGGCGATCCTGATCAGCTGTGCTGGCAATGATTGGTCAACAAGCTTGCAATCTACACGTGACTACAAAAGATAACGGGCGCCGCAGCGCCCGTTATCTTTCATACATCGCGATATCGACCCGATCAGATCGCGTAGTACATCTGGAACTCGATCGGATGCGTGCTGGCGCGGTAGCGGGTGACTTCCTTCATCTTCACTTCGATATAGGCGTCGATGAAGTCGTCGGTGAACACGCCGCCGGCCTTGAGGAAGTCGCGGTCCTTGTCCAGCGCTTCCAGCGCCTGGTCGAGACTGGAGCAGACCTGCGGGATGTTCTTCTCCTCTTCCGGCGGCAGGTCGTACAGATCCTTGTCGGCCGGCGCGCCCGGGTCGATCTTGTTGAGGATGCCGTCGAGGCCGGCCATCATCAGCGCGGTGAACACCAGGTAGCCGGAGTTCATCGGATCGGGGAAGCGCACCTCGATGCGGCGACCCTTCGGGCTGGCCACGTACGGGATGCGGCAGCTCGCCGAGCGGTTGCGTGCCGAGTAGGCCAGCATCACCGGCGCTTCGAAACCCGGCACCAGGCGCTTGTAGCTGTTGGTGGTGGAGTTGGCGAACGCGTTAATCGCGCGAGCGTGCTTGAAGATGCCGCCGATGTACCACAGCGCGGTCTGCGACAGGCCGCCGTACAGATCGCCGGCGAACAGGTTCTCGCCGTTCTTCGCCAGCGACTGATGCACGTGCATGCCACTGCCGTTGTCGCCGACGATCGGCTTGGGCATGAAGGTGACGGTCTTGCCGTTCTGGTGTGCGACGTTCTTGATGACGTACTTCATCGTCATCAATTCGTCGGCCTTCTTCACCAGCGTGTTGAAGCGCACGCCAATCTCGCACTGGCCGGCGTTCGCCACTTCGTGGTGATGCACTTCGACCTTCTGGCCAAGCGACTCCAACACCTTGCACATGTCGGCGCGCAGGTCGCTGAGCGAGTCGACCGGGCTGACCGGGAAGTAGCCGCCCTTCACGCCCGGGCGGTGGCCGGTGTTGTCGCCGTCGTACTTGTAGCGCGAGCTCCATGCCGCTTCCTGCGAGCCGATCTCGTAGAACACGCGGCCCATGTCGTTCTGCCAGCGCACCGAATCGAAGATGAAGAATTCCGGCTCCGGACCGAAGAACGCGGTGTCGGCGATGCCGGTGGATTTCAGGAACGCCTCGCCACGCTTGGCGATCGAGCGCGGGTCGCGGCCATAGGCCTGCATGGTCGATGGCTCCAGCACGTCGCAATGCAGGATCAGCTGCACGTGCGAGCTGAACGGGTCGAGGTGGGCGGTGTCCGGATCCGGCATCAGCACCATGTCCGATTCGTTGATGCCCTTCCAGCCGGTGATCGAGGAACCGTCGAACATCTTGCCGTCCTCGAACGTCGACTCGTCGATCGCGTGGGCCGGGAAGGTGACGTGGTGATGTACGCCGAGCATGTCGGCGAAGCGGAAGTCGACGAACTCGACCTCGTGTTCCACGATCAGATCGAGCACTTTTTGAGCAGACATGGCGGAGCCTCACAGGGAAAGGGATATCGCTTTAGAGCAAGCCCCGTGCCATGACGTGAAATCGTTGTGGCACAAGCACTGGCGCGGTAAACGGGTATGGAAGACGCTTGCGGTAGCACCAACGCAATACGGATGGATGATAGATTTTGCACAGTTATGGTGCGTTTGGTCATGCCGCCCAGGGACGCTGGTTTCGAGGTCTCCTCCAGTCTGTGTAGCACAAGCGTTTTTAGCGTCCGAACCCACGAAAAAGCCCCGGCTCACGCCGGGGCTCTCATCCTACGTGACAGGCCACCGATCGCCTAGAAGTCCTGTTTGAAGCGGATGCCGATCGTGCGTGGCTGGCTGAAGCCGGTATAGACCTGCCCATCGGGGTATTGCGGCACCACATCGTGGGCGCCGCAAATCGTCACGCCGCACTCGGTGAACTTGTACTGCGCCGCGCGCGTGTCGAACGCGTTGTCGATGTAGACGTCCACCGACCAGCTCTTCCTCTGGATACCTGCGGAAAGGTCGAGGGAGTTGTAGGAAGGGAGATTGCCGAGCAGGTTGCGCTCGACCAGTCGCAGGTCCGTGGTGCGTTCACCCACATGCACGAGCGCGCCCTGCACGAAGGCGTCATTGCCAGCCAGGTCGAAGGTATAACGCGCGATGAGGTTGCCCTTGAAGCGTGGCGTGATCGGCAGCTGGGTACCGGTGGGGGCCTGTGGTCCGGTCACGGCATCGCCCGTCTGCGGGTCGATCGTGCCCGCCGGGCAATAGGTGACCGGGGTACCGGCGGCATTCGTGAACCCGCAGTAGTTCGCGGTCAGCTTGGCGTCGTACAACGCGACGCCGGCACTGAGATTCAAGTTGTAGGTCGCCTGCCAGTTCAGCTGCGACTCGAACCCGTCGATGCGGGCCGAATTGGCGTTCTCGATGATGGTCAGGCCATTCGGACCCAGGATGTTGAACTGGAAGTGATTCCAGGTTTCGCGGAACACCGCGCCGTTGAACGACAGCCGGTTGTCGAACCAGGAGGTCTTCCAGCCCAGCTCGAGGTTGGTCAGGAAATCCGCCTGGTAGGGCGGCAGATCGCCGGCGCGGTTGACGCCACCCGGACGGAAGCCCTCGGACCGGGTCAGGTAGAGCATCTTCGTGGGCGAGATATTCCAGGTCAGGTTGTACTTTCTGAGCGAGCCGCTTTCCTTCACCGACTTGTTGAAGTCCAGACACGGGGCACCCTCGAACGGATCAGGTGAGATGCAGCCGGCCTGACCATACGTCGAGTCCGGCGAAAAGCCGCTGCTGAAGCCGTAGAAGCCGTACAGATCGTTGCGGGTGCGGAAATAACGATCACCTACCGTAGCGGTGAGCACGTCGGGGATGAAGTCGAAGGACAGTTCGCCGAACAAGGACTCGTCGTGGTCGTAGCGCATCTGCTTGGTCAGCCAGATGGTGTTCGGCCAGCCCGGTACGGACAGCGAGTCAGCCAGTCCGTTGATCTGGTAGTCCTGCATGATGTCGTGCTTTTGTTTCTGCCAGAACGCGCCGGCCACCAGCCGCAGGCGATCGTCGCTGGGTGAGGCAAGGCGCAGTTCGTGGCTGTTGTTGGTGTAGGCATCCCGGTCGGTGATGTACTCGGACGGATTGATCAGGGCGCCGCTGTTGTCGTGGATATACGCGCCGTACTGGAGCAGGGTGTCGTACCAGAACGAGTAGTCGTTGTAGTCGGTTTGCTCTTCCTGGTTGCGCTTGAGATGGGCATAGGAATAGGTCAGATCGAAGTTGCCGATCTTGCCCTGCACGGTCAGCGCGCCCTGCCACCAGCGGTCATCGACGCGCTCGGGGTAGAAGTGGGTCACCGCCAGACTGCCGATGGCTGGATCGCTGGCAAAGGTGCCATGCGAGATCGTCTGCTGCCCCATCAGGGTCGGACTGATTGACCAGTCGTCGTTGAGATCCACTTTCAGCGCCGCTCGCGCACCGTTGGTGTTGACGTCGTTGTAGTCGTTTTTGGCGTGCCCGACGCATTGGAGACTCGAGCTGGGCGAATTGTTATCGCTTGGTACGCAGCCAGGTTCATTGCTGACGGTGATGCCGGAAACCGGGAACGTACGCGTGCCGGCCACGTTGTCGATGTAACCGGTATCATGCTCGTGCCAGCCGACCAGCCGAACCGCCGCGTCGCTGCTGAGCGGCAGATTGAGCATGCCTTCGATGGTATCGCCGATGCCACCGTGATCGACCTGATCGGTGCCGACGGTGTAATTGGCCGCAAAAGCGCTGGGATCGGGCTTGTTGGTGATGATGCGCAAGGCGCCAGCCTCGGCGCTCGCGCCATACAACGTACCCTGTGGGCCGGCCAGAACCTCGATGCGGGCAATGTCGTACATGTGGATGTCGAGCGGGCCCTGGATCGTGGTGACCGGCTGGTCGTCCAGATACACACCGACGCTCGGCTGCGAGCCGGAATGGTTGGTGTTGCCGCCGCTGGCCACGCCACGCATGTCGATGGTGGCGAAGCCGGGGCCGGTGGCGATGCCGCCACCGCCCTGCTGGAACGTGACGCTGGGCAGATACTTCACGTAGTCGTTGAAATTCTGGACGTGCAGCGCCTCGAGCTGATCCGTCTCCAGCACATTGATGCTGATCGGCACCTTCTGCAGGTTCTCGGTGCGTTTCTGCGCGGTCACGTTCACCACGTTCAAGGTCGTGGTCTTCGGTTTTGTTGCCGGTGTCGCGGGCGCGGTCGACGATGCGGGCGGCGTGGCGTCCTGCGCGAAGGCAGGCGCGGCCACGGCCAGACAGATCGCCGCGGCAAGCGGCAAGCGGACCAGGCGCACTCGTTGCGCCCTCGTTATTTTTTTGGATCTGTTCGCGTGCATAAGCTCCCCTCTCTAGTCCACGACAATCCAGCGGAAGTAGCTACGTCTCCTCCAACTCCGGTACGTTGGGATAGCTCTCCAGTACTGGCCCCAATGCCAACTCCAAAGGCACCAACCATGGTGCGTAATGCCGCCAGTGATCCACCCCTTCCCGGTAGATCGGCTGGCGTACCTGTTCCGAACTGGCGGTGCGTACCGGCCGCGCGTTCTGGAAGAACCGCAGGCACGATTCCTCGAACGGCAGCCCGCAATACTCAAGCAGCCGACGAACCTCCCCCTCGGTGTCCTCGACCATATGTTCATAGACGACACGGTGGATCCGTCCCGGCAACACCGCGTCGAAATGCCCCATCAGCGCGACGTAGTCGCGGTAGTAGCGACCAAGATCCCCGAGGTCGTAGCTGAAGCTCTGCCCGCGCGCGAAATGCTGCTTGAAGCCGGAGAAGCAGCAGCCCAGCGGATGCCGGCGCGCATCGATGATCTTCGCGTTCGGCAGCATCAAATGGATCAGGCCGATGTGCATGAAGTTGTTCGGCATCTTGTCGATGAACAACGGCGCCGAGGTCTTGCGCTGGATCCGGGTGTGCTCGAGGTAACGCTCGCCGAGTGCACGCAAGGCATCGACATCGAGTGCAGCCAGTGCGTCGTGGTACGGCATCGCGCTGTCGGCATCGGCTTGCGTGCGCAGCATGCGCGTGATCGAGGTGACCTCGGGCAGCTCCATCGTGCCCTCGACCTGACTGTGGCTGGACAGGATCTGCTCGATCAGGGTGGAGCCGGCACGCGGCAGGCCGACGACGAAGATCGGATCACGCGCCGGACTGCCGGCCCCTGCACGCGCGGCAAAAAAATCGCGCGTGTAGTGCGCACGGATGTGCTGCACCCGCGCATGGGTGTCGTCGGCGCTGTAGTGCAGCTGCGCGTGACGGATCGCATTGCCCTGGGCGTAATGCCGGAAGGATGTTTCGTACTCGCCGGCGTCCTCCAACGCCTTGCCGGCGGCGAACTCCAGATGCAGACGGTCGTCCTCGGCGAGATCCGTGCGAGCCAGTTGCCGGCGCATTGCGGCCAGGTCGTCGGCGCTGAAGCGGTAGGTCTTCAGATTGGCCAGACTCCACCAGACTTCGCCGAAGGACGGTTCCAGCTCCAGGCTGCGACGATAAGCATCGATGGCGCGGTCGCCATGGCCAGCGGTTTTCAGCGCATGGCCATAACTCACCCACACTTTCGGATTTCGCGGGTAGTGTTCCAGCAGATCGGCATAGATGCGGATGGCGGGTTCGTACTCGCCGATCCGGCACAGCACCGCCGCCTTGAGATTGCGGCAGCCGAGATGACCGGGTTCCGCCGCCAGCAAGCGCTCGATCTCGACCAGTGCCTGTTCCGGCTGGTTGCTGCGATGCAGGACCAGGGCGTAGTTCTGGCGCGCAGCATGGAAGCTGGGCGCCAGCTCCAGGCAGCGTGCGAGCAGGTTCACGGCATCCTCGTTGCGGCCCAGCCGTGCGGCGACCTCGGCGAACATGCGAATCGCGGCCACGTCGGTCGGCGCCTGCTTCAGATGCTCGCGCAACAAGGTTTCGGCAGCGGGAATGCGGTTCTCCGCCAACGCGATGGCGGCATCCAGCAGGCGCGGATCACGGGTGGAATGACGCACGTGACTGGCGTACGCCGCGTCGGCTGCCTCCTGTTCGCCGGCCGCCATGAGATGGTCGCCCAGCACGCGCCAGGCTTGCGGCAGCTCGGGCTTCAGTGCCACCGCCCGGCGCAACGCATCGATCGCTTCCTGCCCGCGCCCGTCGCAGCCCAGGGCCAGGCCCAGGTCGAGATGAACCATCGCCCAGTTCGGCTGGGTCTGTGCCAAGGGTACGAGGATGTCGAGCGCGCCTTGGTCATCACCCAGGATCGACCGCGCCTTCGCCAGCAGCCGCAGCGCGGCCGGGTGAGCCTCGACCACCTTCAGTATCTCGGTGAGCTGCTCGGCGGCCAATGCCGGATCGCTGTCCAGCAAGCGCGTGGCGTGAGCTAGTGCCTGTTCCACCGTACCGGTGGCAGACACCTCCGTCACGACTCACTTCCCCGTGACGATGCGACCTGCCGATCTGGGTCGGATTTCAGGTGGTGCTGCAGAGGCATGGCGCGTTGCATGGACGGCAGCAGCTCCTCACAGGATCTTTCGGCAATCTACAGCTGAACTCGGCGGCCAGATAGTAGGTACCGAAAAGAAATACGTCCCTGGTGACCTGCGACGCAAGTTCGCACTCCACCTGCGCAGCAAGGAATAGCGGGCTCAAACTGCCTGTCACGGCGCGACTGCAGCCCGATCGCTCAACCGGCTGCCGATTGAATCCATGGCCCGCGATCCGGCTCGGCCAGCAGCCGCCCCCGCAAAGCCCGTAAGCTATGACGCCTGCTGCCGACGCGCCAGAACTTGTCGGCGCGCCTCCATATTTCTTGTGGAACTGTCCCGTGACCGACCTGATTCACGTCATCTTGCTCGGCATCATCGAGGGCGTCACCGAATTCCTGCCGATATCCAGCACCGGCCATCTGCTGATCGCCGAGAAGTTCGGGCTCGGTGAACGCTCGGACCTGTTCAACGTCGGTATCCAGGCCGGCGCGATTCTGGCAGTCACGTTCATCTACTGGTCGCGGATCTGGCAGCTGTTCACGCAGTGGCGCGACCCGGCCAACCGCGATTACCTGTTCAAGCTGTTCGTGGCGTTCATGATCACCGTGCTACTCGGACTGATCGTCACCCACTACGGCTTCAAGCTGCCGGAGAAGGTGACGCCGATCGCGTGGGCACTGGTGATTGGCGGCTTCTGGATGCTCGGTGCGGAAGGGCTGGCCGCGAAGCAGGTGGATCGCACCCAGGTGACCTGGCGGGTGGCGATCCTGGTCGGCCTCGCCCAGATGGTGGCGGGTGTATTTCCCGGCACCTCGCGTTCGGGTGCGACGATCTTCACCGCGATGCTGGCCGGCACCAGTAACCGCGCCGCAGCCACCGAGTTCGCCTTCCTGGTCGGCATCCCGACCATGTATGCGGCGACCGGTTACGAGCTGCTGAAGGTCATGAAGAACGGTGGCGTGGCGCACGAAGACTGGAGCGCCCTGATCATCGGCTTCGTGGTCTCGCTGATCGTCGGTTTCATCGCGGTGAAGTGGCTACTCGGCTATATCCGCACGCACCGCTTCACCTGGTTCGCGATCTACCGCATCGTGCTCGGCGTGGCGCTGCTGTTGCTGGTGCCGGCGGGCACGTGACGCTTGCTTCTTGTCGCGGCTTGCAGCGGCAGGGCATCTCAGGCAACGGCAGCGATCCGCTCTTCGCCGCGCTCGGCCTTCTCCGCATTGATCCGCGCGGTAATCCGGCACTGCGGTTCGCTGGTGCGCTGGAACAGTTCGCTGATCCACTCGATGAACGCCTGCACGCGCGCCGACAGGTGGCGCTTCTGCGGGTAGACGATCCATACCGGTGAGCCGGTGGAAATCGTGTCGGTCATCACGATCTCCAGCTGACCCTTGGCCAGCGCGGTGGCAGCCAGACAATGCGGGATCTGGATGATGCCGAGACCGGCGACCGCCGCCTGGATCACCGATTCACCGTCATTGATCAGCATGTGCGCGTCGATATCCAGCTCGACCCGCCCGCTCGGGGTATCGAACTGCCACTGGTACGGCTTGCGGGTGCTCGGGTAGACGTAGTTGATGCAACGATGCTGCTGCAGATCCTCGATGCTGCGCGGCGCGCCGTGCCGGCGCAGATAGTCGGGCGAGGCGCACAGCACATTGTTGAAATAGCCGAGCTTGCGTGCGATCAGGTTGGAATCTTCCAGTTCGCCCATGCGGATGGCGCAGTCGTAGCCCTCTTCGTTGAGATCGAAGTGGTAATCGCACATCGCCAGTTCGAGCCGGATATCCGGGTAGCGCTGCTCGAATTCGGCCAGGTTCGGGATCAGTGCGGCACGTCCGATCGCTGAATGGGCAGCGAGTCGCAGCCTGCCCACGGGGTGGCTGCGCGCATGCCCCAGCGCCTCGGTTGCCTCAGACAGGTCCGCAAGAATCTCCTTGCAACGTGCATGGAATGCGGCCCCATCGTCGGTCAACCGCAGCGATCGTGTCGAACGGAACAGCAGCCGTGCGCCCAGCTGGGTCTCCAGCCGCGCCACCGCGCGGCTGACGCCGGAGGGCGTCATCCCCAACTGGCTGGCGGCGGCGGCGAAACTCTTTGCCTCGACCACCCGGACGAAGGTCGAAATTGCTGAAAAGTCTTCCATAGCCTGGATTCCTGACCGATTCGTGATTACGAGTCATGAGTGTAGTGCGCAAGAAACGGATTTTCTATACCGCAAGGTACACCTATTCTCTCGACCCTTCGCCGGGGATATGTGCCCGGCCTACAAGGTTCTGGGAGCGCAAGATGAAAAAACAATGGATGCTGGCCCCGCTGGTTGCCGCCGGTGTACTGGGCAGCTGGATTCTTCTGCATGGCAATAGCAGCCAGGCCCAGAGCGCGCCCGGCGGCCCGCCGCCTGAAGTGACGGTGGCGCAAGCTTTGACCCGCGAGGTCAGCGACAGCGCCGAATTCACCGGCCGACTGCAGGCGGTCAACACCGTGCAGGTGCAACCGCGGGTCGGCGGCTTCGTGGACTCGGTGCATTTCCAGGAAGGCGCCCTGGTGCACAAGGGCGACGTGCTGTTCCAGCTCGACCCGCGCCCGTACCAGGCCGAAGTCGACCGGCTCAGCGCCAACCAGGCGCAAGCCAAGGCCGCCTTGAGCCTGGCCGAAACCAATCAGCACCGCGCCGCGATGCTGCTGGCCCAGCACGCCGTGGCACAGCAGGAAGCCGACAGCCAGGACACCGCCGAACAGAGCGCGGGTGCACAACTGGAAGCCAGCACAGCCGCACTGGCCGCAGCACGCTTGAACCTGGATTTCACCCAGGTGCGTTCGCCGATCGACGGCCGCGTCAGCAATATCCGCATCACCCCCGGCAACCTGGTCACCACCAGCGACGTGCTGACCAGCGTGGTCACGGTGAATCCGGTCTACGTCTACTTCGACGTGGACGAACAGACCTGGCTCAAGCTCGATCATCTGCGCGCAAGCGCGTCGCAGGCAGGCCGTGAGGCGCGGATCGAAGCGACGATGGGTCTGGCCGACGAAGCCGGTTATCCGCACGAAGGCCGCCTCGACTTCGTCGACAACCAGCTGCACACCGAGTCGGGCACGATGCGACTGCGCGCGGTGTTCGACAACCGCGATGGCCTGTACACGCCCGGCCTGTATGCCCGCGTGCAACTGCAGAGTGGCCAGGCCCGCCCGCGCCTGCTGGTGGACGATCGCGCGATCGGCACCGACCTGGGCAACCAGTTCGTCTACGTGGTCGACAAGGAGCGCAAGGTGGAATACCGCAAGGTCAGCACCGGCGCGCTGTTCCACGGCCTGAGGATCGTCGACAGCGGCCTCGACGCCAGCGACGTGGTGATCGTCAACGGCCTGCAGCACGTGCGCCCCGGCGCCGAGGTCAACCCGCAGAAGGTGGCGATGCAGTACCGCCTCGACGACAGCGACAAGGCCTTCGTCGATGCCAACCCGGCCACGCCCACTTTGAACAATGACACGCCTACCGCGCTGGCCACCACGGCCACCGGCAAGCGCGCGCAGGACTGATTCCCACACCATGAAAAACATTGCCCAGTTTTTCGTCAACCGGCCGATCATGGCCGCCGTGCTGTCGCTGCTGTTCGTGATTACCGGCAGCATCGCGGTATTCCAGTTGCCGATCAGCGAATACCCCGAAGTCGTGCCGCCCACCGTGGTGGTGCATGCCAGCTATCCCGGCGCCAATCCCAAGGTGATCGCCGAGACCGTCGCCACGCCGCTGGAAGAACAGATCAACGGCGCGGAAGGCATGCTGTACACCTCCTCGCAGGCGACCAGCGACGGCGCGCTCACGCTGACCGTGACCTTCGCCCTTGGCACCGATCTGCAGACCGCCCAGGTCGACGTGCAGAACCGCGTGGCGCAGGCCTTGCCCAAGCTGCCGGAGGAAGTGCAGCGGCTCGGCGTGACCACCCAGAAGAGTTCGCCCGATCTGACCATGGTGGTGCATCTCACCTCGCCGGATCAGCGGTACGACATGCTGTACCTGTCGAACTACGCGCGGCTGCACGTGAAGGATGTGCTGGGCCGGCTCGATGGCGTCGGCGACGTGCAGATCTTCGGTGCCGGCGAATACAGCATGCGCGTATGGCTGGATCCGCAGAAACTGGCCTCGCGCGGACTCACCACCGGCGATGTGATCAACGCGATCCAGGAGCAGAACGTGCAGGTCGCGGCCGGTGCCTTGAACGCACCGCCGGGGCCGAGCAATTCGGCGTTCCAGCTCAACATCAACACGCGTGGCCGACTGGTCAGCGAAGAGGATTTCCGCAACATCATCGTGCGCACCAACGCCGATGGCGGTGTCACCCATCTGAACGACGTCGCCCGCGTCGACCTGGGCTCGAACAACTACGCGCTGCGCAGCCTGCTCGACAACAAGCCGGCGGTGGCACTGCCGATTTTCGCGCGACCCGGCTCCAATGCGATCCAGATCTCCAACGAAGTACGCGCCACGATGGCGCAGCTGAAGAAGGATTTCCCGCAGGGCGTCGACTACAGCATCGTGTACGACCCCACGGTCTTCGTACGCGGCTCGATCGAGGCGGTGGCGCATACCCTGCTGGAAGCGATCCTGCTGGTGGTGCTGGTGGTGATCCTGTTCCTGCAGACCTGGCGCGCCTCGATCATTCCGCTGGTGGCGGTGCCGGTGTCGCTGATCGGCACGTTCGCGGTGATGTACCTGGCCGGCTTCTCGCTCAACGCACTGTCGCTGTTCGGGCTGGTGCTGGCGATCGGCATCGTGGTCGATGACGCGATCGTGGTGGTGGAAAACGTCGAGCGGCACATCGAACTCGGGCAGTCGCCGAAGGAGGCCACGCGCAAGGCAATGCACGAGGTCACCGGCCCGATCGTGGCCACCGCACTGGTGCTGTGCGCGGTATTCATCCCGACCGCCTTCGTCAGCGGCCTCACCGGCCAGTTCTACCGCCAGTTTGCGCTGACCATCGCGATCTCCACGGTGATCTCGGCGTTCAATTCGCTGACCCTCAGCCCGGCGCTGGCCGCCGTGCTGCTGAAGAGCCATGACGCACCGAAGGATCGTCTGACGCGCGGGATCGATCGCGCGTTCGGCTGGTTGTTCCGCCCGTTCAATCGCATGTTCCATCGCGGCTCCGACCGTTATGTCGGCGGCGTGAAGCGCATCCTCGGCAAAGGCTCGATCGCGCTGGTGCTGTATGCCGGCCTGATCGGCCTGACCTGGCTCGGCTTCTCGCATGTCCCGACCGGCTTCGTGCCGGCGCAGGACAAGCAGTATCTGGTGGCGTTCGCGCAACTGCCCGATGCGGCTTCGCTCGATCGTTCCGAGGATGTGATCCGGCGCATGGACGAGATCGCACTGAAGCAGCCGGGCGTGGAGCACGCCGTGTCCTTCCCCGGTCTGTCGATCAATGGTTTCACCAACTCCACCAACTCGGGCATCGTATTCGTCACGCTGAAACCGTTCGAGGAACGCCGCAGTGCGGATCTGTCGGCCGGTGCGATTGCCGGTGCACTGAATCAGAAATTTGCGGCGATTCAGGACGCCTATATTGCGGTGTTCCCGCCGCCGCCGGTGATGGGACTGGGTACGATCGGCGGCTTCCGTCTGCAGATCGAGGATCGCAGTGACCGTGGTTTCGATGAGCTGTACAAGCAGACTCAGGGCCTGATCGCGGCCAGCCAGAAAGTGCCGGCACTGGCCGGGCTGTTCTCCAGCTTCCAGGTCAGCGTGCCGCAGGTGGATGCCGACGTGGATCGCGAGAAAGCCAAGGCCGAAGGCGTGAACCTGGCCGACGTGTACCAGACCATGCAGGCCCATATGGGTTCGCTCTACGTCAACGACTTCAACCGCTTCGGGCGTACCTACCAGGTCAATGTCTCGGCCGATCCGGCGTTTCGCCATTCGGCGCAGGACATCCTGCAGCTGAAGACGCGCAACGCGCAGGGCCAGATGGTGCCGCTGGGTTCGTTCGTCACCGTGCAGCAGGGTGCCGGTCCGGATCGCGTGCAGCATTACAACGGTTATCCCACCGCCGAGATCAATGGCGGCCCCGCGCCCGGTTTCAGTTCCGGCCAGGCACAGGCGGCGATGGAAAAACTGGCGAAGGAAAACCTGCCGGACGGCATCAGCTTCGAATGGACCGAGCTGACCTACCAGCAGATTCTCGCCGGCAATACCGCGATCCTGGTGTTCCCGTTGTGCGTGCTGCTGGTGTTCCTGGTGCTGTCGTCGCTATACGAAAGCTGGTCGCTGCCGCTGGCGGTGATCCTGATCGTGCCGATGGTGCTGCTGTCCGCGATTGCCGGCGTGTGGCTCTCCGGTGGCGACAACAATATCTTCACCCAGATCGGATTGATCGTGCTGGTCGGACTGGCGTGCAAGAACGCGATCCTGATCGTCGAGTTTGCGCGCGAACGCCAGCACGAAGGCATGAGCCGTCATGAAGCGGTGCTGGAAGCAGCGAAGCTGCGCCTGCGCCCGATCCTGATGACCTCGTTCGCCTTCATCATGGGTGTGGTGCCGCTGGTCACCTCGCACGGTGCCGGTGCCGAGATGCGGCATGCGATGGGCGTGGCGGTGTTCTCCGGCATGCTCGGCGT
>Ga0302313_10002280_pt1 | contig 13469 bp, 13 predicted proteins | sample III_Palsa_N2_2_FD_200454 | JGI IMG/M metagenome (GOLD analysis project Ga0302313, IMG submission 200454) | Peat permafrost microbial communities from Stordalen Mire near Abisko, Sweden - III_Palsa_N2_2 | ecosystem: Environmental > Terrestrial > Soil > Palsa > Peat permafrost | place: Sweden...
CGAAACGTGCTACAAGGTCTGCGCTGCCATAGCATCCAGTCCCACGACTACCCGCGGCCGCACACACAACAGTTCTGCTGCTAGCCACTGGCGGCAGGCAGCCTGTTCGGAGGCATTGGCGCGCTTGTGCAACTTGGCTTCACCGCGCATCTCATACTTGAAATGCTTGACGGCGTTGGTGAGGTAGAGCGCCTTGCGGTCGGTCCGGCGTCGCCATGGCGCGGTCGAGCAACTGGCCGGCGGGACCAACGAACGGCTCACCGGCTAGATCCTGCTGAGCACCGGGCTGTTCGCCGATCAACATGGCGGCGGCATGAGGCGGCCCTTTACCGAACACCGTTGCGGTAGCTCCGCGCCAGAGCGGACACGCCCGGCAGCCGGCAGCCCTGTGACGCAGCGTCGCAAGGCTGGCGGTGGGGATTTCCTCCACGGGTCTGGCTAGCGGAAGCATGGGTTGGCCCTCACCGACAACACGATGAAGTCAGCGCTCTTAGATCACGCCAAGCAGCAGCAGAATGATGACGATGATGAGGATGACGCCGAGGCCGCCGACGGGGCGATAACCCCACGATCGGCTGTATCCCCATGAGGGAAATGCACCGATCAGAAGCAGGATCAGCACGATGATCAGCAATAGTGAAAGCGACATGGTTGTCTCCTTGTCTTATGCGGGAAGCCGCGGGCTGGGTTTGGCGGTGCACATGCCTCGCACCGAACAGCTACGCAGGCGCGATGACGGCACTATTGCTGTGCCACGGTGCACGTGCCGTCAAGAAACCGGCATGGGTCTAAGTAGTCCGCATGTATGAGCGAAGCAGTGCGTTATCCCCGCACGCAGAAAAGATATCCGCGTCTGGCGGCGTCAGCTAGATACAGGGCGTGGCAAGTTGAAAGGCTAAGCCCGACTCAACTCAGCTTTCCCATGATGTCGTGTAAATTCTGCCGCACGTCGTCGATGCCGCCCCACGGGTCCGAGCGTAGTCCTGCCAGCCGCTTGGGCGTGGAGCGGATATCGAAATCGTGTCCACTTTTGAGCTTTCCCAGCTCGTTCCAACGGATCGGCACGGCAACGGGAGCGCCGCTGCGTGCACGCAGCGAATACGATGCCACGCTGGTGGCACCTCTGCTGTTGCGGAGATAATCCAGATAGATCTTGCCGCTGCGCTTCGCCTTGCTCGCGGTCGCGATGAACTCCAGTGGATGCGCCTGCGCCACGGTGGCGGCAAAGGCGTGCGCAAAATCCTTTACCCTCGGCCACGCACAGCCAGGGTTCAACGGAACGACGACATGCAGACCCTTGCCACCGGTGGTGCGCAGGAATGATTTCATGCCCAGTTGTGTGAGCAGCCTGCGCATCAACCGCGCGGCGGCCACGACCCGCGGCCATGCCACCTTGTCGCCGGGGTCCAGATCGAATACCACCCGGTTGGCCAGGTTCGGCTGTTCTATGGTCGAACCCCAGGGATGGAATTCCAGGACGCCGAACTGCACCAGCTCGATCACCGAACTGGCATCCTGCGGATAGATATAGGTGGCCTGCGTACCGGCCTCCTCCTTCAGCTTCACACTGCCGATGTGTTTCAGACCGGTGATCAGGTGTTTCTGGAAGAAGCAGGCCTTCGTGGCTCCTTCGGGACAGCGGATCACCGATGTTGGGCGGTCCACCACACCGGGCAGGAACCATTTCATGACGCTGGCGTAGTAATCGGCCACGTCCTGCTTGGTATAACCGTCGTCGGGAAATACCACGCGATCGGGATGCGTAATCTCGATGTCGGCTGGTTTTGGATCCGCTGGTCTACGGCGCTTCGCAGCCGATTTTTTCGTTGCGGGCTTGCTACTGGTGCGATCGGAGTCAGCGAGATCTGCCGGAGTTTTATCAGTGCGCATGGTCTTGAGACTCGGTTGGCGCAGCAAGTTCTTGTTGCCAATGCCACGGTAGTACACCTCGGCGACCGCAGCCGGTTTGACCCACCGCGCCCCGCGCAACAACGGATCGATGGCGGCAAGCTTCACCGTGGGTTTGGCGCTGCCTTTGTCGGCGATGGTCCTGCTCAGTCGTTTTAACTGCTCGTTCGAAAAGCCGGTACCCACGCGCCCGACATAGATCCAGCCGGACTTCACCTGAGGATCGGGCTTGGCCAGTAGCAGCGAGCCGAAGCCGCTGCGACTGCCCTTGGGTGGCGTATAACCCACTACGGCAAATTCGTCGCTCTCCAGTCGCTTGATCTTGAACCAGTCATCGCCGCGCCCGGGGCGGTAGGCCGAATCAATGCGTTTGGAGATGATGCCTTCGAGTTCGGCGTCGGTCGCCCGCTGGAACACGTCCTGACCATCGCCGATCGCGTGCGTGCTGAAGGCAAGGTGTTTGGATCCGTGAAGCAGCAGCTTCTCCAGCAGTTGTTTGCGCTCCAGCAGGCCGACGCGCGACAGGTCGTTGCCCTCGAGGTAGGGCAGGTCGAACAGCACGTAGACCAGCGACAACTGCGCCTCGCCCGATAGCGTCTTCTGCAGCCCGTTGAAGTCGCTGTTTCCATGCGCATCCAGCGCGACGAGTTCACCGTCGAGTCGAGCCGAATGCAGTCCCAGCGATTCCAGGGACTGCACGATGTCCGGCAGCCGTTCGTTCCACGGCAGCGCGTTACGCGACCATAGTTTCACTTCGCCGTTGGCGATCGCCGCAAGAATGCGGTAGCCGTCCCATTTCACTTCATGCAGCCATTGCTCACCTTCGGGCGGAGATTCGCGCAGACGTGCCAGTTCGGGCTTGAAAAAATCATTGCTCGGTGCAGCCGACCGCGCGCCGCTCAACGCGGCAGCCGCCTTGGCCAGACGCAGGCGGGGCAGCTTTTTCGCTGTGGGAACGGGTTTTTTACGGGCGGTAGATTTCTTTGCTGCCGCCTTTGACGCCGGTGTCTTCGCCGCCTTGCGGGTGCTGCGCGTCATTTTCGCGTCAAGCAGGTCGTCGGCTTCGACATCACCGGCAAACGCGTCCTTGGCCTTGATCAGGAACCACGCAGGCTGGCGTTCCTTACGGCCACTGCGCACCAAGTGCCAGCCTCCCTTGAGCCGCTTGCCGAACAGTTCGAAGCGTAGGTGACCCTTCTGCAGCTGGGCTTCGGGGTCGCCGGGCGTGGTCCACACGCCATGGTCGAACTGATCGACATGGCCCTTGCCGTAGCCGTGCTCGATGTCGCCCTCGAAATTGGCATACGAGACGGGGTGATCCTCCACCTCGACCGCGAGGCGTTTCACTTCAGGGTCATAGCTTGGCCCCTTCGGCACCGCCCAGCTTTTCAGCACGTCGCCAACCTGCAGGCGAAAGTCGAAATGGCGGTGACTGGCGTGATGCAGTTGAACCACGAAGATGGCACGGCCATCCGCTGTGCCGACTTCGTTGGCAGCCGGTTCGCGTGTCCTGGAGAAATCACGCTTACGCTGGTAATCCCGCAGGCTGGCCATGGTCAGCTGCTGGTCGGACCACCCATCACCGGCAATACCGCGCCGGAGATGTAACTAGCGCAGGTCGGCGCGGCAAGAAAGACATAGGCCGGCGCCAGCTCCTCCGGTTGCGCGGGTCGGCCCATGGTGCTGGACTTGCCGAAGTCGCGCACGCGTTCCGCGGTCTGGTCGGCAGGATTCAGCGGTGTCCACACGGGGCCTGGTGCAACGGCATTCACGCGGATACCGCGCGACACCATGTTCGATGCCAGGGCCTTGGTGAACGCATGAATGCCACCCTTCGTCATCGAGTAATCGAGCAGCTTGTCGTTGCCGAACAACCCGGTTTCCGATCCAGTATTGATGATCGAACAGCCGCTACCAAGATGGGGCGATGCGGCCTTCACCATGTGGAAATAGCCGTAGAGGTTGGTCTGCAGCGTCTCGTTGAAGTGCGCCTCGGTGATGTCTTCGATCGAATCGGCATGTTCTTGGAACGCTGCATTGTTGACCAGCACGGAAAGCTTGCCGAACGTTTTCACCGTTTTCGCGACAGCGTCACGGCAGAACGCGGGATCCCTGACATCGCCCCGAATCAGCAAGCAACACTGCCCCTCGCTTTCGACGTGTTCGCGGGTTTCCTCCGCATCGATGTCCTCGCACAGGTACACAATCGCCACGTCGGCGCCTTCGCGCGCAAACAGTACGGCCACGGCGCGGCCGATGCCAGAGTCGCCGCCGGTAATCAGCGCGCTCATTCCTGCCAGCTTACCGCTGCCTACGTAGCTGGGAGCCAGGAACTGCGGGCGTGGATCGAGATCCCGCTCAATGCCGGGCTTAAGTAAGTGCTGCGCGGGTAGCGGATTTTCTGGATGCTGGCGCCTGCCTGTCGTCGGCGGGGCGCGCTTCGACGATGCCTTCGCTGGTGCCGGCTTCGGGTTCGTCTTGCGCTGCTCGTCGCTATCCGTCGCGGCCTGGATGGCGCGTTGACGCTTGATAGTTGCGCCGGTGCGCGAGGCGCGTTTACTGGTGGGCATGGCGGTAACACTCCGTGGTCGTGAGCAGCTGGCGGTTGAATGACGCTAGCGAACGGATCGTGCGCCCGGGGTGAAGCGTTCATCATCTCCAGGTGTATTTGACGACTCGTCGACACCGTGGGGCGAATAGTCGGGTACCCACTGCCAATGGAGAGCTGTCATGCCCGAGAAGAAAACCCAACGTGCCGTCAGCAAGGACAAAAAAGAAGGCAAGTCAGCGAGTACACAGGCAGGCGAATACGTGCATGAGGAAATCGAACATGTGCGCAAGGGAAAGCACGGCGCTCGCTCGACCAAGCAGGCCATCGCCATCGGGCTGTCCAAGGCACGCAGGGCAGGGGTGAAGGCGCCAGCCAGCAAGACCGCCAGCAAGTCGACCAAGAAGAAGGCTGCCCAAGAGGAGGCCGCTTCGCACCATCGCCACAAACCGGCGGCGAAGCGTTCGAGGGCGACAACTAAAGCTCTCAAGAAGGAGGGCTACAGCGCCGCTTCGAAGTCCGCGCTGTCGTCCCACGCGAAGAAGAGCGCCTCGAAGCGGACCGCCAGTTCGCGTTCCGCGGCCGCCAGGAAGGCGGCCCACACCAAGGGCGCGCCCGGCCGTTCGACTGCAGCGAAGAAGGCGGCAAAGACCCGCGCAAAGAAAGCATCCTGATTGACCTTCACCGCTGTCGGAGCACACGTCATGGCACGTCCCATCTGGACCGGAACACTCTCGTTCGGCCTACTCAACGTGCCGGTTTCGCTGATGTCGGGCGAGCGCAGTGTCGACCTGCATTTCCGCATGCTGGACAGCCGCAGCAACACGCCGGTGCGCTACGAACGTGTCAACGCGGAAACTGGCGAGGAAGTGCCATGGAAAGAGATCGTCAAGGCTTTCGAGTACGAAAAGGGCAGCTACGTCGTACTTGAGCCTGAGGACATCAAGTCAGCCGCCTCGGAGGGGCGCGAGGCGGTCGAGGTCGAGGCCTTCGTCGATGCGGATTCGATTGGGCCAGAATATTTCGAGAAGCCGTACGTGCTCGTACCGGGCAAAAAGGCGGAGAAGGGCTACGTGCTTTTTCGCGAGACGCTCAAGCGCACCGGCAAGATAGGCATTGCTCGCGTGGTGATCCGCACACGTGAATATCTATCGGCCGTGATGCCCAAGGGCGACGCGCTGATGCTCATGCTCTTGCGCTATCCGCAGGAGCTGGTCAACGCGAGCGACTACAAGATCCCGGAAGGTGCGGCGTCAAAGCACCGCATCTCGCCGAAAGAAATGCAGATGGCCGAACAGCTAATCGATTCGATGAGTGGCGAGTGGAAGCCTGGTGATTACCGGGATGAATTTCGCCATCGCCTGCGCAAGGTGATCGAGAAGCGGCTCAAGTCCAAGGGCTTGGTTACGCCGCCGACCGATGAAGAGACAGAGACGCCGGAGAACGCCACGACCAACGTGGTGGATTTCATGGCGCTACTGCAGAAAAGTCTGGCCAGCAAGAAACGTACACCGGCGAAGAAGTCTGCAGCAAAGTCCTCACGCAAAACGGTCGTAAAGAAAGCTTCCGCCACGAAGAAGGCCAGCGTAAAAAAGACAACGGTGAAGCGTTCGCGGGTCCGAAAGGCCGGCTAAAGCAGCTATAGAGCAACTTGGCGATAGTGTGGGTTTGGGGTTAATAGCTATCGCGCGATTAGTTTCGCTCTCATCGGACGGACTGTTCGACGAACGTCGAATTTCATTCAGGCGTGGGCCCCAATAACCTTGGCATCACAGTTGTGTTGTGCGTCGGCGTCGCTATCGAAGACGAGTGCGAGGAAGTACGCAGAACGGGCGGAATTGCCGCCCGTTCTGCCGATCGAGGCTGTTACTTGTCCGCGTGCATGGCCTTTTTGATATCCCTCATCTGGTCGTGGCCGCTGCGCACCGAGATATAGGCTTCGGTGATGGCAGACATGATCGCAGGCGAGACCTCCTTGTCATTCATGGCGTCTTCGAACTTGGCCTTGATGTGGTCCTCGCCGCGTTCAACTTCGTCGACCACGGCGGTATTGTTGTTCGAGGTAAGGCTGGCACGCAGATTCACGAACACGCGGTGGGCGGAAGCGAGCACGGTGCCGTCATCCTCGGGTTTACCGCCCAGCGAGCGCACGCACCGCTGCAGCGTGGACGCGGTCTCGCGGCGCTCGGTAGCGCGTGCTGTGAAAAGTGAGACTAGAGGCGCACTCTTAGCATCCTTGGCCGCTTCAGCGTAGCCATCCGAGCTGTCCAGCGTGGTTTCGATGAGGCTGTTCAGTGTTTTGATATCGTGGTCATTATGAATCATGGGTGCTCTCCGTAGGGGACCCTGGTTGTGGATCCAGGTTGGGCTGGGGAATCGCCGTATGAGCAGTGAATGACATCAAGCGTGATGGCGATGACATGAAGTTGTGCAATGAGCAAATGCAGTGATGAATGCCGACGTTTATCTATCATCAAGGTTGATGGCCGCGCACCCGGAACGCCAGACTGATGCGGGGCCCGACTGCCTCGCGCTGCTTGGGAATCGAGTGGTCATAGTGGAGTTGGGTGGCCCAGCTCATGAGGAGGAGTCCACCAGACTCCATCTCGACCTGCAGCACGCGACGCGGGGCTTGCTTGGCGCGGATTGTCATTCGCCTTGTGGCACCCAGCGAGAGTAGGGCGATCGGCTGTCCTCGTTTAAGGTCGGCGAGCGTATCGTTGTGGGGTGCCACGCTGTCATGCTGATCCCGATAGAGGTTGAGGCCGATGCTGTCGAAGGGCGCGCCGACGGCGGCTCGCACCCTTTCAAGTGCGTCAATCAGCGGGCCGGGCATCTGCGCATCGCTTGAACGGTAATGGGCACGCAGGCGTGGCACGTTTACCTCGCGCTCGTACATCAGGCGTCGTCCACTCTCCCAAGCAATGTGCTTGTGCAGCCAAGTGAACCAAGATTGCGCCGTGGCCGCATCCAGGAAATCGGGTGTCCACTCGATGAAACCACTGGAGTCATCCAGCAGTCGGCGCTTGCCCGCGCCGAACAGGCTCAGTTGCGACATCGGCCGCACCGTGAAGGCAGGGCAGGTCCACCGCATCGCCAGGCGAAGTTGCGGCTCACGGTGGCGAATCCATCCTGTAGCGCTTCTGGCAGAGCTCGCAGTAGAAGCTGCGCCGATTGGTCTTGCCCAAGTGGGCGCGGGTCAACGGGATGTCGTGACGCGGGCAGCAACTGCGGTTGTGTACTAGCCATTGCTTGCGCAGCACGAATGCCTTCTTCCACGCAAGAAACTCGAACGCATAGACGCGTGCCTGCTCCACCAGTTCACGCAGCTTGCGCATGGGTAAGGCGCCGACCATGGACAACGGATGGATCCGCGTGCGGTACAGCACCTCGTTTTTGATGATGTTGCCGACACCGGCAAAGATGGTCTGATCCAGCAACGCGTCGCATACCAACGTCTCCGGCATTTTGCGCAGCTTCGATCGGGCAAGCGCGGGGTCCCAGCTGTCTGCCATCACATCGGCGCGCCAGTCATACAGCTCATCCAGGTCTCCCTCCAGCAGGCGCACCGAGCAGCTGTAGAAGTTGAGCTCGCCGTCGTCGAAGCCTAGCTGAGCCGAGGCGCAGCATCCTTGCGTTCGTTGATGCGATAACTGCCGAACATCAGCAGGTGAATACGAACGGCCAGCTGATCGGGCAACTCAATCAGAAACTGCTTGCCGAAGCTGCGCAGCGCCTGAATGCGTCGGCCGGGCAGGCGTTGCATGTCGATCTTGGCGTTGCCTTGTGCGCGTAGGATAGTCTGGCCGGCAAACGGCGCCGCCTCTTCACGCAGAATCCTTATGGACGGCCCTTCCGGCATGGTTCTCTCCGACGTCGTCTGGAGCACTGTGCGACCCGACGTAGAGCGGGAGCCAAATCGTTGGCCGCATGTCGGCTTGCAGCTGCAACAGTGGGTGTTTTGGGTTAAGGGGAGTGTCAGCGAATATCTGCTGGAAACATGGTGACAACATGGTGAGCTATACGTGAATTCCGTGTCATTCCCTTCACACTTCGCGAGCGACGCTTTGCCGCTACGGCAGGCCCTTCATTTTCGGAAGCCGTTGGTCCATGTGGGGATAACATGTCTAAAGATGACGTCGCGGCTGAACAACATCAGCCTGCCCAGAAAAAATGTGAACGAGGCTCCAACGATACGATCGAGCAGATGCGCGAGGCGGAAGCCACCTCCTTGGATTTGCATCACGGCGAACGCAACTTTTCGCTGCTGGTAGGCAGCATCGTCGACTATGCGATCTACATGCTCGATCCCCACGGCAACGTCACCAGCTGGAACCGCGGAGCCGAGCGAATCAAGGGCTATCAGGCCAAAGAGATCTTGGGGCAGAATTTTTCGCGTTTCTACACGGAGGAAGACCGCGCGCAGAACATGCCGGCGCGGGCGCTGGCCACCGCGCTTCGTGAGGGTCGGTACGAAGCCGAAGGGTGGCGTGTGCGAAAAGACGGCAGCCGGTTCTGGGCTAGCGTGGTCATCGACCCCATCTTCGATCACGGCGACCACATTGGTTTCGCCAAGATCACCCGTGATGTTACCGAACGTCGGAAGAACGAGACCGCGCTGATCGAAAGCGAGCGTCAGTCGCGCGGCGTCATCGATACGGCGCTCGACGGTTTCGCGCAGCTGGATGAGGGAGGCTGCGTTTTGGAATGGAATCCGAGCGCACAGAAGATGTTCGGCTGGTCGCGCGAGGAAGCCGTGGGGCGCCGGCTGATCGACCTCGTAGTGGCTCCCGCGGACCGGGCACGGTTTGCCGAGCATCTGCCGCCGAGCCTGCGCAGCGCTCTATCGTCCAGTGGCGGTGGACAGATCGAGACAGTCTCGCGCGAAGGAGAGAAGCTCATCGTTGAGCTGAGCATCGGCGTGCTGGTGACGAATGATGGGCAGCGATTCAACGTCTTCATGCGCGACCTCACCGAAAGGGTCCTTATCGAGGCGCAGTTGCGGCAGGCGCAGAAAATGGAGGCTGTCGGTCAGCTTACGGGTGGTCTTGCCCATGACTTCAATAATCTCTTGCAGGGAATTATCGGTTCGCTCGACCTGATTCAGCTACGCATCGATGCCGGCCGCGGCGCGGATATCGGCCGCTTCATCGAGGGTGCGCTGACGTCGGCGAATCGCGCCGCCGCGCTAACTCATAGGCTGCTGGCATTCTCACGACAGCAGCCGCTCGATCCCAAGCCGATCGACGCAAATCCGCTGGTCGCTTCCATGGAGGATCTGCTACGGCGCACGATGGGTGAGCAGATACAGCTCGAGTTCGAGCTAGCCACCGACCTGTGGCCGACGCTGTGCGATTCCAATCAGTTGGAAAGCGCGCTATTGAATCTATCGATCAACGCACGCGATGCGATGCCTGCGGGCGGTCACCTGACCATTCGCTCGCGCAACGTGGACGTCGATCCGACGAAGGCGGGCGCATTACGCGACATGAGCGGCGGCCAGTACATCTGCATCGATGTCACGGACACCGGAACCGGCATGCCACAGGAGATCATCGAGCGCGCGTTCGATCCGTTCTTCACTACCAAGCCCGCAGGGCAGGGCACCGGCCTCGGGCTGTCGATGGTGTATGGATTCGCCCGCCAATCGAATGGTCATTGCGAGATCCGTAGCAAGCCGGGCCTTGGCACCACGATCCGGCTGTACCTGCCCCGTCACTGCGCGGAGATCCAGGCATCGCCGCCTGAGCTCGCCCCCCACACTCCTGCCGGCAAGGGCGAAGTAGTGCTGGTGGTCGAAGACGAACCGGTGGTACGGAATATCGTTCTCGAAGTGCTGCACCAGCTGGGGTATCAAGCACTCGAAGCGGCCAGCAGTGAGGCCGGGCTGGAGGTGCTGGGTTCTGGACAAGCGATTGATCTGCTGGTGTCCGATATTGGTCTGCCGGGTTTGAACGGTCGCCTCCTTGCCGATGCGGCAAAGCAGCTCCACCCTGACATCAAAGTCTTGCTGATGACCGGATATGCGTCGGGTGCCTCGTTGGCGGGCGGCTTCCTCGCGTCGGGCATGGAACTGATCACCAAGCCGTTCACTGTCCACGCGCTGGCATTGCGGATACGCGAAATGATAGCGAACATCGAAAACGGTTCCCGGAGCCGTTCCGATCAGTCCGCACAGCGCCTAGCCGCGCCCTGAGTCGTCTACCGTCAGGGTTTCGGTGGGAGTGGCTGGAGACCGAGCAGTTCCAGCACGATCTGTTCCAGTGACTGCACGCTCAGTGGTTTGAGGACTATACGGATCTGCGGGAACTCCGCTGTCAGCTTCGGCTGGTCCATGCCCGACATCACCACAAACGGTATCTCACGCGCGATAAGAGCAAGCACAATCGGGCGAGCGCTTTCACCACGCAACCCCATGTCGATAAGCGCGGCATCAATATCGCTGGCCTCGAGTTCGGTGAGGGCATCGAGCAGGCTGAGATTGACCAGAGTCTCCAGCCCCATGCCCTGAAGGGTGTCCTCCACCACCATGGCGACGACGGGGTCGTCTTCGACAATCAGTACGCGCCGAGTTTTCGGTGACGACATGGTCTGCTTTGCTCTGGCCGGAGGCGGCCCCTATCACTCGGAGTCTATGCTGTTCAGCGTAAAATAGTGCGATCCGGCTGGATTACGCATGCATCCTGCGGCAAGAGCGTCATCGCACCTCAGTGCAACCCCTTTTTTGTGGCCTTTCTGCGCCAGTAAGCTGTGCCAGCGGATCGAAGCGTCTGCTTTCGATCATGCGAATTCGTCCGCGCAAGGCGCTGTCGGACAAACTGTAGTCAAATCATTTGTGAGTTGAGACTCCCGGATTGCGCGTGTCGCAGGGAGACTGTTGGCGTTCCTTCTCACGTATGCATCTCATAAAAATCACGCCTAGTCGGCGCAGCGGGACCGACGATGACCACCCCGACGTGCAAAGACCTGCCATGAATATCTTAGCGACCCAGTCCATCAGCGACTCCGGAAACCAGCCTCCAGATCCGGCACCGCCCGCATTTCTCGATCCAACCCCCCCCCGATCCGCCGAAACCGGAGTTGCTCCCAGTGGGTCTGGGAAAGGTCGGCAGTTCCGTGCCCGTGCGGCTTTCAACGAAACGGCACACTGGGTTCTAACTGCATGAGTGAGCCTACGGAACAAGGCAAACGCCGGTGGCCGCCCGACGGCTATCTGAGGCTGAATTCAGTCGCGGGCGAGCCGGACAGGCTCGCTTGTATGTGCAGTGCGACATGCCAGCCGGATTGCAAAGGTGAATGCGGCTGTGAGGCATGCGCGCTGGCGTGGTTGGTCTATCAGGATGAGCAGGCGCTGTGGAGCGACAACGGCGAACTCCTCAACGTGGTCGATCTCAGGCCCGACTGGCAGCGTGTGGCGGACCCGCGGCAGCTGCGTTTACGGTTCGATCTGAGCAAGATGTCGAATGAAGTGGATCCTTCTTCGACGAGATCCGATTCGACAGAGCCCGTCGGATCGCACAAACACCATCGATCCACTGGAGACTCCAGCATGCATTCCGACCGTGAAAAGAAGCATCCCGATATCTCATCTTCCTCGGTGCCGCCGGTGCTCGATACCCATCGTAGCCGGGTACCCGATCCTCTCGAGTGGCAGAAGACTCTGCCTAAGAAGAACCTGGCCAAGAAAAATAAGAGTAAGCGCAAACCATCTAGCGTCCCAGAAGACGGTGAAGACGAGGCGGGTAGCGGCTAAGCGAAGCGGCTAGGCAACGATTGAGCTGATGCCCTGACAGAGGCCACACTTTAATCCAAATTCAGCCACCCAGCTTTAGCGAATCTGGGAGTCCTTGAAGTGGCTGCAGATACCCGCAGTCCGACTTGCCATGTCGGATGAGGATTGCCCTGATTTGCTCAAGGGTCCAGTCGTGATCGTAGGCTCCGGCATCTGCGCTGATCGCATTTGCCTTCTGTGCAAAGGCCGACGAAAAGGCCTCATCGTCCTGATGGGCCCCAATCAAATTGGGTACAACTTTATTCAGATCTTCAATACGTTGTTGAAGGCGTTCACGGGTGTCTGTCATAGCGAAGCTCCCAAGCTGCCTGTTTAGCCTAGCAATGGCCACGTAAAAGGCACATCAAATAGCGGTCGACTTCTGCCCTTACGCTGTCCATAGCAAATGACGTATACGAGTGCCCATTTTTCGACACGACATTGAGGAGGAGATCAGCCCCAATTTCACGTAGAAGCGATCCGTTCCGCGATAGCTTTCAGGTCGCATCTCGGATGCGGTCGGCACACATGAGAGTTGATGCCGCGTTCTGAGTACCACTTTGAAAGGAACGCATGATGTCCGACCATTTCCCATCCTGGTGCGTGCTTATTCCCTGCTTCAACGAGGAAAAGGCGATCGGAGAGGTCGTTTCTTCGGCAGTGAAGTTGGGTAAGCCAGTCATCGTGGTCGACGATGGTTCTGAGGATCGAACGGCCGAGATCGCTGCCGAATATCCGGTGGTGCTACTGCGACACCCCAATCAGCGTGGTAAGGGTGAAGCGCTGCGAACAGGATTCCGGCATGCGTTGCATATGGGACTTGACGCCGTCGTTACCATGGATGGGGATGGTCAGCATCTGGCTGCTGATATTCCACGGTTGGCTGAGGCGTCTCGCCTCTACCCAGGCGCGGTCATTATTGGCGCCCGTCTGCTTGGCCGGGAGCAACAGCCAACTTCGCGTCGTCGCGCCAACGAAGTAGCTGACTGGTGGATTTCCTGGGCGTGCGCTCAGCCCATCGTCGATACGCAGAGTGGCCAGCGGTGGTATCCACGCGCAGTATTGGAACTGATGGAATCAGCTCCAAAAGGCTTTGTATTTGAGACCGCGATTTTGATCCGTGCGGCACGCGAGGCTGGCTTGGGCATCGTATCGATGCCGATTGCGGCACGCTACCAGGTTGACTTTCGCCATAGCCATTTTAGGCCCATAGCCGATACCGCACGTATCACGGCGCACATC
>Ga0302313_10002281_pt1 | contig 13469 bp, 9 predicted proteins | sample III_Palsa_N2_2_FD_200454 | JGI IMG/M metagenome (GOLD analysis project Ga0302313, IMG submission 200454) | Peat permafrost microbial communities from Stordalen Mire near Abisko, Sweden - III_Palsa_N2_2 | ecosystem: Environmental > Terrestrial > Soil > Palsa > Peat permafrost | place: Sweden...
ACGTGGAATACTTCGTCGAACAAATAAACCGCAGGCTTGAGGAGCTAGTTAGCGGCCACAAGAACGCCTATATCGTCGATATCGATCGTATGTCGGCTTCCCTGGGGCGGCGGTTCGTTCAAGATGATAGCGTTACAGGACTTTCTCACAGCGCGCTGTTTCCGGACTGGCGCGATCCAGGAGCACGGATCGAGCCGTTGCCGCATATGACGTGGTACTACGACATTCACATTGCGGAGTTTCGTGAAGTTCTTTGGGCTGAGATGGTTGCGATGTTTCGCACGATCCGGCAGGTCGATGCCGTTAAATTGGTGATCGTCGATCTTGACGATACCATGTGGAACGGCGTCAGCGGCGATTTGGCCGAAATTTCTGGCGATATGATCGAAGGCTGGCCAATTGGCGTAGCGGAAGCATTGGTCTACCTTAAGAAGCGCGGAATTCTATTGGCAATAGCGAGTAAGAATGACGAGGCCAGGATCAGAGAGATCTGGCCCACAATTTTTCGTGGCAGGTTTAGCCTGGATGAGTTTGCCGCGGTGCGCATCAACTGGCGGCCAAAGACCGAGAATGTTCGTGAAATCCTCAACATCATGAACCTCCTCCCTCGCAGCGTCGTCTTCATCGACGACAATCCGGTTGAAAGGGCGGCCATGAAAGGCGCCTTTCCGGACATGCGGGTCATCGGCAAGAACCCGTATCTTATCAGACGTACGCTGCTGTGGGCACCGGAAACCCAGGTCGCTATGATCACTGAGGAATCCGGACGGCGAACCGAAATGATGCAGGCGCAATTCTCCCGCGAGGAAGAACGCGCCTCAATGTCACGGGAGGAATTCCTGCAAGCCGCTGCGCCTGTCGTAACCTTGTTCACGATCGGAAACACCGGCCACCCAAGATTCGGTCGCGTGCTCGAGCTGGTGAACAAGACCAATCAATTCAATACCACCGGGAGACGATGGAAGCGGGAGGAGTTTCAGCGGCATCTCGACGACGGTGGATCGATTTGGGCCTTTGAGGTAACCGATACTTACACATCCTATGGTCTCGTCGGAGTGATTATGACCGCGGGTGACTTGATTCTTCAGTGGGTGATGTCATGCCGTGTCCTGGGTTATCAGATTGAACCGGCGATCATGGCCTACCTTGTGAACGAGACTGGAATGGATCGTGCCGCGCCGGTTTCTGGTATTCTGATCGAGACCGATGTGAATTTTCCCTGCCGGGATTTATTTTCGTCTTGTGGCTTTCGGCTGGACGGCGATCGGTGGGTGCTACCTCCTGAAACCGCCCTGACGGTGCCCGGTCACGTCCAACTCGATTGCGTTTCGGCCCAAGCCGTTGGCCAACCAGTGGGTTAGCCTTGATAAAATCTCAGCGCAGCTTGCGCAACGGGTCCGCGGCGACATAGGATGGGCTTTACGCGGAGCACGGGGCAGCCATGGATCAGATTCGCGTTTCGCTCCCTAAACCCACGATCGGAAAATTGGCGCGGCAGATCGCATCGGCCGCGGCGATGCTGATACCGCTTTGTGGTACCGCCAACGCTCGGGCCGGTCAAATTTGGCTGTCCGGCGTCGACGCCTTCGTGATCAAAGCAATGAACCCTAATGCGCGCTCAGATTACTTGAATTTATTCGATCCAAACGCGCCCTGGTCTCAAGCGGCTTCTGCCGTGCAGGTTTTCAAAACCTCGACCCAATTTCTTCAGTATGCGCCCGACGCCGACTTATCTCGCATGTTCGCAGGTCTGAAGCAGCGCAACATTGCGCTCGGGATGGAAGCGATGATGCTAACTCCCACATCACAGTGCGGAGCCGGCATCGAAGGCTATCGCAACCCGACGGCGATGGCAGATATCGCCGCCCGCATCCGCCGCCTGGGCGGCGACTTGCGCTACGTCGCCATGGACGAGCCGGTCGACGGCGGCCATTACTCCCATCAACCGAACGCCTGCCAAGCACCACTCTCCGATCTCGCGGCCGACGTCGCGGGCAAGGCGCGGCAGATCAGGCAGATTTTTCCCGATGTCGAGATCGGCGACATCGAGCAGATCGGCAACCCAAACTTCCCCGATAATGTGCGCACCCTGATGGAATGGATCGACGACTACCAGAACGCCACCGGCACGCCGCTCGCCTTTGTCGACTTCGACGTGGTCTGGACCGGCGATTGGCGGCCGCAGCTCACGGAACTCACCAAGCGGTTGCACGACAAGGGCATCAAGGTCGGCATTATCTACGACGGCAACGCCGACGATCCATCCGACGTCGCCTGGACCACCAGCGCCGAACAGCGCTTCGCCGCTATCGAGGCCGATCGCTCGCTGGTCCCCGACCAGGCGATCCTGCAGACCTGGATGCTCCACCCCGCCGAGATGCTGCCGGAGACCGAGCCCGGCACGATGACCTATCTGGTCGATCGCTATCTCGCAGCCGAGACCCGCCTCACCCTGAAGGACAAGGATCATCGGCTCTCCGGGCAGCTCACCGATGCCGATGGACAGCCGGAGGGCGGCCAGACGCTGCGGATCGTCGCCACCGATACCGGTCCCGCCGGCGGACCGACGGTAAGAACGTTAGCCAGCGAGACGCCCCCGCAGGCGGCGGAAGCGATCCTCGCGCTCCGGATCAACACCGAATGTTCCTGCTCCGGGTCTGCGGACGTCACCATCGGGCCGATGAGCTATCGCGACGACCAGTCGGGGCAGCAAGTGCCGCTGAGCTTAGCGGACACCCACTTCGCCGCGGACAAAGGCGAGGCGGCGTCGCAAAACACGTCGCGCTTTCCGGTTTCGCCGGGTGATCCGTTCACTTTGCAAGTGCCGATGAGCGCGTCCTACGCATCGCGCAACAGCGGCTACGTCGGGATCATTTTTCTTGACCGCACCGGCCGTGAAATCGAGCGGCTGCGCATGCCCTTCCAGCCCCAATCCTGGCAGGCGGCGACCGTCACCCGCGCCGACGGGCGCTTCTCGGTCGACCCGGCGGCCAACCCTGCCGCGCCTGCCTTCGTCCGCGACCATCCGGCCTATGAGGTCGAGTTCGCCGGCAGTCCCGCGCTGCGAATGACGTCGGCTGCTACTGGCAAGTAGCAAGAGTCTTCTTTTTTGAAAAAAAGAAGCAAAAAACTTTTATTCGAAAGGATTGGCCCTGAACCTGACGGATCCGCGCCCCACATCCAAATTACCAAAGTTTTTTTGCTTCTTTTTGTTCACAAAAAGAAGATTCTTTCCCTTCCCCGTAACCCCTTGACCTACCCATGACCGAACTCTCCCGCGCCGACGCCGAGGCCGAGCTCGCCTTTCTCGCCACCGAAATCGCCCGCCACGATCTCGCCTATCACCAGCACGACGCGCCCGAGATCACCGACGCGGAGTACGACGCGCTGCGCCGGCGCAACGCCGAACTCGAGGAGCAGTTCCCCGACCTCGCCCGGTCCGACAGCCCCGCCCACAAGGTCGGTGCCGCGCCGGCGTCGGGTTTCGCCAAGCACACTCACCGGGTGCCGATGCTGTCGCTCGACAACGTGTTCGACGCCGAGGAATTCGCCGATTTCCTCACCCGCGCGCGGCGGTTCCTGGGCTTCGCCGAAGATCAGCCACTGCCGATGGTGGGCGAGCCCAAGATCGACGGGCTGTCGATCTCGCTTACCTACGAGCATGGCAAACTTATCAAGGGTGCCACCCGCGGCGATGGCACGGTCGGCGAAGACGTCACCGCCAACCTGCGCCAACTCGCCAGCATCCCCAAGCAGCTCCGCGGCGAGGCTCCGGCGCGGATCGAAATTCGCGGCGAGATCTTCATGACCAAGGCCGATTTCGAGCAGCTCAACCACACCCAGGAAACCGAGCGCCAGAAGATCTTCGCCAACCCGCGCAATGCCGCCGCCGGCAGCCTGCGCCAACTCGACGCCAGCATCACCGCGCGCCGCCCGCTGTCGCTGTTCGCCTACGCGATGGGTGAGGCCAGCGCGCCGGTCGCGAAAAGCCACGGCGACTATCTCAAACAGCTGACCAAATGGGGGTTCGAGGTCAATCCCCGCTCGACCTTGCTGCCCGACCTCGCCGCCGCGCTGGAATTCCAGGCCAACATGGCCGCCGCCCGCGCCGCCCTGCCCTACGACATCGACGGCGTGGTCTACAAGATCGACGATCTCGCGCTGCAGGGCCGGCTCGGCTTCAAGGACCGCGCGCCGCGCTGGGCGATCGCGTGGAAATTCCCGGCCGAACAGGCGACCAGCGTGCTGGAAAGCATCGAAATCCAGGTCGGCCGCACCGGCGCGCTCACCCCGGTCGCACATTTGCAGCCGGTCAACGTCGGCGGCGTGCTGGTCAGCCGCGCCAGCCTGCACAATGAAGACGAGCTGGTGCGCAAAGACGTGCGGGTGGGCGACACCGTGATTCTGCAACGCGCCGGTGACGTGATCCCGCAAATCATCGGCGTCGTGCTGGAACGCCGCCCCGCAGGTGCTGCGCCGTTCGTCTTCCCCAGCCACTGTCCGATCTGCGGCAGCCTTGCCGTGCGCACCGACGGCGAAGTGGTGCGGCGCTGCACCGGCGGCCTGATCTGCACCGCCCAGGCGGTGGAGCGGCTGATCCACCTCGCCTCGCGCGCCGGCTTCGACATCGAGGGCATGGGCGACAAGACCGTCCAGGAATTCTGGGACGCCGGCCTGATCAAAAGCCCCGCCGACATCTTCCACCTGCGCGCGCACGAGGCCGAAATCGCCGCACGCGAAGGCTGGGGCCCGCTATCGGCCCGCAAGCTGGTCGAAGCGATCGGCCAGCGCCGCACCATCCCGCTCGCCCGCTTCATCTACGCGCTGGGCATCAGGCGGATCGGCGAGCGCAACGCCAAGTTGCTCGCCCGCCACTATGGAACCTACGCGCATTGGCGCGCGGAAATGGAATCTGCCGGGGCGGGCGATACCGAGGCCCGCCACGCGCTCGACAACATCCTGGGGATCGGGCCCGCGATCGCGGAAGAACTCGCCGACTTCTTCGCCGAGCCGCACAACCGCTCTACCCTCGACCAGTTGACTGCCGAGCTCACCATTACGGATGCGCCGCGCGCCAGCGAAGGCGCGCTTTCGGGCAAGATCATCGTCTTCACCGGCAGCCTCAGTACCATGTCGCGGCCCGAGGCCAAGGCCCGCGCCGAAGCGCTGGGCGCGCGCGTGACCGACAGCGTGTCGGCCAAAACCAACTACGTGGTGCTGGGCGCTGATGCCGGCTCAAAGGCCAAACGCGCCGCAGAACTGGGCGTGCCGACGCTGAGCGAAGACGAATGGCGCGCGGTGGCGGGACTCGAGTAGGGATGAAATCAAGGAAGTCTTCTTTTTGAAAAAAGAAGCAAAAACTTTTATCAAAAAGAATCAAAGTTTTTTTGCTTCTTTTTGTTCACAAAAAGAAGACTTCCTCTTCACATTCCTTACGGACACTCAGTTCGGCACCCAATGGTGGCCGACCGGCGCCGGCCCGGCCGGATTTATGCGAACACCCTCTAGGTGCAGCCGTCGCCGTGGAACTCGTAGCTCGTAACCACGCCGCCGGTGATTTCAAACGCGGTTTCGCAGGTCACAGTGTAGATGTCGGTCGGACCCCAATCGCCGCCCCAGCCGCCCCAACGTCCCCAGCGTCCGCCGTACCAGCCGCCACCGCCCCAGTTATCGGCCCACTGGTAGCTATGCTCATAGGCCACGAACTTGATCCCGTTCGCCTTATAGGTGCGGTTGGGCACGCCCAGGTCGCGTACCAGCTGAATTTCGGTCTTGCCGATCTGGGCCTGCAACAGCGGGTTCGGGCCCGGCGGAGTCGTCGCACACCCGGCCAGGGTCAGCGTTGTGGCGGCGAGCAACCATTTGTACATCTAAAATACCTCCGGTAGGGGGATTCTAAGATTGGCCGGATGAACTTACAATGTGGGCAACCATTGCAATTGCGCAATCCTGCCCGCGCCCGAAGCGAGCATCGCCAGCCGGTCAAATCCCATCGCGATCCCGGCACAGGCGGGCAGGCCTAATTCAAGTGCGGCGAGCAACTCCTGGTCGAGCGGCCAATCCTGACCGCCCAATTCCGCGCGGCGGGCGCGGTCGGCCGCAAAGCGGGCGCGCTGCTCGGCCGGATCGGTGAGTTCCTCGAACGCGTTGGCGAGTTCCATGCCGCAGACGTATAGTTCGAAACGCAATGCGACCCTGGAATCATTCGGATCGCGGCGGGCAAGTGCTGCCTGCGCCGCCGGCCAATGGGTGAGGAAGGTCGGGCGGTCGCGGCCGATTTCGGGTTCGATCCGGGCGAGCAACAGCCGGAAGTACAGATCCTCCCAGCTCTCGCCTTCGCGCAGGCGCTCGCCGGCCTGGCCGGCCAAGGCTTGGGCGTCGCCCGCGGTGCCCAGCACATCGGCGCCGGCGTAGCGGGTGAAAGCGTCGGCCACCGTCAGCCGCTCGAATTGCGCCAGGTCACTGCTGATGCCACGGCAGGTCACCTGCGGCGGCAGCACTGCGCGCAGCAGTGCCTCGGTCTGGTCCATCAGGCCGACGAACGAGAGGCCGGGTTGATACCATTCGAGCATGGTGAATTCGGCCGCGTGCAGGTCGCTGCCTTCGCCGTTACGCCAGACCCGGGCGAGCTGGAAGATCGGTCCCGCGCCGGCCGCCAGCAGTTTTTTCATCGCGAATTCGGGACTGGTGTGGAGGAACAGCGGCCGTTTGCCACCGTCCGGGGCAATCTGTTCGGTGGCGAAAGCGGAAAGATGGACCTCCTCGCCCGGCGTCGCCACCGCGTAGGGGGTTTCGACCTCGGTGAAGCCACGGGCGGCGAAAAACGCCCGCACGCCGGCGGCCAGCAGCCCGCGCCGGCGCAGAAACGGCAGCCGGTCGGCCAGGCTTTCGGGATGCCAAACGGGAAGCGACATGGCGGGATAGGTGCGCCCGGTTTGGCGTTGCCGCAAGCGATGCTCTATAGGGCGGCGATGCAAGACACCAATATTTCCCGCCCGATTGTCGATGTTGCAGGCTTGATCGCGGCCGGCCTGGCCCCCGAAAGTGCCAGGGCTGGGCTCGACCTGGTGGCGGCGCGCTACGCGATCGCGATTCCGACCGCGATGCAAGCGTTGATCGAGACCCCGGACGATCCGATCGGCCGGCAATTCATCCCCGACCCCGCCGAGCTGATCCCGGCGCCGCACGAAAGCGCCGACCCCATCGCCGACGACGCACTGTCGCCGGTGAGAGGGATCGTGCACCGCTATCCCGACCGCGCGCTGCTGAAGCCGCTGCTGCTGTGTCCGGTCTACTGCCGCTTCTGTTTCCGCCGCGAGCACGTCGGCCCGGACGGCGGCCTGCTCTCGTCCGCCGAGCTCGATGCCGCGTTCGACTATCTGGCGGCGCATCCCGCGATCACCGAGGTGATCCTGACCGGCGGCGATCCGCTGTTGCTGTCGCCGCGCCGGCTGGGCGATATTCTGGCGCGCCTCGCCGCCATCCCGCACATCACCACCTTGCGCATCCACAGCCGCGTGCCGGTAGCCACACCCGAGCTGATCACCGAGCCGCTGCTGGCGGCGATGGCGGTCGAAACGCCGCTGTGGCTGGTGATGCACGCCAACCACGCCCGCGAATTCACCAGTCCTGCGCGGTCAGCGCTCGATCGGCTGCGCCGGGCGGGAATTCCGCTGCTCGGCCAGTCGGTGCTGCTCCGCGGCGTGAACGACAGCGAAGCGGCGCTGGAGGCGCTGTTCCGGGCGATGCTGGCGGCACGAGTAAAGCCCTATTATCTGCACCAGCTCGACCCGGCGCCGGGCACCAGCCGGTTTCAGGTTCCGATCGAGGAAGGTCTCGCGCTGCTCGCCGGTCTGCGCGGGCGGGTGACCGGACTGGCATGGCCGACATATGTGTTGGATCGGGCGGGAGGAGTGGGGAAAGTGGCGTTGGGGCCGTTTCAAAGCTAGACGGTGCTCGGAGCTTCACCAAAAGGCCGCTCCCGCCTCGCAGCGCCACCACCCCCCTCGCCGCGCCGATCCAACAATGTTAGCATTTACAACTAATATATGTTATAACCCGCCACCCCACCCGCCCAAGGCACCAAGTCCCATGCTCGCATTTCGCACAGTCGGCACCACTAAAAAAGAACGCGCGCCAGCGCGTCCTCCGAGACCGGCAACGTCTCTGGCGCGGCCCCTAATGCGACATCAGCGTCTGCGTCTTGTATGCGCAGACATCGCCGGCAACAGCCGCCACGGGCGCACAGCGGAGCTTGTAACCGCCGCCCGCACTGTCCGCTTTCCACTCAATACCCATCCACGACCTGCCGAAGGTAGGCGTTGTCCGCCGGGCTCACGCCATCCGGCAAGTATGCCACCTGGTCGACCTGATTGTGGGTCAGGAAATGATAGAACATCAACGCCGCCAAATAGGTGCCCGCTGGTGTGGGATGTGAACCGTCGCTCTGATACAACGACAACGCCCGATCGTTCTTGAGCACACTCGCCCACGCGTCGCCGACCAGAACCACCGGCGCGTCGATCGAGGTTCCGAGCAGCGTCGTCGCATTGTCGAGCAGGGTTTGCATATGCTCCGGGCTCTGAATTTCCGCGATATAGGGCGGCTGATACCATTGGCTGCCGGGCTCGCGGATCCAGGTCATGAAAATCACCGGCGCAGCGCCCACCGCGCGGATCACATGGGCAAAACTCGCGGCGGCATCGAAGGTTTTGTCGACCTGATCTTCATCCAGATACCAAGTGCTTTGTTCCTGCAGCACGACGTAATCCCAATGCCTGGCATTGATCATATTGGTCGCGTCACCCGCCGCCAGCAGTCCGGACAGCGGGGTCCCGCCGCGGGTTACCGACTGGGTCTCGATCTCGACGGTGTTCGATGGATCCGATGATGCAACGTCAGTAAGCATCTTCGGCAGATTATCCACGAAGACATAGCTGTCGCCGATGAACAGCACGTCGATTTTCCGCGAGGGCGCGCCCAAAGTGGTCGAGCTATAAAGACCCGAGGTCCCCTCGACCGAACGCTGCGAATACTGGGTGTAGGCCCACGCGGATGCTATAACCAGAGCCACGATCAGGACGGCAATCCGGATAATCCCGCTCATCGTCGCTCCCACGGCCGGCCGTCCTCAAGTTGGTTTAGATAAAAGATGATGAATAATCAATCGGATGTTTCAGCGCCCGTAACACCGCAAAGCCTATTCACCACTCTGGCTTCAAGGAAAACACTCATGCGGGTTTGCGTTCTCGCCCTCGTCATCGCGGCCCTCGCCGGCCCGGCACTCGCGACGCCGACGGTGCCCCTGATCGAGCGGGCCAAATTCTTCGGCAACCCCAGCCGCGTCTCGGGCCAACTCAGTCCCGATGGCCAGTTTCTCGCCTGGATCGCGCCGCGCGACGGCGTGCTCAACATCTGGGTCGCGCCGATCTCCAACCCCGACCACGGGCGCCCGCTCACCAACGAACGCACCCGTCCGATCCGCGAGTATTTCTGGGCGCCCGACTCCAAATCAATCCTGTTCGTGAACGACAAAGGCGGCGACGAGAATTTTCTGCTCTACAGCGTCGACGTGAAATCGGGCGCCCAACGCACCCTCACCCGCTTCACCAAGACCCGCGTCGAGGTAATCGGCACGAGCAACCACGTGCGCGACCACATTCTGATCGGCCTCAACAACCGCGATCCGCGCTGGGACGACGTCTACAGCCTCAATCTGGCCACCGGCGCGCTCAAGCCGCTGCTGATCAACAAAGGCAACTACGGCGACTTTACCGTCGATCAGAATTTGAACCTGCGCCTGGCCGACCGCTCGCGTCCCGATGGCGGCGAAGATCTGTTCCGCATCGTGAACAACCAGGTCGAGGCCCAGCCGTTTGTTTCGTTCAACCCCGACGACGCCCGCAGCAGCGGCCCGGCCGGCTACACCGCCGACGGCAAGACGCTCTATTGGCTCGACAGCCGCGGTCGCGATACCGCCGCACTGATCGCCCAGGACGTCGCCAGCGGCAAGACCACCGTGATTGCGGCCAATCCCACGGCCGACATCGGCGACGTGCTGACCGATCCCGCCACCGATCGCATCCAGGCCTATGCGGTCGACTATCTCAAGACCGAATGGACCGCGATCGATCCCGCGATCGCGGCCGACCTTAATTTTCTCAACACCCAACTCACCGGCGAAATTTCGGTCACCTCACGCACCGATGACGACCGTCTGTGGACCGTGGTCGACAGCGCCGCGACCACGCCCGGCGCCACCTACCTCTATGACCGCAAGGCGCATACGCTGACCAAGCTGTGGGTAAGCCGGCCGGAGCTTGCGCATGTGCGGCTGGCGGCGATGCATCCGGAAAAAATCCAGACCCGCGACGGTCTAACCGAGGTCGCCTATTTGACCCTGCCGCCGGGCGCCGATAGCGGCGGCGACGGCAGGCCCCAGCATCCGCTAGCCATGGTATTATTCGTCCACGGCGGCCCGTGGGCGCGCGACGATTATGGCTACAACAGCTATCACCAGTGGCTGGCGAACCGCGGCTACGCCGTGCTGTCGGTGAATTATCGCGGCTCGACCGGCTTCGGCAAAGCCTTCATCGCCGCCGGCGACCACCAGTGGGGCGCCAAGATGCACGCCGACCTGATCGACGCGGTGAATTGGGCGATCTCAAACCACATCGCAGATCCCGCCAAGATTGCGATCATGGGCGGATCGTACGGCGGCTACGCCACGCTGGTGGGGCTGACGTTTACGCCGCAAAAATTCGCCTGCGGCGTCGACATCGTCGGTCCCTCCGATCTTGCCGCCCTGCTCGCGAGCATTCCGCCCTATTGGGAATCCGGCCGCGCCCAACTCTACAAATCTATGGGCGATCCCGGCACTCCCGCCGGCCGGCAACTGCTGCACAACCGCTCGCCGCTGTGGAAGGCGAATTCGATCATCCGCCCGCTGCTGATCGGCCAAGGCGCCAACGACCCGCGCGTCAATCGCGCCCAGGCCGACCGGATCGTTGCGGCGATGAACGCGAACAAAATTCCGGTGACCTACGTGGTGTTCCCCGACGAAGGGCATGGCTTTGCGAGGCCGGAAAACAACATCGCGTTCGATGCGATCACCGAACAATTTCTGAGCGCCTGCCTCGGCGGCCGCGCCGAACCGATCGGCACGGCGCTGAAACCATCGAGCGTGACCGTGCCGAATGGAGCGCAATATACGCCGGGATTGCAGCAGGCGCTGACGCTGAAATAGCAAAACGAGGTATTCTTTCTTTGAATCCAACCGTCGTGGTGGGTGGCCCAGGAAGGTTAAACACGAAAACACAAAGAAGAAAAGACCCCAAGGCACAAACGGCTGTCGTTCGCAGCGCCCGTTAGTGTTTTTGTGTCTTATTCCTTCTTTGGGTCTTGGTGTTGAATCTTTCCTTACTAAAAACTCACCGCAACATAAAAATCCCTCACATTCCGCCCGGATAATTCGGTCCGCCGCCCCCCTCCGGCGTGCACCAATCGATATTCTGCCCGGGATCCTTGATATCGCAAGTCTTGCAATGAACGCAGTTCTGCGCGTTGATCTGCAACGAAGGTTTCCCCTGTTCCAATCCGGCGACTTCGTAAACCCCCGCCGGGCAATAGCGGCTTTCCGGACTGCCGTAGGTCTCAAAGTTCACCCCAAGCCAAGCCGAAGGATCGCGCAGCTTGAGATGAACCGGCTGGTTCTCTTCGTGGTTGGTATTGGAAATATACACCGAGGAAAGCCGGTCAAACGTCAGCACCCCGTCCGGCTTCGGGTAGACAATGCGAGGAACCTCCTTCGCCGCACGAAGGGTCGCATTGTCGGGCCGATGGTGATGCAGCGTCCACGGCGCGCGCCCGCGAAACACGTAGGTGTCGAGCGCCGCGTTGGCCAGTCCACCCCACAGGCCAAAATGGGAAAATCCCGGGCGGATGTTGCGCGAAGCGGCAAGTTCCTCAGCGAGCCAGCTCTGCCGGAACGCAGTCTCGTAACCTTCCACCACCGGCGGCCGCGCGCCCGCCAAAGCTGGGATCAGCGCCTCGGCCGCCAACATGCCGGACTTGATCGCGGTATGCGTGCCCTTGATCTTCGGCACATTGAGGAACCCGGCGGCGTCGCCGATCAGCACGCCGCCGGGAAAGGCAAGCTTCGGCAGCGATTGCAGCCCGCCCTCGACGATCGCCCGCGCCCCGTAGGAAATCCGCTTGCCGCCCTCGAAATGCGATCGCAGCACCGGATGGGTCTTGGCCCGCTGCATTTCCTCGAACGGCGAAATATCAGGATTGCGATAATCGAGTCCGACCACGAAACCATAAGAAACGTAGCGCTCGCCCCAATGATAGAGGAACGAGCCGCCATAGGTCGCGCTATCCATCGGCCAGCCGACGCTGTGCAGGATAAATCCGGGCCGGTGCCGGTCGGCCGGAATTTCCCATAATTCCTTCACCCCCAGCCCATAGGTCTGCGGATCGCGGCCGGCATCGAGCGCGAACCGCTTGATCAACTGCTTGCTTAGCGACCCTCGGCACCCTTCGGCAAAGATCGTGTAACTCGCACGCAATTCCATGCCGGGCTGATAATTCGGCCCGTGCGCGCCGGATTTCTCGACCCCGAGATCGCCGGTGATCACGCCCTTGATCTGGCCCTCTTCCTCGATCAAGCCGGCAGCGGGAAACCCCGGGTAGATTTCGACGCCCAACGCCTCCGCCTGGGCACCGAGCCAGCGCACCAGATTGCCCAGGCTGCCGATCAGATTGCCGTGGTTGTGCATCTGCCGCGGCACCAGCGGAAATTTGAACCCGCCTTTTGCGGTGAAGAAATGGAACTCCTCGTCGTCGCCGGCGACGGTGAATTCGGGCGGCGACATTTCGCGCCAGTCCGGCAGCAGCTCGTCGAGCCCGCGGGGTTCGATCACCGCGCCCGACAGCGTGTGGGCGCCGACTTCGCCGCCCTTTTCCACCACGCAGACCGCGCAATCGGGCGCAAGCTGCTTGGCCCGGATCGCCGCGGCCAAGCCCGCCGGCCCGGCGCCGACGACGACGAGATCAAACTCCATGGCTTCGCGGTCGGACATTCATGCCTCCATTGCGGACGCTTCCATCGGGACGCATCCATCGCCGAAGCGGGTTTACGGAAGGACGCGGCAGAAGGCCAGAGCCGCCAGCGCCGGTTCCGGCCCCGCCGGCGAAGCGCGATCACCGAATTTAACGTGCCACCCTTCATTCACGAACGATTTGTTGTTAAGGTGAAATCTGGCGGGTGATCGCTCAAAGGCAGTACGCTCGAAATCGAAGCTGTTAGGCACGGAAGGAGCCTCATGTCCGACACCAGCGGCAGCGTTTACACCTGGGTCGCGGTATCCTCGGGTTCCAACCCTAATAATTCCGCCAACTGGGTGCTCACCTCCGGTACGGGCAACAGCGCGGGCTACCCGATCTACCCCGGCGACGGCGCGATCATA
>Ga0302313_10002283_pt1 | contig 13467 bp, 9 predicted proteins | sample III_Palsa_N2_2_FD_200454 | JGI IMG/M metagenome (GOLD analysis project Ga0302313, IMG submission 200454) | Peat permafrost microbial communities from Stordalen Mire near Abisko, Sweden - III_Palsa_N2_2 | ecosystem: Environmental > Terrestrial > Soil > Palsa > Peat permafrost | place: Sweden...
ACACGCCGATGAATACCTTCACCTTCGACGCGACGACGTCGACCCAGCTGTCCTGGCCACCCTACAACCTGGCGCAAGCGGGCGACCTCATCGGGATCTTCGACAACCAGTTGCGCTTCCATGGCGTTGCAACGGTGCTCGTCGCGAGCTACGCGGCCGACGGCAGCACCGCGACGTTGAGCCTGGATCGGGCGATCGATGCACCTCTCGCCGCCTCGGGCTTCATTGCCGGCGACCTGAGCACGTCGGCCGGCGCGCGCTACCTGGTCCGCAACAACCGCTTCGAGTTCAACCGAGCGCGCGCGCTGCTCCTGCAGACCCCATTCGGGCTGGTGCGTGGAAACACTTTCCTGGGCCAGACTCTGAAGCAGATCTATATGCTGGCCAGCCAGTACTGGGGCGAAGGCGCCGGCGCGCAGGAGGTCGTCATTGCGGACAACCAGTTTGATGCCGCAGGCCATGACTACCTGGGCGGATTCTTTGCGCTCGACCTGATGGCAGAAGCGGCGAACTTTCCGAACTTTCAGGACGAGGTCGCCGGCAGCACGACCGCGGCGCCGCCCATCAACCAGGACATCCTGGTTGTCGGCAACACATTCCTGACCGACAAGCCGCAGGCACTGATAAATGTTTCTTCGGCCAGCAATATCGTCTTCGCGCACAACCGGATCGTGCTCGGCGCGCCGCACTCCTGGGACAACGACGCCGCGGGTCCCGGTCCCGCGATTGCGGGAGCGCGACAGTATCCGTTCGCCATTCACGACGCATCGCACATTGAATTCGTGCGTAACTTCACTTACGCCAGTTCCATCGCGGGCCTGGGATGCAAGGATTCGATCCTGGCGTACCTAGCGTCGCCAGCTCCGCCCGTGTCGGTGTTCGCACCGCTTGCGTGCGAGATCGCGGCGACGACCTCGGCGCTCCGCTATCACGGGGATTGAGGGGTCTTGGGAGTCGGAAAGAGTTGGGGGAGTGCGGGCCCCCCACGCGCGTCCTAGCCATGGGAAGCGGAAGTGCGGAAACTGCGCGTGGAAGTGCGCTTGCAGGCGATCGTCGAGCTATCCCTGGCTTCCGCAAAACTACTGTAGTGCTTCAGAGCGCGAGTAGCTCGCTGCGAAGATCGATGTCGTCAGCATGCGCTTTGACGACCGCCTCCGCGCCACTGACGCTCCTGATGCCGTCTGCGTCCAGTTTGCCTTCCGTCTGATGAAGACTGCGAGTCCAGCGGATTGCCAGTGAACGCGAGCAGTGCCGACCGATGGATGCGTTTGCATCCTGTAGGCTGCCTGATGTCCCGACGCCGATGCTTGCATTGCGCCGCCCAACCCGTAGACTGCAATCAAGCCACCCCCAGCCAGCAGTCGACCGAGGCGCGGTGCCTACACCATGCGCAATCGCTCAGCCGCCGCCGCGACGAGGTTCGAACTTCTGGCTCGAGAACTCGAGCAGCAGATCGCGGCCGGCGTGTTGCGCCCCGGGGATCGCTTGCCTTCCGTGCGCCAGGCTTGTGCGACACGGGGCGTGAGCCCAAGCACGGTGTTCCAGGCCTACTACCTGCTCGAGTCGCGTGGCCTGGTGCGCGCGGTCCCTCGATCAGGCTACTTCGTCGCTGCACGCGCAGACGGCGTGTTGCTCTCGGAACCGCGAATCTCCGAACCACAGTCGGGGACCCAGCCCGTCGAGGTCAACAACCTGGTCTGCGCGATCCTCGGCTCCGCCCGCGCGCGCGACATTGTGCCGTTCGGTTCAGCTTTCCTCAGCCCGGATCTCTTTCCTCTCGACCGACTGCGTCGCGCGCTGGTCTCGAGCACACGGCGACTCGAGCCCCGGGACATGATCGACGACCTCCCGCCGGGCAACCTGAAGCTCAAGCGCGAGATCGCCAAGCGCTATCTGCGGCAGGGCCTGGCCGTAGCCACCGACGAGATCGTCCTGACCCACGGTGCGATGGAGGCGTTGAACCTGTGCCTGAGCGCGGTGGCCAGGCCAGGCGACGCCGTGGTGGTCGAGTCCCCGACGTTCTACGTTGCGCTGCAGGCCCTGCAGCGCCTGGGACTGCATGCCATCGAGGTGCCCACCCATGTCCGCGAGGGCATCGATCTCGGCCGACTGGCGCAGGTGATCGAGCTCTATCGCCCGAAGGCCTGCTGGCTGATGACGACCTTCCAGAACCCGCTCGGCAGCCTGATGCCCGAGGCGAAGAAGCGCGACCTCGTCGCACTGCTCGCCCGCCACGATGTGCCGCTGATCGAAGACGACGTCTACTCTGAGCTCTACGAAGGCAACGCGGCGCCGCTGCCGGCCAAGGCCTACGATCGCCGAGGTCTGGTGCTGCACTGCTCGTCGTTCTCGAAGTGCCTGGCACCCGGCTACCGTGTCGGCTGGGCCGCGCCGGGCCGGTGGGCGCTCGATGTCGAACGGTTGAAGGTGATGACGAGCCTGTCGGGATCGATCCCGGTGCAGGCGGCGCTGGCCGAGTACCTCCAGGAAGGCGGCTACGACCATCACCTGCGAGGCCTGCGCCTGGCCCTGCAGGCCCGTCGCGACAGCCTGTTCGACGCGGTGAGCCGGCACTTTCCGGACGGTACGCGGGTGGCGCGGCCGGCGGTTACTTCGTGTGGGTCGAATTGCCCGCCGGCGTCGATGCGATGGCACTCCACCGTGCCGCGCTGGCGCAGCGCATCAGCATCGCGCCGGGGCCGATGTTTTCAGCACGCGCCGAGTTCCAGCACCACATCCGACTGACCTGCGGCCAGGGCTGGGACGCGGCGCTCGAGCGCGCCACGCGCACGCTGGCACGGCTGGTCGGTGACTCGCTGCGCATCGACAGCGCTTTGCAGCCGCCGATCTGATCCGGTCGCCCAGGCCCGCAACTGCTCCGGTCGACAGAGCAGTCTGCCGGGCAGACTGCTGGCATGTCGACAACCACCGATCAGCGTATGCCGCACCGCGAAGCCGCTCTGACGCTGGTTGCCTCGGGCGGCGTGGCACCGGACACCGAACGCGCGCTGCACGAGGTGCTGGATCGACTGGGCCCCTCCGTCTTCGCCGGTCTGCTGGACGCCGACGGCGTCCTGCGCTACGCCAACCAGGCGGCGCTGCAAGCCATCGGCAGCGCGCCGCATCAGGTTCTCGGCCAGCCCTTCGATGCGACCCCTTGGTGGCAGGCCTGCGAGTTGTCTCGGGGGCGGTTGCAGCAGGCGCTGGCCAGCGCATTGCGCGGCGAAGCCTCGCGCTTCGACGTTCGCATCGCCAAACGCGGTGGCGACACGTTGGCCATGGACTTTTCGCTGTTGCCGCTCTACGGGCCGGACGGGCGCGTCGTCTGGCTAATCCCCTCTGCGTGCGACGTGAGCGAACGAGAGCACGCGCAGCGCCAGTTGCTGCTCACCCGCCATGCCGTCGAACAGTCCAACGACGCGCTCTTCCAGGTCGGGCCGGACGGCTCTTTTCGCGATGCCAACGCGGCCGCCTGCCGGCTGCTGGGCCTGGAACGCGAGGCGCTGCTGAGACTTTGCGTGACGGATGTCGACACCCAGGTCGACGCGGCGCATTGGCCGCAGCGCTGGCGCGAGATGTGCGAACGAGGGTCATTGCGGTTCGAGACCAGCGTCCGCCATCGCGAGGGTCATGAAATTCCGGTCGATGTCTCTGTCAGCCAGGTGACCAGTGGCGACGAGACTTTCGCCCATGTGTGCATCGACGACCTGCGTGAACGGCGCGCCGCCGAAGGCCGCATCCAGCAGTTGCTGCGTTTCGACGACCTGACGGGCCTGCCGAACCGCCAATGGCTCTTCGAAAGCCTGGGAACGACGTTGCAGACCAGCGAACGCACGTCGGTGCTGCTCCTCGAGCTCGACCGCTTCAAGCGCATCAACGACGCCTTTGGCCTGCACATCGGCGACGCGGTGTTGCGCGAAGCGGCACAGCGCATCGTCGCCACCGTGCGCAGCGTCGACCTGGTCGCTCGCCGCGACGGCGACGAGTTCGTGATCGTGATGCCTGCCCCTTCGGCGGTCGCGTCGCAGACAGCGCAGTCTCTGCTCGACACCATCGCCCGCCCGATGATGGTCGAAGGGCACGAGATCTACGTGACCTGCAGCATCGGCATCGCGTCCGCGCCTGCGGACGGCGACGGCGCCGCCACGCTGCTGCGCAGCGCCGACGCCGCGCTGCACCACGCCAAGTTGCTGGGTCGCAACCAGGTCAACGTGTATGCCGGCGCACACCACGACGATGACCCCGAGCGACTGATACTGGAGACAGGGTTGCGCCGTGCGCTGCGCGACGAGCAGTTCCAACTCCACTACCAGCCGCAGGTGGACTTGAAGCAGGGCCACATCGTCGGCGTCGAGGCCTTGCTGCGCTGGGAGCATCCCACGCTGGGCAGGGTCGCCCCCGACCGCTTCATCCCGATCGCCGAAGAGACCGGCCTGATCGTTGCGATCGGCGACTGGGCGCTGCGCCGCGCCGTCGAACAGGCGGCGGCCTGGCAGCGGGCCGGGCTGCCGCCGTTGCGCATGGCTGTCAACCTGTCGGCGCGCCAGCTGATGCAGCCGGACTTGGCGAGGCGCATCGAAAACATGCTCGCAGCGAGCGGCCTCGACCCGCGGCTGTTCGGTGTCGAGGTCACCGAGAGCATGTTGATCAGCAACTTCGACCACGCCGTGCAACACCTGCGATCGCTGCGGGCGCTCGGAGTCGAGGTCTCGCTCGACGACTTCGGCACCGGCTACTCGAGCCTGAGCTACCTGCGGCGGCTGCCGGTGGACGTCGTCAAGATCGACCGCTCGCTGGTGCCCGACGTCACCGCGCCGGCCGAAGACGTGTCGATCACGCGGGCGATCATCACGATGGCGCATCGCCTGCAGATGAAGGTGCTGGCCGAAGGTGTCGAGAGCGAAGGACAGGCAGCCCTGCTGGCCGCCAACGAATGCGACCAGATGCAGGGCTACTGGTTCAGCGCCGCGCTGCCGGCAATCGAGGTCGAATCCATGCTGCGCGGCGGCCGGCAGATCAATCCAACGCTGCTTGGCCGGCGTTCGCGGCAGCGCACCTTGTTGCTGGTCGACGACGAGGAAAACATTGTTGCCGCACTGCGTCGGCTGCTGCGTGCCGAAGGCTGGAAGGTGCTCAGTGCCACCAGCGCGGAGCAGGCGCTGCACCGGATGGCGCGACACGAGGTGGACGTCGTGCTGTCGGACCAGCGCATGCCGGGCATGACCGGGGTCGAGCTGCTGCGCCGGGCCAAGGAGCTGTACCCGGAAACGATCCGGCTGGTGCTGTCAGGCTACACCGAGTTGCAGTCGATCACCGACGCGATCAACGAGGGGGCGATCTACAAGTTCCTCGCCAAGCCCTGGGACGACGAGCAACTGCGGGCTCACCTGCGCGAGGCTTTCGCATTGAAGGAGATGGCCGACCAGAACCGACTTCTCGGCCGAGAGGTGCAGGCCGCCAACCGGGAACTGGCTGACTTGAACCAGCGGCTGGAAGCGCTGCTGAGCGCGCAGCGCGAGAAGAGCGAGCGCGAGGTCGGCAGTCGCGAGGCCGCGCAGGAATTGTTGGATGCCGTGCCCGTGCCCGTGTTCGGCATCGACGACGAGGGCCTGCTGGCATTCGTCAACGCGCCTGCACAGGTGCTGTGCGGACTCGATGGCGACTTGCTGGGACGGCCTGCGACCGAGCACCTGCCGAAGGCCTTGCAGCCAGTGCTGGAGGGCACTCCCATGCTGGTGATGCTGGCGGAGCGGCGCTGGTGGGCAATGAGCCGGCTGTTGAGCGGCAAGGCACGCGGCCGCCTGTTGGTGTTGCTGCCACAAACCGAAGAGTCGAGATGACGGGCCCAGCCACTCCCGACGCGCCGCCAGTGGCGCTGACGCACCTGTTCCGCCATAGCCTGCGCGAAGGGCGGGTGCATCCGCTGCTGCACATCGTGCAGCGCTATCGCCAGGAGGCGCCGAAATGACCACGGCCTTTCGTCCTATTGCCCACGACCAATTGCTCGCTGCGCTGCGCGATCTGCCCCCGCTGCCTTCGGTCGTGCTCGAACTGATCACGTCGCTGGGCCGCGAGGAACTCGGCGCCTCGCAGTTCGCTTCCAAGATCTCACGCGACCAGGCCCTGGCCGCCAAGACTTTGCGCCTGGCCAATTCGTCTTTCTACGGGCGAGGCAGGCAGGTCCGCTCCGTTGCGGAGGCGATCACGGTACTCGGCCTGCGCACGGTACGCTGCGTCGTCACCGCCGCCGGCATGGCTGGCAGCTTTCGTCGCCAACCCGCTTTCGACCATGACACCTTCTGGCGCCACTCGATCGGCAGCGCGCTGTGCGCGCAGGCACTGGCCGGTGAACTGGGGCGCGACGACTGCGACCTGGCGTTCACGGTCGGCCTGCTGCATGACATCGGCCGGCTGGCCCTGGCCAGCGCCTTTGCGCAGGCGTACGCCGAGGTCGAGCAATGGCGGCGGGACAAGGACTGCCCCGGTGACGTCGCCGAACGCGCCGTGCTCGGCATCGATCACGCCGAGGTCGGCGGGCTGATGGCCCGGCAGTGGAACTTCGCGCCGGTCATCGTCGATGCCATCCACCGGCACCATGCACCGCCGGCCGTCGCCGAGGTCACGCTGACGGGCATCGCCCATGTCGCCGACGCCATCGCCCACGCGCTCGGCCTCGCCGGAGACGTCGACGAGGCCGTGCCGACGCTGCTGTCATCGGTCTGGGCCGCCTGCCGCCTGGACGACGCTGCCTGCATGCGGGTGTTCGCCTGCACCGAGGCCCAGTTCGAGACCGTCTGTGAAGCGTTGCTGCATTGAAAGCCATGTCCGAATCCGAACTTGACTCCCTGCAGCGCGCAAACCAGGAATTGCGCGCGCTGAACGAAAGCCTGCGCAGCGCCCAGGACCAGTTGCTGCAATCCGAACGCTTGGCCTCGATCGGGCAACTCGCTGCCGGCGTGGCGCACGAGATCAACAACCCGATCGGCTATGTCTTCTCGAACTTCGGCACGCTCGAAGCCTATCTCGAGCGCCTGTTCGAGATGCTCGAAGCGTACGAGGAGGCCGAAGCGGCGCTGGCCGGCAGCAACATCGCGACCAAGCTCGCGACATTGCGTGCGCGAGTCGAACTGGACTTCCTGAAGCAGGACATCCCGATGCTGATGAGCGAGTCGAAGGAGGGCCTCTCTCGGGTGCGCAAGATCGTCCAGGATCTCAAGGAGTTCTCGCGCGTCGACACCCACCAGGAGTGGGTCTGGGCGTCGCTGCATCAGGGTATCGACTCCACGCTGAACATCGTCGCCAATGAGATCAAGTACCGTGCCGACGTTCGACGCGAGTATGGCGCCCTGCCCGACATCGAGTGCCTGCCGTCGGAGCTCAACCAGGTGTTCCTGAATCTGCTCGTCAACGCGGCCCAGGCGATCGGCCCGAGGCGCGGCCTGATCGTCGTGCGCAGCGGCGACGACGGGGACGAGGTCTGGGTCGAGGTCGAGGACGACGGCAGCGGCATCGCTCCGGAACACCTGGTGCGCGTCTTCGACCCCTTCTTCACCACCAAGCCCGTGGGCCGCGGCACCGGCCTGGGGCTGTCGCTCTCGTACGGCATCGTCCAGAAGCACCACGGCCGCATCGACGTGCGCAGCGAACCGGGCCGCGGCTCGTGCTTTCGCGTCACGCTGCCGGTGCGGCGCCCGAGCCTCGGCGGAGGCGCAACATGACGGCAGCCGTTCCCACCTGGACGGTGCTCGCCGTCGACGACGAGCCCAACATCCTGGCCGCGCTGCGACGGCTGTTCCGTTCGACGGGCTGGCGCATCCTGACGGCCGGTCACGCAGAAGAGGCGCTGGCACTGCTCGCCACGGAACCCGTCGACGCGGTGCTGTCGGACATGCGAATGCCCGGCGTGGACGGCGTGCAATTGCTCGAACGGGTCAGCATCGGGTGGCCGAGCACGGCGCGTCTGCTCCTGACGGGAGAGGCCGATCTGGGCTCGACGATAGCCGCCATCAACCGCGGCCGGCTGCACCGTTACGTGACCAAGCCCTGGAACGACGACGAGCTGGTGCTGACACTGCGCCAGGTCGCGCAGGGCCAGCAGCTCGAAGCCGACAAGCAGGCGCTGGAGCAACTGACGCGCGAGCAGAACGACGAGCTGAAGGCACTGAACTCGGGGCTGGAGGCCCGCGTCGCATTGCGCACCGGGGAGCTGGCTGCCGCCAACGACCGACTGAAGCGCAACTACCTGACCTCGATCAAGGCCTTCATCGCGCTGATCGAACTGCGCGGCAGCGCCCACGTCGGACACGCGCGCCAGGTCGCCGACCTGGCTCGGCGCATCGCGCAGGCCATGACGCTGGATGCCGACTCCACGCGCGACCTGCCGATTGCCGCGCTGCTGCATGACATCGGCCACATCGGCCTCAGCGATGCGGTGCTGGCACGGCCGCTGAGCCGCCTCGAAGGCAACGAACTGCGGCGCTACCGGCTGCACCCGGTGCTTGGCGAGCAGGCGTTGCTGGCCAGCGACGACATGCAGGGCGTCGCGCCGTTGATCCGCGCCCACCACGAACGCTGGGATGGGCAAGGTTTCCCCGACGGCCTGCGCGGCGCGGCGATCCCGCTCGGGGCCCGCATCCTCGCGGTGGCCGATGCTTTCGAGGACCTTCGCACTGGCCGGATCGATGGTCAGGCCCTGAGCCCGCGCGATGCTCGAAGCACGGTGCTGGCCGGGCGCGGCAGTCAGTTCGACCCGACCGTCGTCGATGCCTTCGCGAGCCTGTTCTCGACCGCGCCGCCCAAGCCGACCGTGCCGATGCTTTGCCTGCGCACTGCGGAGCTGCGCGCGGGCCAAACGCTGTCGCAAGACTTCGTGTCGCCCGAGGGCGTGCTGCTGCTGTCGGCCGGCCAGAGGCTGGACGACGACCTGATAGGCCGCATCTGTGCCTTCGAGCGCAAACTTGGCCGGGCGCTGATGTTGGCGGTGCAATGGCCACAGGAGAATTCGCGGTGAAACGCCTGCTAATCGTCGACGACGAGGCGCCGGTACTCCACGCTCTGCGCCGTCTGCTGCAGCGGCACTTCAAGACGCAGCTCGGCGTGGAGCTTTGCACCGATCCGCTCTACGCACTGCAGCGCTTGCACGAGGCGCGCTTCGACGTGATCATCAGCGACTACCGCATGCCTAGCCTGGATGGCGTGACACTGCTCGTCCGTGCCAGGGAGCTGGACCCGCGCGCGGTGCGCATGATGCTCAGCGCGGCTGCCGACTTCGGTACGGTGCTGGACGCGGTGAATCGTGCCGAGGTCTTCCGCTACATCCCGAAGCCGTGGCACGAACCGCAACTGCTGGCGGACCTGCATGCCGCGCTGGCGTTCGACCCTTGCGCCATCCCGAGCCCCGCCGACCTGGAGCGGCGCCGGCTTGAAGCGCTGGAGCCGGGCATCACCCAGGTCGAGTGGGGCCCGAACGGCGAGGTGCTGATGCCAGGCTACCTGTCGACGCGACCGAGCGAGCTGTGAGCCCAAAGCGTCGGCAAGTGGATGTCAGCTCGCTCAGAAGAGCGGAACGCTATTCGGCGTCGATTCGGGCCAGCAGATTGTGGCGCCAAGCGCAGTAAAACTACGGCCGGTAAACGTTTCACTTTGCAGGTGACGAGCCAATGCGGTCTTGGGCCAAGCCCAACGTGGTGTGCAGAATGCGTGCAGGAGAGTGGGAGCCTGATTGCAATTTCTTGCCGGAACTACTTGTTTAGGAATTCCATTTTGGGATCGGTCATGCCGTAGCTTTTCAATTTGACCGCGACTTCTTGGCATTGGTTGCACATGACGTCCAAACCTTTGCCCACGAAGCGGACATAGCCGGTCGTCACCTTAACGTCTTTGCACTTCGCCGTCGTCAACGCATCTATTAGTGCCTTGATACGGAACATGCAAATTTGCTCGACGTGAACTTGGTTCCAACCAGTGTGCTTGCCCGGCCCGTGCAGCTTTAGGTTGCCCTTTCCATCACGAAGGAGGTTATTCGCTGTGGAGACGAATGAAATGGTATGTGACCCCCGATGTTCAACTGGCTTGTGGTTTTGGTTTGGGTCAGTCCCCCACCCCTTGCTCACATCCGCGGTGATCTCAACATGCATGAAACCTTGGCAGATCAGATCTCCTTTAAAGCTTGCAACCAGTTCCGCGGCCTGAGACAGAGGTGCACTTGTACTCTTCTTCTGTGCCGTCTTCAGCAGTTCCACAACTTCGGCTTCACTCGGATTTTGAATGCCCTTGGTGGCTATACTGGTATCGGTGATCGTGACGTGGTCGTCATCCAATTGAGTTAGCACCATCGTCAGTTTTTCGCCGGTGCCGACGCCAAGCTGGTATGTGATCTGTTTGGGAATGTCTTGGTCAAACAGTTTCAATGTGCCTGAACTAGAAGCCGGACTGGATGAAGTGGATGTAGAACTAGACGCGTGAGATCCGTGGGCATTTTTGTACGGGAAGATTGAGGACATTTGTGCACCCGATGAGTTAATTCATCATAGAGGCCGGGTGAGCGATTAGTTTGCGGCCCCCACGTTTGAAGTCACGCAGAAACATCGGTAAGAGACGGCTCGCCCTCCTTCCAGTGCCATTAACTCATCGGCTAGGCCAAGCACGCGCCTACGCGCGGCAGCGGGCGGAGAGCCAAGACGGGAAGATGCCGCTTGCGCGGCCTTGCGGGGAGAGGGCTGGTACGGTTACTTCTGCGCCGAGTCGTCCTTCGACTTCCGCGAGCTGTGATGTCCTTGCGGCAGGTTGAGGCGCCGGTCGACGCGGCCGCTCTATACCTAACCGCAGTGGAGCTCCCCGATCCAGATGCCGATACACGAGCGGTCACGCTACGGATTGACTTGGATTCCGTTACTGTTCACGACGTCCAGCGAGTGATGTTTGAAACGGTGCCTCACAAGGTGAGGAGATACCGATACCAGCAGAAGTTTCCGTGAGTGGCAGATCCTAGATGTTCGAATGTCGGCCAAAAAGGGGTCGCCGAGTGGCTTACGATCATCGTGACTTCCGGATCCTGATCGTTAGTTCCGGCAGCCATAACCGGGCCGGCGCCATCGGAGTCATGTCCATGGCCGGATTGGCGCCACGGCAACAGACTTTTGACCACATGGTCAAAGCGATGGCATGAAACCCGGCGCAATAGCTAGTCAGCTAACGAGAAGCTTGAAAGATCAAAATCCTTGAAAATCATGGACTTACCGACTCGGTTTTGAGAATGCTGTTGCGACCGGCGAATCGTGAAGTTCGAAATTTCCGGATGGCTCATAGGAAGTTCGAAATCGTCCCTAGCGTTTCCGCCGCTGTTTTCTACCCACGTCCTGACCGGTACGGCCCGGGCCGGGGATTCGCTTAGGCTTCCCTGTCGGTGATCGTTTGGGATCAGAAAATCAGGCATTTCGATCGGCCGATCAAGCGCCGGCACCTTCGCCGCGTCGGCAAGTGGCTTCGAGAAGAGGCCTCGAGAAAGACGAAGGGTCTGCCATCTCGAAACGTGGACGGCGAACTCTTCTTCGCCAAGTTGCGTCTTCGGATGGCGAGCCGGGCCGGAGAGACCGAAGACTACGAGATCGCGCGCCAACTCGCTCGCCTGGACTTCGACGTCCTGCGCAGCCGCCTTCTCGAGCGCAAGCGCGAGGCGCGCGCACGCGTTCGGGCTCGCAAGGTGACCGCGGATAGAACCTGCATCAATCTATGGCGCCGACGCCGCGTGTGGCTGGATCGTGTCAACGCCGAGCGGGAGGCAACGTGAAGATTCGGGAACGACATCGCCGAAAGAGACCAACGGGACGCGCCCAGTTGGTTCGCTACGAGCGAGATGACGGCCCGCTATCGGACGCCGTCTTCACGGCGCTCGCTGCAGCGGCGACCGGGAGGCTGCCGGCAGGGCTGGTGCAGAAAGTTGAGTCACGTTTGGGAGTCGACGATGACGATGCCCCATGAACGGATGCGCTCTCTCCGCTGGGGGTGGGAACTGCTGCAGACGCTTCAAGCGGATCCGTCGATCCCGGCAGCGCTCGCCGCGCGCGCCGCAACACTGGCTCAGACGTACCCGACACCCCAGACCTCTTCTCCTGGATGGTGGACGGGACGCTCGTTGACACCGCGGCGGTGGCCACCGCGTGGCAGATCACCCATGTTGACCTTGAAGAGGCGAGGGCGCGGGGCGAGCCACTGCTGCATGTAGTGAATTCGCAGCATCGTCTCGATCGGAAACGGTGGTCGGCCGGTCTTAGATTTCGGGTAGTGCGGCGCGACGATCTGCACCAGCGCTGCCCACGGAACCACCTTCTCCACCTGCTCCAGAAACTCGCGCTTGCGCGTCTTCTTGGTCGACAGGTTGAGGCCCAGACTGATCTGTTTCATGGCTTCGATTTTCGCTGGCCACCGCTGCTCAGGCAACGAGGGTCCGCCCGGGGTTATGCAGACCTTCCTTAGAGCTGGATGCGTTGCCCGCCACTGCCACCGCGGTGCAGCACAGAACTGTCGTGCAGAAGGTCGAGAAGCTGCGCTTGCTGGCTAACCAGCTAGCTCGTCGGGCAGGCGTGACCGCTCCTTTCGGGGACGGTTCCTAACTCCGGTGGCCGGGCATCCGTTCATAACCCTACGTACCCGCAGCCAAGCTCGCCTTTGGATCAGAGTGACGCACCGCCGGGACAACTATCTGAAGTGCCATCCTCCTACCGGCTCCACTTGGTATCAGTCTTTCGCAGCAGGTTCGTCGCAGCGAGCTCCAGGATTTCGTCTGTTCGGCCGTTGAGCACTGCTTTCAGCATGTAGAGGGTGAAGCCCTTCGCCATCTCGGTGGTGACCTTCGGGGGCATCGTCAGCTCCATGCGCGACACTGCTACGTCGATGAGCACCGGGCCTGGAGTGTTCAAGGCCTCAGCCATCAAGCGCTCGGCGTCCGCAGGGCGATCGATGCGTACGCCCTTGATACCGACGGCGTTCGCCATCGCCGCAAAGTCTGGGTTCTCCAGGCGCGTACCGGTGTCGACGAAGCCGCTCGATTTCTGCTCCAGCTCAATGAAACCGAGAGTTCCGTTGTTGAACACGACGACCTTGACAGGCAGGTTCAGCTGCTTGAGTGTCAGCAGATCGCCCATGAGCATGCTGAATCCGCCGTCGCCGCAAAGCGCCACGACTTGCCTACCTGGCGAAGCTGCCTGGGCACCGATGGCCTGCGCCAGTGCATTGGCCATTGAGCCGTGCCAGAAGGAACCGAGCAAACGGCGGCCGCCGTGAAGGCTCAGGTAGCGCGCAGCCCAAACCGTGGGTAGCCCGACATCGCAGGTAAACACGGCGTCAGAGCTGGCGTGCTCGTTTGCGAGTCGCGCGATTTGCTGGGGGTGCAGCGGGCCGGTGGCGTGGGTCTCCGCCAGCTCGTCAAGGCTCTGCCTAGCCTCCGCGTAGTTCTTCTTGGCTTGAGCC
>Ga0302313_10002287_pt1 | contig 13461 bp, 14 predicted proteins | sample III_Palsa_N2_2_FD_200454 | JGI IMG/M metagenome (GOLD analysis project Ga0302313, IMG submission 200454) | Peat permafrost microbial communities from Stordalen Mire near Abisko, Sweden - III_Palsa_N2_2 | ecosystem: Environmental > Terrestrial > Soil > Palsa > Peat permafrost | place: Sweden...
GACTTTTATCCCGAGATTTAAGTCTTCGACGGCTCCGCGTTAGCGTCGAGGGACTTTAACTGTGTCGTAATGCAACACACGAGACGGATACACCGCCCCGTTTGACGAAGAACGCCGTGAGGGTTGCGCTCATGGCGGATGGCTTTCGCAGACGGTCGGATAGTAGACAGTTGGATAGTAGATGGCTTTGGCCACTGCTTCTGGCGGTTTTCTGGATTTTGCTGCGTGCGGCGGCGCTGGCACAGGCAGTTCAGCCTGACACCAGCGTGAGTGCTGCGCTGCGGAACCTTGCTTCGCGGTCCGGCGTTGCGTTTGTGGGCCGGGTTACGAAGATCGACTACGGCCCCGGCGTTGTTGCAGTGGTTTTCCAGGTAGAGCAGCCGTTGGTGGGTGCGGTTGGTTCTACCTACACGCTGCGGGAGTGGGCGGGTCTTTGGGCTGCGGGTCAGCATCGCTATTCGGTGGGTCAGCGGGTGGCGATCTTTCTGCATGCTCCAGGCAAGTCCGGGCTCAGCTCGCCTGTCGATGGCATGGAAGGAATTGTGCCGGTGGTGCAGGAAAGTGCGAATAGTGAGCCGCTGCTGGATGTGCGGCGAGTAGCGGCCAGGATTCAACGTAATGTGGGAGAGCCGATCTCGGATGCGTCCAATGGTGCGATGAAGCTCGCGGATGCGGCGGATGTGGTCGCGGGCTGGAATGGTACACCTCGGCCTGAGCCGATAAGGCGGCCCTTGCCGATTGGGTTTGCCCCTATCGTAACGACACCTATCGTGACGACACCCATCATTACAACGCCCATTGTGAAGGCGCCGATCGAAATCATGAAGCCGATAGACCTTCCGGTTTGGAAGGTACGATGAGCCATCTATTGAACGGCAGAAAGCTCGGAGCATGGATTGCCTGCGTTGCAGTGCTGGCTGCGTTTCCGGTGGCATGGGCAGGCGGGCCGAGGTTTGTAACAGGGACAAATTTTACGGGAGCACCGTCGGGCACGGTGATGTCCTTCTTTACGCCGAACCCTCTGTACTACACCGATCCCGGCAACTTGAACGCCAACGTAACCCACGCTCAGGCGGATGCGATGGTGGCAGCAGCGGCGGCGATATGGAACGTTCCAACATCGCTGCTGACGCTTGCCCAGGGGGGTGAGCTGACCGAGCATGTGAGCGACGCCAACAGCTATTTCAACGGCACCAGTGTTGTGTTTCCCGCGGACGTACTCGCCAGCAATTACATAGCGAAGCCGATTGCCGTGATCTATGACACGGATGGCAGTGTAACTGAGTTGCTGCTGGGTTCGGGTGCCAGCGATCCGAGCTCCTGCCGTCTCAACGGCGTGACTGAGAGCGTCGATGGATTCGGGCAGACGGGTACGATCGAGCACGCGGTCATCGTGCTGAACGGCCGATGCGTGGGTTCGGCTCCGGAGCAGCTGTTGCAGATGCAATATCAGTTGGAGCGAGCGTTTGGGCGCGTGGTTGGGCTGGCATGGGCGCAGGTGAACGACAACGTATTTACCGGCCTGACAACGGTGACGGCCAACCAGTTAGCGAATTGGCCGGTGATGCATCCGATCGATGTCATCTGCGGCACATATACCTATCAATGCATGCAGTCGCCGTTCCAGCTGAGACCGGACGATATCTGCACGCTGGCATGGTTGTATCCGGTGACTGCGGCGAATGCGACCGCGGGAAAGACGCCGAGCTTGTCGACGAACTCGCTTGCGATTCAAAGCACTCTTTTCTTCCCGACGTTGCAAGGAATGGATGCGGTGAATGTCACTGTGACGTGGGGGTTGCAGGGGGCTTATATCGATGACTTCCAAATCGTTTCAGGAGTAGCCGGTTACGGGTTTCAGCGGAACATCGGCAATCCCGTCACAGGCAGGAGCGAGCCGGCTGCCGACAATCAAGGCAATGGGTTGGAAGGCTACTTCCAGTTTGCGAGCATACCGCTGAGCTATAGCCAGGGTAGGGTCAATGTGCTGGAGATTGATACAGAACCGATCAATCCGTTGTACTCGGGTGAGTATGCGATAGGAATCTACGAGGGCACGCCGACGGTGATGTCGGGGGCGCCGCAGACCATGGGCGGTTGGCTGCCGACGGCGGATTTTTTGTGGCAATTTACGATGACCTCTCCCACCGCGACTTCGACCTGCAATCCGGGCAACGATGGAGTGGAGACGGCGCCTGTAGCAGCGGATCCGAGCGGATTGTGGGCGAACGTGCTGTGCGGAACGAATCATGTTTCCTGGCGGACGGTGAGCGTAAAGTCCGGACGTACGTGGACACTGGAAACAACGGCAACGGACGAAACCGGCGGGGCCTCGGAGCAGAAGGCGCGTCCGGTCATCGGGGTATGGAAATCAACCGATCCCGTGGGAGGGTTGCCAACCGTTGCGTCCACGCCTTCTGCGATGAACGCAACGTCACTCGGGTTGACGCAGCTACCAATGGCGGCCACGACCCAGAACCAAACGGTAAGGATCGCGATTGCCGACCTGTATGGTGGCGGCCGGCCAGACTATACCTACAACGCGCGAATACTCTATGCCGACGGTATCTCGCCGGGTGTTGTCGGCGCCGGTGGCGGACAGATCACGATCACAGGGATGGGCTTCCGGCCGGGAAATCAGGTCATGGTGAATGGTGTGCTGGCTACTGTTGTTAGCTGTACCTCGACGCAGATTGTGGCCGACGTGCCAACGATGGTGGCCGCGGGGATGAGCGTAGGAACTGCGGCGAATGTGGCAGTGATTGATCCAGGCACCGGAGGCCAGACAGTGATGAGTGCGGTGCTGTCGTATTCGTCTGCGCCGAACGTGATCAAGTTGGTGTCTGCGCCCGCGACGGTGGAGACCGGGCTTTTGTCAGCCACATTGTTTGCGGCGGAGGTGTATGCGTCGGATGGCCTGGCTCCTGTGCCGGGCGTAAGCGTGACACTTACGGTTAGCGGAGGAGCTTCGCTGAAGGCCTGCAACGGCGCGAGTTCGTGCCTGGTTAGTACTGCTTCTACCGGATTGGCGCAGAGTGCGGTGACCGGTGTCGCTGTGGGTAAGGTGGTGTTGACTGCCAGGGAGATGGACACAGGTGCGTCGGTTTCGGTGACGGTGGAGGATGTAAACCCTGTGCTCGCGGCCACGGCCCCTGTGGCGTCGCACTATCTGGCGGCTGGAATGCCGGCGAGCTGGTATGCATCTGTGGTTGTCACAGTGGATGGAGCGCCCGCAACCACCGTTTATGAAACATGGTCGACGACAGGCGGCTCTTTGGTCGTTACCCCTGGATCGATAAACGTTACAAACGCGACAGGAACAGCGTCGACACCAGTGCAGACCACGACGGGTTTGGCTGCCGGGGCGCAAGGGACAGTCACGGGTTGTGCATGGACGGTGTATTGTGCGAGCCAGACCGTGTATGCGGTTGCGGCATCGCAGTGGAAGATTGCGGTTTCAAGCGGTGCGGGACAGAGTGTGAAGTCGACCGCAACGCTGAGCCCCGTGGTGTTGCTGGTGACCGATGGCTCAGGGCATCCGGTGCAGGGCGCGACCGTGAAAGTGCTTCAAACGGTGGATGCCTGGGAAGGCGCGTGCCCGGCGCTGGGGCCGTGTCCGGCTGCTCCGGTGCTGGCGACCGGAACCACAACGGGGACATCTGACGCGAACGGCTTGCTGACTGTAACGCCGCTGCAAGTGCCTGGCGTGCCGCAGGTTGTGAACCTGGCGGCGACTGCCGGGACGCAGGGATTTGCGACGCTTACGCTGGACGCGACTCCGTAGGGAGCGAGTCGCAACGGCATACGGGCTCCAGGTTATACAGGCTCTAAGGGAATGATGCCGTCGTATGCGAGCGGGCGGCGAATCGAAGCAAGGCCGAAGAGCGCAATGTAGATGTAGCAGATGGCCGGGATGATGAAGGCCGGATGCAGGCCGCCGTGATCGGCGAGCATGCCGGTCGCTTTCGGAATCAGCGCACCGCCTACAATTGCGGCAATCATCAGGCTCGAGCCTTTGCTGGTGAGGTGTCCGAGATCCTGAATGCCCAGCGTGAAGATTGAGGGGAACATGATCGAGTTGCAGAAGCCGACAGCCAGCATGCTGAACATGGGAACGGACTTGGGAACGTAGAACACCGTATGCCACTGCATGATGTTGACCGGATGAATCCAGACGCCGGTGGTGTAGGTGGTCTTGATGCTGACCAGTATGAGGATCAGTGCGCCGATGCCGGCAGCGCCGAGCACAATGCCGGTTTTTACCTTCTGCAGTATTGCGGAGCCGACGAAGCGGCCGACCATGGCGCCACCCCAATAAACCATGAGGAAGTAGGCCGCAGTGGACTCGCGAAGGCCCGCGATCTGGGGCAATCCCATGTAGTTGACGAGCAGGCTGCCAATGGCAACTTCCGCGCCGACGTAAACGAAAATACCGCCTGCACCGAAGAGCAGCCACGGATGTTTCCAGATGCTGTCAGGGCGCGAAAGAGCTTCAGAGAAAGCTCCAGGACGAAAATCCTGAGTATTTTGCGAGACTCCAGTGGTCGTTTTCAGCTTGATGGCAGCGAGCGCCAGCGCGAGCAGTACGAGCGTGAGCGCGATGCCGATATACGGCAGTCGAACCGTTGAGGCCTGCGTGGCGCGATAGGTTTGCCGCGCAATCTCTGTCATGGACAGGAGACGATCCTGACTGACGGTGGGCGGTGCGCTGGCAAGGATCAGGATGGAGCCAAACAGCGGCGCAATAAACGTCCCGAAAGAATTGAAAGCCTGTGCGAGGTTCAAGCGGCTGGAAGCCGTGGCAACGGGACCGATTACGGTGACGTAGGGATTCACAGCGACCTGTACGACGGTCATACCGGCGGCCAGTATGATCAGCGCGCATAAAAAGACGGGAAAAAGAGCGAGGTTGGCTGCGGGAATAAACCCTGCGGCTCCCGCGGCCATCACGATCAGACCGACAACCATTGTCTTCTTGTAGCCGTACTTGTCGACGAGCATGCCACCGGGGTAGCTGAAGACGAAGTAGGACGTGAAGAAGGCGAGCTGCACCGACATGGCCTCGGTATAGTCGAGCGCGAAGATGCTCTTGAGGTGCGGAATGATGATGTCGTTGAGGCAGGTGAGGAAGCCGACCATGAAGAAGAGCGCGGTAGCAACGGACATGGCGCGTGTGTCGGTTTTCATCGGCGCGTCGTCGCCGTAGCCGGGCGCGCTGATGTTACGGAGTGACAAAGCCAAAGGAAGCTCCTTTAAGGGTGCGAAAGTGATGCCGGGCCGAAGCGCAAAACGCTGGCACATCAAGAGTAAATGGTTCAGGCCCGAACAGGGCAGAGATTGGAATAGAAGACAGGCGATCTGCGGCAGCCCTTCCGTGCTCCGGTTTGATACCGTAGAAGCAGTATGTCTACTGAAAAAAAGTTGATAGGTCCGCTTGTTTTAGATCCGATTCAAACCGAACGCATCTGGGGAGTCACGTCGCTTGAGCCGTGGTTCGATGTACCCAAGCTCGAAAAGCCGATAGGCGAGGCTTGGCTGACTTCAGCCGAGTGCCCTGTTACCGGCGGATCGTTGCGCGGAGAGACGCTGGGCAGCGCGGCGGCGCGTTTTCCGGAGTCGCTGGGAGATGCGGCGGTGGGTGGATTTCCGCTGCTGATCAAAATCCTGTTTCCGCGCGAGAAGCTGTCTGTGCAGGTGCATCCGAACGATGCGCAGGCGAGCGCTGCGGGGTTGCCGAACGGACAGGGAAAGACGGAGTGCTGGTACGTCCTCAGCGCGGAGCCGGGCGCGACCATCGCCGTAGGATTCCGTGAGGCGCTGACGCTGGAGCAGGTGCGCGAGGCCATTGCGGACGGGACGCTCGAGGACAAACTGGACCATGTGCCGGTGAAGGCCGGCGATATGTTCTTCGTTGAGGCAGGTACTGTGCATGCGATTGGGCCGGGCGTGATCATTCTTGAAACACAGCAGTACAGCGATGTGACCTACCGGTTATTCGACTATGGAAGACCGCGGGAGTTGCATCTTGACCAGGGGCTGGCAGTGACGCGCATAACGACTGGCGCCAGCGCAGTTGTACCGGTTGAGGTAGGCCAGCATACGGAGCTGGTGCGGTCGAATTATTTCGTAGTGGATCGGTTCGATATGCTCGCTGAGCGCTCAGTGGAACTGGGCTATGCAAACGATCTACAGATTTTGATTGCTTTGGACGAAGGCTGCACGCTTGTTTCGCAGGATGGTGACGTGACGGTTCTGCCGAAGGCGCATGCCGTGGTGTTGCCGAATGAAGGTGTCAGCTATAAAGTGGTCGGTCATAAGGCTGAGGTGATCCGGGTGAGGCGGTAGCGCAAATCCTCTACTAGACAAAAAGGAAACGCCCACACATCCATAACGATGCGTGGGCGTTGCTGCTGGGAAGAGCCTTACTGTGCCGGTGCGGGAGGCGGTGTCGGTGCGGTTGGCTTTTGCTGGCGATCGAAGTGATGGCCGTTAGGACCACCCATGGGGCCGCCATGATGCGGACCCATCGGGCCGTCTTCACCATGGTGCCAGTCGTCGTGACGAGCCCGCAGTTTGGTCCATTGGTCAGGCGTAAGAACCCCCCGAATGCTGAGCAGCATCTTGGCATTGGTCTTTTCCAGTGAGGCGCGAGTGTCGGCGATCTTATCGATCTCTGCGAGAGCCTTGGTTTGATCGACAGGGTTGGCGTTCATAAGCGGCTCAAGCATGAGCTGCTCTTTTTCAAGTGAGGCATGAAGGTCGATGAGCTGCACGCGGCTCTGCACGAAGATATCTTCAATCTTCTTCTGCTGGTCGGGCGTGATGGCGAGGCGGGCAACGACTTCCGGTTTGTTCCACCACATGCCATGTTCGCCGCCTGGGCCGCCTTCATGGCGGAAGCCGTGATCGTGCATGGGAGGGCCGCCAGGTCCGGGGCCCATCTGCGAATAGGCAAGGGGCGTGGCGAGCAGGAGTGAAGCGGCGAGGAGGCGGCGAACGTTCATTAGCGGGTCCTTTGTGTGGGAGATTTGGTGGTGGTGCTGTTGGTGAGTGGAAGCATCGGTGATGGAACCGAGGCGTCAAGATCTGCCTGAATATCGGCGAGGAGAACCTCGTCGCTGATGGCGGGAATGGGTTGCTGCGGAGAAGCAGTAGCGATCGCAGGAGTTGGCGCCGGATGGTGGCGGAAGGCCATGGGAGACGCGATGCTGACGAGAAGCGCAGCTGCCGCGAACGCCCAGAAGACACTCGTGGTGCGGCTTCGCGTGGGTGTGATGGAAGCACGGTGATAATGATGTTCGGCTGCGATGACGGAGGCGGCGCGGAAGTCAGTGAGAACGGAGCGCAGCGAGGTGAGCTCATCGGACTGTGCGATAGTGAGCCTCGCTCTGGTGGGCTGGAAAAGCAGCGCGTCGAGCTCTTCGGTGGTGAGAAGTTGAGGTGCCTTCTGCGAATTCATGGGCGCTCCTTTGGCGTGTTGAGGGCGGCGTGCGCGGCGCGTAGCCGGTCGAGTCCGCGGTAGAGATGGGTTTTGACGGTGGGTAGTGGGAGACTCAACGTTTCCGCGATTTCGGAAAGCTCTAGCTCTTCGACGAAGCGCAGAAGGAAGATGGTGCGTTGACGAGAGGTGAGCTGCTCGACGCACTTCCAGACCTGGGCAAGGGATTGCCGGGCGATGAGGAGTTCTTCGGCGGACCGGCTGTTGTGGGGCAGGCGGCCGGCGATGTCGTCGGCGTCAACGGCGGTGGCTGCGGCACGCTTCCAGAAGCGGAAGTGCTCGGTGCGGGTGTGAGAGCGGAGAAGGTTAAGGGCGATACGGGTGATCCAGGAGGCGACGCTGCACTCGCCGCGAAAACTGGAACGCGTGCGCCAGGCCTTGAGGAAGGTTTCCTGGGTAAGCGTGAGAGCGAGATCACGGTCGCGGACCGAAAGCAGAAGGAAGCGGAAGAGGCGAGGCTCGTAGAGAGCGTGGATGGTGGCCATGTCATCGAACGGCGAGGCTGCCGATGCGCCGCGAGGCGGCAGCAGAGTGAGATCGGCGGGTTCGAGGGTTTCTTGGAGCATCTCTCAGGTGTCTCGACTGAACAGACGCGAGTTGTGGGGAAAAGACTACAGGGCGAGGAGGAAAATCGTTTTCCCGAGCCGAGTGGTCCTCGGTTGTCGGGCCTTTGGCCCTTGGGGGTGGGGTGGTTGGCGGTGGTGTTCCCCGTTCATGACGATGAGGTCGTTATGGATGGGAAACTAGTCGTGGATGCGGCCATCCGCCCAATAGTCCAATGAGCTATACTTCGCCAAAGTCCAGGTTTGCAATATCTACGACAAAGAAGAGAACGTAAGAGTCTCCCGTACAAGCTGAATGCCCGTCCGGCGCTCGGTATTGTGTTCTGTACCACGAGGCCCCGGCTGAAGGCTGGCCACGGTGCGCGGGCTCGATATGTAACCCAAGGAGACTTTCATGCAGCGTTTCGATATGGGCCTGGTAGTGAATCATGTGGATCCGTACCTTGCCCTGAGGGTGGTGAAGAAGTCCTACAACCCTGACACGGGGGTGATGGGCGATGTGCAGCGGTGGGTCATCGTCGATGATGGGCTGCTTCTACGCAATGATGCGATGATGACAAACTCGCAGGTCACCACGGCACAAGTGCTCCGCGGACTTGCCGGTCCGAACAACACAGAGGGCTACTGGATGGAGTATGGCCGTCGAGTTCATGAGGAATTTGTAGCAGGCAGACCGTTTGGTTTGCGTTGCGACAGTTGCACCGCGCTGGCCTTCTACCTGTTGCGTCATAACGGCTTTACCGGGTCTCTCGCGGTAATTGAGCAGGGCACGGGCAATGCGACCGGTCACTGGTTCCTGCTTGCAGGTTGCCCGGCCGACGCTCTTATCGGATATCCCGACCGGTTCCCGCGTGGCAGTTTTACGATAGACCTTTGGGGAACAGGAGTGCTGCAGCAGCGGGGCGTGATCGTGGGCGGCAGCTCGCTTGCGTCCCCGGCACGGTGCATCTATGACTGCGGCAACAATGGGCTGACCCGCAAGGTGTACTTTCCCGGCGCCACTACGGTGCCTACCACCGCAAGCTTTGTGCGGGATACCACCGTGGCGGGATGCTGGTGGGGCAACAAGAGCCGCAGCGCCGCGCTGCAAGTGCTGGATAGACGATTGGACGAGTACCACAGGGGTGCCGCAACCCTGATCCAATTGGGCGCTGCCTTTACAGCATGGCTGGGCGAGAAAGCACAGCGGCGAGGGGCCGTGATCGACACGATTCGTGACGCAGATGGCGCTATGACGCGATTGCGCCGGCAATTGGGCTGGTTGGGTAGGGCGGTATGAGATCGGTGTCACGCGCGTAGAGAAGCTCCACCCCCTCCCCCCGGTACTTTTTGGGGTAAAGTCCTGATAAAATTGAAGTTAGGGTCGGACTTGTGGAAGTCTGTGGTGGCCGCGTGGGTGCAGATTTCTTCGAGGAAAACCTGCGTGTTTCGCTGATTCCATTTTAGTGAACCAGGGTGGGTCAATGTGCAAGCTCTATCTCGTTTCTCTTGAGGAGTTTGACGGAGATTGGGGCTTGACAGGGTTTGCGCTGGTTCGATGGGTCGAGCTTTCAACCCTCTTGTTTAGGGTGCTCTGTACCTAGGCTGGTATGTTGTCGGGCCTTTGGCCCGCCGAGGGACTATTGCTTGTCGAAGACGAGGACCTGGGTGAACTGTTTGCCGGCGCCGTTGATGCCCGTGATGGTTACGGTCATCGTTTTGCCGCGGTGGGTGAAGATGGTGCGGCCCGTGGCTCGATAGGGATTTCCGGCTTTGCTGCGCTCGTCGGTGATGGTGTCGGCATCGACCTGCTTTACCGCGATGGTGTCGAAGGGTGCGTTGCCGGTGACCGGGACGGGCGAGCCGTCGCCCTTTGAGGTGTAGGTGGCGTGGAAGGCGACGTTTCCGGTGAGTGTCCCGGTCGTTGTTTGGGTTACGCCGCCGCTCGCTATCTCCCTTGTGACGATGAGGTCCTGGACTGGATTGGGGGCCGGGGTGTAGCTGGATTGCGCGATGTTCAGCTTGTACGTGCCGAGTGTTTTGTTGGCGGCGAAGGCAGGGACGGTCGCGGCAGCGGCGAGCGCGGCCAGGAGCAGAAACGTTCGCAGGTGTCTTGTTCGCATTGGGTGTCCCTCGCGAAATTGTATTCGGATAATTCTTGGACGCGCTTGCGTTTCAAAAGTGAGGCGGGGAGGTCGTCACCTGCATGGGTTTAGGGGCACCCAGATGTGGGTCACCCGCCCGTTTGAGCTAAGAAGGCGGAAGACGCCTGCCGTGCCAGATGCTCAGGACATCGACACGCTTTTCATGGTCATCTACTTCATAGAGGACGCGGTAAAGGTGAGGCTTGTTTCCGTAGATGATTTCGCGGACGGATTTGTCTTCGCGGGTAGGTTTCCCCATGCGCGGGGAACCGCTGAGCAACTTGATAGTGTCTTCCAAACTGGAGAACCAACGCGCTGCTCCAGCGGATTTTTCGACATGAATTTCAGCGTAGATGTCGTCGAGTTCGCGGAGGACGCGCTCGGTCAGGTTAACGCGGTAGGGCATGCTTCTTCCTGAACTTAGCGAAGGCTTCTTCGACAGGAAGGGTTCGTCCGGCAGCGACATCGGCGCGGCCCTGGCGGATGGCTTCCGTGACGCTGCCCTGTGCGGCGATGTCCAGGAGACGCTGATACTCCTCTGCGGACTGGACGATGGCTTCGGGTTTGCCATTGACGGTGAGGATGATGGGGCGGCCTGTTTTTTTGAGTTGCTTGATCATCTTGACGGAGTTGTTGCGGAAGGTGGTGAGGGGCTGGATGTCCTGGGTGATGTCGATCATGGGCGGCCTCGCTGTAGGTATTTTATCGTACCTTTTGAGGTATGGCGCAAGGTCTGGGTGCCCATCTTCGCCGCGTTCTTTGCGGCTAAGGTGGGACGGAGTGGTGAGGGAGTTCCGATTTAGGAGAGTGCGGTCGCGCTTTCGCGCGATGCCCACCCTAACGACGATGATGCCGTCGTGAGGATGGGGCACCCGGTTGCTAGTCGATGGTGAGGAATACCGTTCGTTGCTGGTTGTTGGCATACGTCAGATAGCTGGAATGGGGCCAGTCCTCGGGATTGAGGACGAGTTCGCGTTTGACGGGATTGCGGTGGGCGTAGCGGCGCTTTTCCAGGAACTTCGGCCAGGTGAAGACGTTGAAGTCGTGATAGCGGTCTTGCCAGAAAGGTTTTTGCGCGGATTGTTTGCTCACGGAGACTTTCAGTGCCTGGATCGCCTTTGAAAGCGGTTCAACTTTGGGCTCCGAGAGCAGAAGGTGGACGTGCTCGGGCATGACAACGTAGGCGTAGATGTCGAACTGATACTTCTGCCTGGTTTGTTCGAGGGAACGTTCGAAGAGGTCGCGTGATTTGGCGGTGCGGAAGTACGGACGGCGCTGATAACAGCTAAAGGTGACGAAATGATCGTGACCCATCGTTTGATATCGCTTGAGGCCTGGAGGCATGGGTGAAGTGTATTGGTGTATCGCCCGGTTTCTTGGTGGGTGACCCCTCTTTGCTGCGTTTTTGCGGGTAAAGTGGGTTCCGATTTGGGAATGGGCGGAGCCGGGTGCGCGATACGTAGTGTACGAATCCGGGTGCCCCATCTTCGCCGCGTTCTTTGCGGCTAAGGTGGGACGAAGCGGTGAAGGAGTTCCGGGTTGGGAGAGAGCGGTCGCGCTTTCGCGCGATACCCACCTTAGCGACGATGAGACCGTCGCGAAGATGGGGCACCCAGATGTGGGCCACCCGCCAGGCAGATGTGGGCCACCCGCCTAGGTCCCTGCATTTGGGGAGAGAGCGGTCGCGCTTCCGCGCGATGCCCACCTTAGCGACGATGAAACCGTCGCGAAGATGGGGCACCCAGATGTGGGCCACCCGCCGAATGCTGTAGGCTAGCGGCCATGGGAATTGGGAGAGCCGATCGGAATCGGAAGCGGAGAGTGAGACGTGCTTCTGTCCAACGTGTGATTCGAGGAGTTAAACGATATGCATGGAGGATTACGGCAGTTTGGTGTTGGGCGCATATTTTCTCAGTTCTGATTGTCCGGAGGGACGTCTTCTCACCGGTCGAACGGCGGATCGCGGTTCATTTTTACGGTGCCGCTTCGCTCATCGGTTTTGCGCCGGCTGAAACCCGATACATACCCGGCTTTACAAAGATTTTTTGGTGTTTATCCATATCTGGATTTCACTGGTTGCAGTTCCTCGGCCTCTTCCTTTATGTCAGTCTTGCGCCCGTCACTGTGATTTGGAATTTCGTATTTTGGTACTTGCGTAAGCGAGGAAAGATCCAGCAGGCTATTGAGAAAAAGGCTGCCGATCCTATAGCTGTCCCCAAAGCATTCGAACGGGGGATGCCGATTTCCAAGTTGCTATATGCCTTATTGGCCGGTTGGCTGCTGCTCTTTGCTAATTCGATGCAGAGAGCCCCAATTTTAGCTGCCCTTATACTTGCAGCCTCAATTTTTGTAATTCGCCTTTACGGTACGACTGTGTCCATTGCCATCGCCGAGGTAGACGGATCTGGTCTTGCCTCAAGGATTGCATGGTTTCCGTTCGGGTATCTCTTGAATGTTCTCCGTCAAATAGTGAGTGGACGAATCAAGGACGAGCAACTTCTAACATGGCTCAGGTTCCAGCGAAGACTTCTCCGACTACTAAGGCGGATTTCAACGTGTTTCCATGGAAAAGCGGCGGAGCGTCGTGCGGCTCTTCTCGTTTTTCTCACTTACAGCATCGATCTGCTCGTGCTGGGCATGTTGGTGATCTTCTTTTGGGCGCTCTGGATCAAGCTTTCCAACCTGCCTGCCGACGTAGTTATCTCAAAAGCACTATTGGCAAGTGCGGCGCGCGTTATACCCGGCATGCCAACGCCTGAAGGGGTCAAGGTGACCGATTTAGTTCAGGCTGGCGCTTCGCTTTCTGGTTGGCTTCTGTTTGTCCTTTATGTCGGACCCGTTGCGTCGATGTTCCCTGTCTTACAGGACCGCTACTTGGTTAAGATTCGCGAGGCTAGGGAACAACTCCGCCAGGGTAGGCGGCTCATATACACGTTACTCGACGCGCTGAGCAATTTTCATGCAAGAGTTATTGCGCCGTCTCAGGCGAACACTTCTTTGGAAGCCGCGACAAGTCCGGTCCGGGATGAGTGAAGGAACTAACGCCCAAACCGCTGTCCGCCGCCCATTTGGCTCATGAGGCGTTGTTGCATTTTGCCTCCGCCGCCGGAGCCCATGGTTTTGAACATCTTGCTCATCTGGGCGTGTTGCTTTAAGAGGTTGTTGACATCGGAGACCTGGACGCCGGCGCCCAGGGCGATGCGCTTGCGGCGGCTGCCGTTGATGATGGAGGCGTTGCGGCGTTCTTTTACGGTCATCGAGTCGATGATGGTTTCTA
>Ga0302313_10002288_pt1 | contig 13460 bp, 11 predicted proteins | sample III_Palsa_N2_2_FD_200454 | JGI IMG/M metagenome (GOLD analysis project Ga0302313, IMG submission 200454) | Peat permafrost microbial communities from Stordalen Mire near Abisko, Sweden - III_Palsa_N2_2 | ecosystem: Environmental > Terrestrial > Soil > Palsa > Peat permafrost | place: Sweden...
TGTTTAGATCCTATGGGCCGGACTGGATAGCGACCGGCGCTCTCGGCAGAGTGAGGTCGTCCAAAACACCCACTCTGGAGCCGACCATGCCAATTACAGCTGACCGACCCGAAACGCCGACCGCTATCCATACCGATCTTCGCGCTATTTTCGTTTCATTGGAACTCAGTCGAAAGACATGGCTGATCACATCTTTATCGCCTGGCGCCGGGGAGAAGATGTCCAAGCACGCGGTGGAGGCCGGCGACGTTGCCGGCCTGCTCGGGCGCTTCGCCCAGCTGAAGGAGAAGGCGCGAGCGCGGACGGGCAAGGAGTTTCCCATCATCACGATCCAGGAAGCTGGGCTAGATGGCTTCTGGATCCATCGCGTGCTGCAGAGCGAGGGGATCGAGAGCTGGGTGGTCGACGCGGCGTCGATCTTGACTTCGCGCCGTCGGCGGCGGGCGAAGACCGACAGGATCGACGGCGAGACACTTGTGCGCACGTTATTGGCCTACGCGCGTGGCGAGCCACGGGTGTGCTCTATGGTGATAGCGCCGACACCCGAAGAGGAAGATCGGCGGCGGATCTGCCGGGAGCGCAAGACGCTAACCGCCGAGCGCGTCGAACATGTCAATCGGATCAAAGGCCTGCTCTTCGCCCAGGGAGTCGGCGACTACGAGCCGTTGCCCCGCAATCGCCGAGCCCGGCTGGACGAGCTTAAGACGGGCGATGGCCGCCCCCTGCCGGCGAACTTAAAAGCTCAGATCAGCCGCGAGCTCGACCGCCTCGAGATTATCTTGGCGCAGGTGAAGACTGTTGAGGCAGAGCGGGATGCACTGCTTGAGCTCATGGGCGAGCAAGTCTCAACGCCCGCGACGATGGTCGCGCAACTGCGAGGGATCGGCCCGGAGTTCGCCGCGGTTCTTTGGTCCGAGGGACTATTCCGACACTTCGATAATCGAAAGCAGCTGGCGGCCTACGCGGGACTAGCGCCAACGCCTTGGCAGAGCGGATCGGTCAATCACGAACAAGGGGTGTCCAAGTCGGGCAATCCCAGGCTGCGAACGACCATGGTCCAGGTCGCCTGGCTGTGGCTGAGACACCAGCCGGACTCGGCGCTCAGCCTCTGGTTCCAGGAGCGCGTCCAACGCAACGGCGGCCGCCTCAAAAAGTCGACGATCGTGGCGATGGCGCGAAAGCTCCTTGTCGCTCTATGGCGATATGCAACCAGCGGCGTCATCATCGAGGGTGCCGTCCTGAAGGCCGCCTGAACCCAGAGGCCGCAAACAATCCACCCATCCCCAGGACCTGATCACGTCCTGACGGATCCAGGCGGACGACCGCAAGAAACCATGGCCCTGAACAAGCCGCTGTTTAGAATGGTCTCGTCCTTCCTGAGCCCTACCCGCCGAAAGCGGGATCTTGGTACGGCACGCTTCGTGCGCCGACCGAATGTGAGGTTGATCTGGTGCGGAAACGACCGGGTCAGGACATCGGGCTCAATCCTGGTTACCGAAACAGTATGCCGCAGAGACGGCCGATGAATAGTTGAACTCAGTTCCTTGACGCCCAAATGCCCATGTGAGGTTTCTTGGACGCCCGCCCGGCGCGACGGCCGGTGTGACACCGCAGGCGGGTGTCTGAGAAAGCTCAAAGTCTGACCCGCGTTGCGGCGGCGACGGGCTATGGGGATTTGATCTGGACGCCGGTCCCATCGGGACGCTCTCGGCGCGTTGCGCGATCGTGAGACCCGCTCTGACGGGTGGATCGGGCGCCAGCGAGGCAGGGCTGTGGGTTCGGACTTCGGTGTCGCGCGGGTGGACGGGGACATTGGCGCAATAGCCTGCCTATCCGGGTCGGCGGCGAGCCAATTCGGCAACCCAGTCGACAGGGCCAACGTCGCGTTTCCGGTGGCAAGCCAACGACCGTCCCTGGCGCATCCCGCCCGAATTTACCTCGATCTTGAACGGACGAGAAAGTGTGTTCGCATAGAATGTAGGTGGAGGGTCTTCTCGTTTTGGAGGTGAGCCATGGCTCAGCTCGACTTGTTCCGACTCCCGCGCAGGCCCTGGAATTCGGGCCGAATGATCGGACCCAAACCACCTTTCAAGCCGAAGCACGTCTGGGCCATTCGCCAACAATTGAAGACGGCTGGACGAATACGGGGCCTCGCGCTGTTTGACTGTGGCATCGACGCTAAGCTCCGCGGTTGTGACCTGGTCAAGTTGAGGGTTCAGTGACGTCGCTCCGGGCGGCTCGCTTCGCCAACGCGCGACTGTGATCCAACAAAAGACCGGTAGACCGGTGCCGTTCGAGATTACCGATCCCACCCGCGAAGCCATCAACGCTTGGCTCACGCGCCGCGGGCGCCGCGACGACGACTGGTTATTCCCGAGTCGGAGCCGCAAAGGCGATCACATCAGCACCCGCCAGTACGCGCGCCTCGTAGGGCAATGGGTTGGGATGATCGATTTGGAGCCACGCGCCTACGGAACGCATAGCCTGCGCCGGACAAAGGTGGCGCTGGTTTACAAGAAGACCGGCAATCTGCGCGCATGCCAACTCCTGCTCGGTCACCGCAAACTGGAAAGCACCGTCAGGTACCTTGGCATCGAGGTGGACGATGCCCTGGAGCTCTCTGAGCAGGTCGAGTTGTGACAGCGCACGGACACCGCCGAAAGCAGACGTAACTAACGAGTCAGATGGGGGGAAAGGCGACACAAGCCGTGTCGCCACGGCCGAAAGTTAATAGGTCGCGCCGAGAGCAAGGTAGAAATCATACTGGCCACCCTGGCGCAGATTCTCAACGCCCGGACCCGCTGAGGCTAGCAGCGACCAGTGATCGCCCAGCTTATAGATGGCGCCTGCGTTGAGCCCCGCGAACGCCCTGCCGGCTCGCGTGTCGGCGGTCTGCCGATAGATTTCGCCGCCCAGCGTCCAACGTTCGGTAACCTCGCGCGTGAAACCCACTCCGGTCAGCCAGAAATTTCTGTTGTCTGCGCCTGGATTGATTTCGTAACCGCCGCCGCCGAAGAGCGACCATTTGCCAAGGTCTTTCTGCGCCCAGACGGGGAGCAGAACCCCGGTCCGGTCAGCGGTCAGCGGATGGCTGGTCGTCGGCGCCACAAGGCCGGGAAAGAAGGCCACATCTGGCACCAGTGAGCCTTCCACCTGGTGGAGGAACCGGTATTTGACCGCCAGCTCGACACCCCCCAGCCCGGATGTCCGAGCACTTCCAAAGTCCACGGGTATGACGGCCGTGAGTTGGAGATCCTTCGCTGCCCCGTAGTTGATATCCAAGCCGCCCTGTGCGTCGGTATCTCCTTGGACATGAGTTCCGGTGACAAAGCCGTAGACCTCCCAATGACCAACATCGGTGGGCTCAGGGTCATCGGTGACAAATGGCGGCCCAGCGAATGCCGGCCACGCGACAGCCGTGAGAGCGGCGGCCAGTGCCACACGGACGAGACGCCAAACAGTCATGCCCAACGCCCGCCGCTACGCCCGCGCCGTAGTTGCCTGCCCGAAAGCGTCACCGGAACGGCCCAGAGCGCAGCGTTGCTCGCTGCGTAGGCACGCTTCGTCGTCAGCAAGCGCTGATTGCTACGACCTTCATCGAGGTCGCCGCCAGATGGTTTCATCACATTGGATCCCTGCCCCAAGCCTCGCGGCCAAGGGGCGATGGTTTCGTCATGTCCCAGAGCTTGCCTGGCCATGACGATCGAAAGGGTCTCGTAGAGCCGGTCGGTCAGGAGGCCATGCTTAGGTGAGCAAGCCCTCCGGAAAACCGATTCAAGCCAGTTGCGCTTGCGGGTGATCCGTCTCCACAGCGGTTATCGCCGCGTCCATCGCTTCGAGAAGCGCGGCGAAATTGACCGGTTTGGCGACCACGGCGTCCATTCCCGCCGCCAGATATTCGTCAATATGATAAGACATCGCATTGGCGGTCACGGCGATCACGGGCGTGCGCCGCAAACTCTGCTTGCGTTCCGCCTCACGGATCGCGCGAACCGCCGTGAGGCCATCCATGACCGGCATTTGAATGTCCATCAGGATGATGTCCCATGCGCCGGCGCGGCAGGCGTCCAGGGCTTCCTGGCCGTTCCACACCAGGGTGGGCTCGATCCCGACCTGTTCAAGCAGCGTCTTCAATACCATCTGATTGGTGGCGTTGTCTTCGGCCGCAAGCACCCGCAGGTCGCCGCAGGTCGTCTCGGGGACGACGGGCGCTTCCACCGGAAGGTCTTGTGACCGGGCGGTCTCGGCGCGGATCAGCGGCAGCCGGACGACGAAGGTCGTCCCCGCGCCCTCAATGCTCTCCACGCGGATGTCGCCGTCCATCAGTGAGACGAGTTCGCGGCAGATGGTCAGCCCCAGTCCCGACCCGCCATGACGACGCGTCATGGCCGCATCCGCCTGGACGAACCGGTCAAAAATGCTGTCGAGCTTGTCGGGTGCGATGCCCATGCCTGTGTCTTCGACCCGGAAGACCAGATGCTCGTCCTCGCGCAAGACATCCACCGCGACCGAGCCGTGATCAGTGAACTTCACCGCATTGGAGATCAGATTGTTCAACACCTGACGAACCCGCGTCGGGTCGCCGCGCCATTGGCCCATGGCGCCCGGATCCACCGTCAGCCGCAAGGCCAAGTCCTTGTCCCTGGCCAGGGCGGTGAAGATCGAACGAACGCCGTCCCCCAAAGTCTGCATGTCGATGACGCCGTCTTCCAGCACGGTCTTGCCCGACTCGATCTTGGAGACGTCGAGCAGGTCGTTGAGCAGGGATAACAAGGCTTCGCCAGATCCCTCGATAACGGTCAAGCGTGTCCGCTGCGGCTGAGACAGCTCGTCCCGCGCCATCGCCTGGGCCATGCCGAGCACGCCGTTGAGCGGGGTGCGCAACTCGTGGCTCATGTTGGCCAGGAAGGTCGACATGGCGTCGGCCGCTTCCAGGGCGGAGCGTTCGCGCGCCTGCAACTCGCGCCAGCCGGTCACTTCCTGCGCCGCACCCCGGATCGCGACACAGCGTCCGTTTTCAATCACCGGTTCGCCGAAGAGGCGCCACCATCGCGGTGACGCACCCGGCTCGCAGGTGCGCCCTTCGAAGGTCAGGCGCTCACCGCCGCCTTCTACATAGGCCAGCGCGGCTTCGAACTTAGCCTGGTCTTCCTCAACCCAGATGGAGACGGTGTCGGCAAGGGGCAGGGTCGCACCAGATGAGATCTGCAGAAGGTCGCAAAGTTCGTCGGAAAAAGTCGCCTGGCGAGTGACGAAGTCCATCTCCCACGCGCCCACCTGGGCGACGCGGAACGCCGATCTGAGCGCCGCGGCGGTCCGGGCCAGCTCAAGGGTTCGCTGCTCGGCCTCGACCCGCAGATTGTGGGCGACGGTGATGTCACGCGAAGTCGCCATGATTGCCGACAGGTTTCCGGCGCCATCGTGGACGGGGGCGATGAAGACGTCCCACCATTTCTCCTGGCCGCCCGCCGTTGGACACATGCCTTCGAAGCGGTGGGTGGCGCCGCGCGAGGCGGCCTCGACGCCAAAGCCGATCTCCGTCGCGGCTGGCTCCGGCCAGAGCGACTTGCATAGCTGTCCGGCGAGGGGAGTGAAGTCCTCGATCTCGAAGGCGGCCATGCCCCCGCGATTCATGAACATCAGCCGCCCTTCCAAATCCAGCACCCGAACCGAGTCCAGACTGCTTTCAATGGCGCTGCGGAAGAAGCCGCCGTTGAGACGTTCAATTTCGAGAAGCTTCCGCTGCTCCTCCGCTTCTCTCTGGGACGCCACAAGGGCGATGGCGTTCTGGCGGAATACCGTAAAGCCCCGGGACAGATCGCCAATTTCGTCGCGGCGATCCGTCGGCGCTAGAGGTTCGGCGTCATAACCGCCGGCAAGCGCCGCCATGGCGGCGGTGATGCGGGAGAGGGGCCCGCTGATCTCCTTCCGCGCGACGAACAGCGCCAGCGCGCCGACGCAGGCCCCGCCGACCGCCGCGCCGAGCACCATCAGCCACAGCGTCGCGTGGGCTTGCCGCGCCGCGGTCGCCGCGTCGGCGTTCAAATCGAGCACCTGCTTGCCGACCATTTCGTCAAAGTTGGCGTCGGCCTGATCGAACGCCTGAATCCCACTCGACAACAAAAGCGCTTGGGCGGGCGCGCGTCCGGTCGATTGCAGCAGGCGGATGTCGTCGGCGGCGATCTTCATGTAGCGGTCGCTGCGGGACATGATGGTGCGATAGAGCGGCGCCTCGTCGGGCGTCATGATGGCCCGAAAGTGGTCCATATCCGATCTCAGGCCGTCCTCTTCCTCCAGCAGGCTGCTGCGAAGCTCGCCGCTTGCGCTGAATTCGGTGCTGTTGATCTGGAAGACGATTTGATGGGCGCTGGTCAGATGTTCCTGGGCGGAGGCTGCCCATTTGAGGCTGGCCGCGTCGCCGTTCACAAGCGTTTGCTCGCCCCTGGCTAGACCCGAAATATTGTAGGCGGCAAAGCCTGAGATGCTAGCCGACAGAGCCATCAATAGACCGAGCAGGAAGAGGATTTTCGTCGAAATCCGCATATTCGATAGGAATGTCATTGGATTGCCGCCTCGTTAGCGCCGGTCCAACGCATGACGGCCAAGCTAATCGGAGCTATCTGACAGGCCGTTAATCGTGGCCGCGACTGAACGCCACATGGTTGCATCAGTCGGCCGCTTGCCCAAGTGGGGGTGTAGCGCGACCCGCGAGGTTTCCGCCTCAGCCGCGGCTCGTCCGCGACCGGTCCAGGCTGTCGTCTAATCGCGAAGAAAAACGCAAGCCCTATTTGTGGTCTGGACTGTCCTTTGCCGGGAGCACGGTCGTCTTCGCGGTCGACACATGGTCGCCGCATGATGGGGCTTCGCGGACAAACCTTCCTATGTGTGAAGCGCACGCGACGGGCAGTTTGGCTCGACGGTGCAACAGCCTAGACGGAATGGTTCGCGCCACGTCCCGGCAGGGACGTCTCTGACCGCCTTGGGCCGGCGGATTTCAGCGTGTTGCGTCAGCCCGTGGCGCTGGCCGTCCGGTCGAAGGCGGTGTCGGATTTGAGCATCGCGTGCATGATCACGGCGAGCTTTCGGGCGACGGCGACAGCCGCGCGCTTGAAGCCGATCTTCTCCCGGAGTTTCAGGCCCCAGGCGCGCAAGCTGCTGTCCGCCTGCGTACGTGTCAGGATCACCGTCGCGGCCTCGTAGAGCAGACCTCGAAGGTGGGCGTCACCGCGGCGTGAGATATGGCCGTCGTAGTCGACCTCGCCGGACTGGTAGCGTCGCGTTGTGAGACCCAGCCACGCGCCCACGGAGCGCGACGTCTTGAAGTTCGCCGGATCCTCGATCGCAGTGGTGAAAGCCGTGGCGGTGACGGCGCCGACGCCGGGGATCGTCATCAGCAGCTGGCAGGAGCGGCTGCGCCGCGCGCCAGCGAGAAGCTGGCGTCCAAGATCGGCAGCGCGGATCCGCACGCTGCGCCAGGCTTCAAGGACCGGCAGGATGATGGCCTCGAGCCCATCATGATCAGCTAGCAGCCGGCGGACATTCGCTTCGAACTGGCCGCCTTTGGAGGAAGGAACCACCAGGCCGAAGGTCTTCATTAGACCGCGGATCTGGTTCGAGAGCTCGACCGTGATCTGGCCAGCTTGGTCCGCACCGCCACGAGCGTGCGCGTCAGCATGCTCTGTCGAAGCTTTTAACCCGCACCTCGCGGTAGAAAGCCGCCTCAGCCAACTGCGCCAGGCCATCGGCATCGTTCGCGTCGGTCTTGTTCGGCGACATGTCGAGCGCGGCCTTGGCGTGCCGGGCGTCAATGCAGATCGCCGGCAGGCCTTCGGCGCTCAGCGCATGGTAAAACCATACCGAGAGCGGACCTGTCTCGAACACCACCCGCTTGGCGTTAGGCGCCCGCTTTCGGATCACCTCGGTCAGCAGGCGAGGATCCGATGGGCACTTGCCGCGCCAGACCCGCTCGCCATCCCGCCGCACAGAAATCGCCGTCTCTTTCAACGAGACGTCGAGACCAATATATTCGTCCATGGTTGTTCTCCGTTCGATGCTTGGGCCCGGCGTCCAGTCGTGAGCCCGTACTTCCATCCTATCGGGGAACAACCACCCTCCAACTCATGACCCAGGGGGACTCATTGCGGCAGTTTGGAAGGTCCTGTGTGGATGGCTCCCGCATTGCAAGGCGTAATGTGCGTTTCGGCGTGGTGGTCGGATGCAGTCTTGTGTTCGGCCTGTTCGCGCGGCAGTGCCGCTGGCCAGGTCTTGTGTTCGGCCTGTTCGCGCGGCAGTGCCGCTGGCCATGATGGTTTCCGCAGACGAGGTCCCTACCTGCTTGGCGGGCTGTGACGCCCTGGACCTTCCTTGGGTTTTCCTCGCCTCCGGTCTGACCGGTTCGCCATCACTTCACATCGTCCTCGCAACTCTAAGGGCTTCAGGCCGCAGCGGTTTCCAGCGCCGCCGGCGCGCGATAGGTCTCGCCTCGCACCATGGTCGCCCAGATCACCCGGGCGGCATGGTTGGCCATGGCCACCGTGGCGACACGCATCGGCTTTCGCGCAAGCAGAGCGACGACTCGCGGCTCTGCCACACCGGGACGATATGCATTACGGGCGACGATCGAGGTCATCCCGTTGATCAGCAGCCTACGCAGGTACTGGTCGCCCATCTTGGATATTCGCCCCAGGCGCTCTTTGCCGCCGCTGCAGTTCTGTAACGGGGTTAATCCGAGCCACGCGGCGAACTGCCTGCCAGAGCGGAACTGCGTGGGATCGGTCACCGTGGCCGCCAGCGCCGTCGCGCCCAGCAGGCCCACGCCGGGAACAGTCGCGATGCGTTGCGACAGTTCGCTCGCGCGGCGCCAGGCCAGCAACTCGCGCTCGAGCTGGCGAAGCCGAGCTTGCCCCTCCAGCGCCTGTTCGGCCAACGCCGCGATCACCTTGCCTGCGAGTGGTGGGATGTCCTGGGCTTCCCCGGCTACGACCCGCCGGACGAAGGCCAAGGCGTAGGTGATGCCCTTCGGCAGCTCGATGCCGAACTCGGCCAACACCGCACGGATCATATTCACCAGCTGGGTGCGCTGGCGTACCAGCATGTCGCGCGTCCGATGCAGAGCAAGCGCCGCCTGCTGATCGACCGACTTGATCGGCACGAACCGCATGGTCGGCCGCCGCACGGCTTCACAGATCGCTTCGGCGTCGCTGGCGTCGGTCTTGCCGCGCTTCACGTAGGGTTTGACGTAGGCCGGCGGCATCAGCCGCACCTCGTGGCCTAACGCGGTCAGCTCTCGCGCCCAGTAATGACTGGTTCCGCAGGCCTCCATACCCACGAGGCACGGCGGCAACTTGCTGAAGAACGGGATCATCTGCGCCCGTCTCAGCCGTCGAACGACGACCTCGCCCGTATTGCTGATCGCGTGGACCTGAAAGACGTTCTTGGCCAGGTCGAGGCCGACAGTGGTAATCTCCATCTCGGGTGGCTCCCAAAGCTCAGGTTGTCATGACAGCCACCACATTGGCCCTTTGAGGTCGGGAGCGGGAGCCATCCACCCCATCTGCTAATTGGAATGCGCGCGCATGGCATGAGCCCTACACTACAAGCCACCGGGACGGTACCTGCCTCCGGCAGGAAACGCCTTTACGTCCGAGGTCATAAGTTTCGTTATAGCTATGAATTATACAAGGAAGTATCCTGCCGTTCTAAGTCCATAGGGCGTGGGACTTAGTGTGGCTCATGCGCTCTGTACCCGGCAATTCGGCGTGGTTTGCTTCGCGCCAACTTGGACAGCAGCTCGTAGGTCAAGCTTCCGACAAGGGGTGCAGGCCGGCATATTGTCTACCGAAATAGACGAGCGGCGGGGCGTCGCTTACGTCGGCCGTGGCGACGTCGAGCACAAACACTGTGTGGGTGCCGGCGTCCATACGGCCACCGATGGCTCCGGACAGACCAATCAGGGCGGTGCGATGGCGCGGCGGCCTTTGTGGTTCGAGATCCCAGGACGAGGCGCTGAATCGCTCGTGTGTGCGAGCCGAGTCCGAAAACCGCTCAGCCTCGTCGCGATGGCTTTCGGCAAGGACGTTCAGACTGCACCGGTCCGCGCGGAACAGTGCCGTATGCGACCTTGCAGCCTTGCGCACGCAGAAGAGAACGCGGGGCGGGTCCACCGATAACACGGCAATTGAGCTGACCAGCAGGCCCACAGGCGTCTCGCCGTCCCAGCAGGCCACCACGCCTACGCCGCCGGCTAGCCGCGCGGCCGCGTCGCGGAAGGCTTCCTGGCTAAGGTCAGGGCGAGCCAGCTCGAACAGCTCGGCCTCTGCGACATCTGCGGTCATGGAGTCCATGGATATGCTCCAGCGGCGCGAGGGACGGGGCCAGACCGAAGCTGGAGGAGAGGCATGACCGGGTCCTGACATGGCCGCCGCTATTCCAAGAAGTCGGGCTGGTCGCGCAGCACCCGGTCCCAGAGCGGCCGAAAGCCATAGGCGCCGGGATCGTCGCCACGAATCTGGTTCGCGGTGTGGCGGGCGACGTCTTCGCTGATCGGCTTGATCGTACCGGCGGCCTCGGCCAACAGCTGAGTCTGGCAGGCGTTTTCGAAGGAGACGTAGCTGGCGACCGCGCTTTCGACGCTTTTGCCGACGGTCAGGATACCGTGGTTCTGCAGGATGGCGGCGCGTTTGCCGCCGAGGGCCTCGGCGATACGTTCACCCTCAGAGGTGTCCAGCACGATGCCGGAGAAGTCCTCGAACAGGACGTGGTTCTCATAGAAGAAACAGCTGTCCTGGGTGATTGGGTCGAGCAGCCGGCCCAGCGCCGACCAGGCCTTGCCATAGATCGAGTGGGAGTGGGCCGCGGCGACGACGTCGGGCCTGGCCTTGTGGATCGCCGAGTGGATCGCGAAACCGGCCTGGTTGATCGGGCCCTCGCCAGCCAGGATGTTGCCGTCGTGGTCGACCTGCACCAGGTCGGAGACGCGGATATGGCCGAACCAGGGCCCGATCGGCGCGACCCAGAAGCGGTCTTCGAATTCCGGATCGCGGGCCGTGATGTGGCCGGCGAGGCCGTGGTCGTAGCCCTTGTCGGCGAAGATCCGATAGGAGGCCGCGAGGCGGCGTTTGCGATGCAGCCGCTCGTCCTCGACGGTGGCGCGGGGCGCGTCGCCGCGAAGCTGGAAGGCGGTGGGACGGACAGGCTGGTTCATGGGTTTTCCTTTCGCGATCAGTAGCCGGCAACGGGATCGACGATATCGGCCAGCACTTCGCCACGGACGAAGCGGTCGAGGTTTTCGGTCACCTTCCTAAGCAGCACGCCGCGCAGTTGGGTGTAGTTGGAGGAGATATGCGGCGTCAGCCGGACGCGCGGATGGGTCCATAGCGGGTGCCCGGCCGGCAGCGGCTCCGGCTCGGTGACGTCGAGGGTCGCGTAGCCTAGCCGTCCGGCCTCCAGCGCGTCGATCAGCGCCTGCTGATCGACAACCGAGCCTCGTGCGACATTGATCAGGTGTGCGGTGGGTTTGGCATGGGCGAGCAGGGCCGCGTCGATCAGAGAGCGGGTGACGTCGGTGGCGGGGAGGGCGAGCACGATGTGGTCGGCCGAGGCTACAACTGCTTCCAGATCGTCGAGCAGTTCAACGCCGGGGACGGAGCTGGGCAGATGCCGCCGACGCCGCGTCGCCGTGACCCGCGCGCCCAGCGCCAGCCCTCGCTGCGCGACCGATGTTCCGATAGCGCCGAGACCGACCACGCCGATGGTGCTGCCGGCGACCCGGCCAAGCGGCGTCTGCTTCCAGTCCTCAAGACTGCGCGCGCGAACCGCGTCCAGGTTCTTGGCCTGCAGAAAGATGGCGGCGATCACATAGTCGGCGATTTCGTCCGAGGCGACGCCACGGCCGCAGGTGACCAGCGGCGCCTCGAGCAGCCAGCCGGGATAGAAATCCACCCCGACCGAAGCGCTATAGACCCACTTCAACCGCCCCGGCCAGGCGCCAGGGCGCGGGGACTGCCGGTTGCCGCGCCACGCCGGCGTCGGACGCACCAGCAGAACGTCTGCGTCGTTGGCCGCCTCCCAGGGGCTGGCTTCTGAGACGTTGATGACGGTCGGCCGGGCTTCATGGCCGCGCAGCGCCGCGTTGAAGTCCTCTTCCATCTGGCTGGCGATGATCAGGCTCATCGGTCAGGTCTTCTCTTCGATAATGGCGTTGAAGCGGTCGTCCCAAAGCGGCCGGACATCCACCGGCTTGGGGATCAGCTTGGCCCGGGCGAAGACATCGGCCACGGCTTGCTGCGAGGCGATCGCCGCGTCATTCACGGGGCGGAGCGAGTAGTGGTCGCTCTTGCGGTGGAACTGGTCCTGCACATAGGCTAGCGGCACGCCGATCTGCTGGGCGACCACGGCGGCCCATTGATCCTGATGCGCCGCGGCCCAGGCGTAGGCCTGGCGCGTGATGCGCAGATAGCGACCGATCAGGTCCGACTTCACCGGGTCGGCCAGGGCGTCGACATGGGCCGCGACCAGATAGTTGCCCGACAGGAACCCCAGCGCGGTCTTGAGCACCCGCGCGCCGTCCGTGGCGACCGCGCGTTGGATTGGGAAACCGTAGATCGCCCAGGCGTCGAGCCGGCCGCTGGAGAAGGCCGCTTCGCCATCGGCGACGTTCATCGCCACCGGCGTGATGTCGGCCCATGTCAAGCCGACCGACTGCAGCATGCGGATGAGGAAATAGTGGGAGGTGGTCGCACGCACATAGCCGACCCGCTTGCCCTTCAGGTCCGCCAGATCGTTGATCGGGGACCCGCGCGGCACGAGGATGACCTGGTTGTTCACATCGCCATGGGCCACGGCGATCTGACGAAAACTCGGCGCTGCGGTCGCGGCAGCGAAGATGGGCGGGATTTCGCTGACGCCGCCGTAGTCGAGCGCGCGGCCATCGAAGGCTTCCAGCACAAGGTGGCCGGAGTCGAAGTTGACGTATTCGACCTTGAAGCCGGGCGTCCGGATGCCGGCGGTCCGCAGCAGCACCTCGGTGTCGCCGTCGCCCTTGCCGACCACGGACACGCGCAACTTGCGCGCGCCGAGCCCGATGGGACCGCAGCCGGCGAGCAGCAGCCCACCGCCGATCAGCACAGCCCGGCGATCTAGTAGGTCAAACACAGGTCAGGCCCTCATGCCGCACGATAGTTCTGGCCTCGCATTGTGGAATTCGCTCCGTTCATCTACGCAATCCAGGAAATTCTGGCGAAGGAATAGATTGAATCAAACTCGATATATATTTATCAGTTTAATTAGATTTACTCATATGACGCCGGCGCGGCGCCGAAATGACGGCGCGACAACTCAAAGCGGATCGCGTGGACCGGTAGGCCATCACCAGTCCACGCTTCTCCGGGCAGCGACGAAGGGAGGGGATCGCTGCCGTTCAATTCATACCGATCCAGTAGGATTATGCGTCAGCAGATTTC
>Ga0302313_10002294_pt1 | contig 13441 bp, 6 predicted proteins | sample III_Palsa_N2_2_FD_200454 | JGI IMG/M metagenome (GOLD analysis project Ga0302313, IMG submission 200454) | Peat permafrost microbial communities from Stordalen Mire near Abisko, Sweden - III_Palsa_N2_2 | ecosystem: Environmental > Terrestrial > Soil > Palsa > Peat permafrost | place: Sweden...
GTGCAACCTGGATCGCCGCCACAGCAGATGCTGTCGGTCCAGTATTAGCAGGGGGCGCAGGAGTTTGCGCATGCAAAGTGAAGAACAACAAGACCGGCCAGCCACAACGTATTCCCTGCATCGCAAACTCCAATCAAATGCCATCTTACTTGGAGCGGCACTTGAAAGAAACGCTTTGCCAGCCACCCTATTGCGGAGGCAGTTGCGACCGGTCCCATCCTCCGCCAAGTACCTTGATCAGCAGCACCGTGGCATCCATACGACGACGCAGGATATCAATGTCGTTCCGTTCATTCGTGAGGGCCGTCGTTTGCGCGGTAATTACCTGCAGATAAGTGTCAACGCCCCCAACGTAGCGATTATTAAATATTCGCTCAGACTCCTGGGCGGCCGCAGTTGCGGCACGTTGTTGCGTCGCCTCATCGGCTAACACACGCAGCGCCACCAGGTTATCCTCCACCTGCTGATACGAGGTCAGCACAGCCTGCCTGTAGTCGGCAGCCGTCCGATCGAACCCGGCTATCGCCTCTTCAGAGACACCGCGCCGCCTTCCTGCGTCAAAAAATGTCTGGCTCAATCCTGGCCCCACGGCATAGACAATGCTGGCGGGGCTGAACAGCGATGCGATAGACGTGCTTTGAAATCCCGCCTCTCCGCTCAAGGCCAACGTTGGGAAAAACGCTGCACGAGCAATCCCAATCTGCTCATTTGCTTCTGCAGTGCGGCGTTCCGCGGCAGCAATGTCGGGTCGGCGTTCCAACAACTGCGAAGGCAAACCTGGTGGAATCACTGGAGGCATCAGTGCAACCGGCAACGGCGCAGGCGGCAGATTCAGCGAAGCAGGCGGCTGCCCCGCAAGTATCGCAATCGCGTGCTCAAACTGTGCGCGGCTCACCGCAATATCAGCCGCTGCTACTTTCCCCGCCTGCAACTGCGTTTCCGCCTGGGTCACATCCGATTTCACTGCGATGCCGCCTTCGTAGCGATTGGTGGTCACCCGCAATGCTTCCTGATATTGCACAACCGTGTCGTTCAGCAGCTTCTGCTGTGCATCATCGGCACGCAGTTCGAAGTAATCCAGCGCGACCTCTGCCTGTAGCGACAACAATACATTCTGTCGATCAGCCGCGGTCGCCTGCGCCTCTTCTTTAGCCGCCGCTATGTTGCGCCGAATGCGCCCCCACAGATCGACCTCGTAATTCACTTCCAACGGCAACAATAAATTCGCTTCACCGTTATTCGCATTGATCGAATTAAAGTAGGGCTCATTCGCCGAGTCTCGCAACCCACCAACCGCCGGAGCAATGCCAATCGTCGGATACCGGTCCGCATTTCGCACCCGGATCTCAGCACGGGCCGACCGCAAGTTCGCATCAGCTGCCTTCAGCGTCTGGTTCGCCGTTTCCACCTGAGGCTCCAGCGCATTCAACTGTGGATCGTTGAAGATTGTCCACCACGCGCCACGCGGAATCGCGTCCGCTGGCTTCGCCACCTGCCAATCCGCATTTTCTTTGAAGCCGTCCGGGCCGCCCTCTTTGAACGCCGGCGGCGCGGGTGCAGTCGGCACCGTGTACTTCGGCCCAACCATGCAACCGCCGAGCAGCACCATCAGGCCCATGCTCGCAACAGATAGGAAGCGGAACTTCATCGAACCACCGCCAACTGGCTCGCCACCTGCACACTCTGGCCTTCAGCAATAGAATCGCTCGGGTCCAGAATCACTTCATCCGAAGCCGTCAGCCCCGTAGCAATCTCCAACGAGCTGCCGTTATCCTTGCCAATCGTGATGTTCTGCAAATGTACGCGACCATCACGCACGATCCCCACCTGCGGTCCTTGTGCGCGGAACAGCAGCGTATTGGCAGGCACCGAAAGCATGCGAACCTGTTCCGGAATCTTGAAGTGCGCAAACACATACGCTCCCGGCAGCAGCTTCCCATCAACATTATCGACGTCAACTTCAACATTCAAAGTCCGTGACGCCTGATCGATAGCGTTCGAGTTTCGCGCGATTTTCCCGAAGAACTGTTGCCCTGGGTATTCATCCAGTGTCAGGGCAACGGTATCACCATCGCGAATAGCCGGGGCATATGTCTCCGGCACAGCAACGTAAACACGCAGCTTATCAATCGCCGCGACGCGATAAAGTTCCTTCGCTGTATTGCTGGCCGTTGGCGAACCCGAGTCGATCAGCGCGCCAATATCCGTATTTCGCTCAGTAACAATGCCACTGAACGGCGCGTAGACCTTCTCAAACGATTGCAACTGCTGCAAACGCCGCACATTGGCCTCAGCCGCTTCCACTGCCGCCCGCTTCGCAGCGGCGCCGCTCACAGCGACATCGGTCTCCTGCTTCGAAACCGAATCGCTCTTCAACAGATTTTGATATCGATCGGACGTCGTATTCGCCAATGCCAGGTCCGCTTGCGCACTCTTCAAATTGGCTTGCGACACCTGTAGTTGCTCATCAAGTTCAGGCGTCTCAATCGTCGCCATCAACTCGCCCTTCGTTACACGCTGTCCAATATCAACAAACCACTGCTTCAAGTATCCGCTTGTCCGCGCATAAATCGGAGTCTCAATAAAAGCCTGCGTATTCCCCGGCAACGCAATTTCCGCACTCACACCCGTAATCGCCGGATGAATCACACTTACCGTCGGTATAGCGCTGGCCTTGGTCACTTGTTCCAATCGCCGCTCGGCAGCCATTCGCGCCAACATGCCATAGACAATGGCGCCAATCAGAAACACGATCCCGATGACCACAACAATCCATACGCCCGCCGAGGCTTGCCGTGGCGCAGGCTCAACAGGAGCTGGGTGCGTGAGATCGTGGGCAACCGGGCCACCATAGCCATGTGATGGCGTCGTCTTTTCGGTATTCATATCGATCGGCATGATCGGTCTCCAGTACGACCCCGTTTCGGGGTTAAGCAATAACTTGTTCCTGCGGCGGTTCCGTTTCAGATGGCTCAAACTTGTCGCGTCCATGCAGCAGCGCGAAAACAGCGGGAACAAAAATCAGCGTAGCAACGGTAGCCAGCAGCAAACCGCCAATCACGGCACGCCCCAGCGGAGCATTCTGCTCTCCGCCTTCACCCGCTCCCAGCGCCATCGGCACCATGCCGATGATCATTGCCAGGGCAGTCATGCACACCGGCCGGAAGCGTGTCGCCCCCGCTTCAATAGCCGCGCGCAGAGGATCGCCGATCTCATTGAACCTGTCCTTCGCAAACGACACCACAAGAATCGAGTTCGCCGTCGCCACACCCATACACATGATTGCGCCCATCAGCGCCGGCACTGAAAGCGTCGTCCGCGTAATAAACAGGAACATCACGATGCCTGCCAACGCAGCCGGCAACGCCGTAATGATGATGAACGGATCAAGCCACGACTGGAAGTTCACGACGATCAGCAGATAGACAAGCACGATCGAAAAGAGCAGCCCATACATCAGCCCTGTGTAGGAACTACGCATGGTGTCCACCTGGCCGCGCATACGTATAAAGTTGCCACGGTGCAGCGAGCCCTTGTTCGCATCCACAATCCTCTCAATCTGCCGCGCAACAGCTCCCAGATCCCGATCCTGCACATTGCCATAAATATCGACCGTCCGGCGAATGTTGTAGTGGCTTACGATCGGCACTTCGGTCGCCCGCGAGATATCGGCCACATCCGCCAGGATCTCCGGCTCCTTCGCATTGTGCGAGGTCATCGGAATATTTTGCAGGTCGTTCAACGACTGCACCTGGTACTGCGGCGTCTGCGCCACGATGTTGTACGTCACGCCATTGCGCGGATCGAGAAAGAATTGCGGCGTCAACTGCGTAGAGCCCGAAAGAATATTCAGAACTGACGAACCCACGTCCCGCTGCGTGTATCCACCCTGCGAAGCTTTCGTCCTGTCTACAGCCACGTTCAGCACCGGATAATCATCCGGCTGCTGTATGCGCAGATCGACCAGGCCTGGAATCTGCCGCAACTGGTCCAGAATGTGGTTCGCAACCTTGCGATTCCCTGCATCATCGGGTCCATCGATCTGCACATCGATCGGAGAAGGCAGGCCGAAGTTCAAAATCTGCGTCACAATGTCCGCCGGCAGAAAGTAAAACACCGTCCCCGGAAACTCACGCGGCAGCCGCTCTCGCAGAGTGCGGATATAGTCAGCCGTAGGATGATGATCTTCCTTCAGCGACACCATCACATCTGCATCCGACGCACCGAACAAGCCGCTCGTCGCATGCTGCGTATTCAGCGTCGAATAAGGCAGCCCGATATTGTCCAGAATGTTGTCCATCTCGCCGGCCGGCACAGTCGAGCGAATGCTCTGCTCCACCAGGTCGCACAATCGCGCCGTTTCTTCAATACGCGTTCCCGATTTCGCGCGCACATGCAGAATGAACGCTCCATTGTCGGTCGAAGGAAAGAAATTCTGTCCGAGAAATGGCACCAGCAACAACGTCAACAGGCAGCACCCAAGAAACACCGGGATAAAAAGCTTGCGCACAGCCACCAACCGCGTCAGCAATCCTTCATACGCCGAGCGCACGGTCTCAAACACCCGCTCAAACGCACGCTGAAACTTGGCAAGAGGATTCTGCGAAAGCGGCGCATGCTCATCATGCGGTTTCAACAGATACATCGCCATCGTCGGCACCAGCGTTCGCGAAAGCATGTAAGACGCAAGCATCGCGAACACCACCGCCTCTGCCAGCGGCACAAACAGATACTTCGACACGCCGCCAAGAAAGAACATCGGCAGAAACACAATGCAGATGCACAACGTCGCAACCAGCGCCGGCACCGCAATCTGTGCAGCGCCTTCAAGAATCGCTTCCCGAAGCTGATGTCCTTCTTCGAGATACCGGTTCGTGTTCTCGATCTCCACCGTCGCATCGTCCACCAGGATGCCGACCGCCAGCGCCAATCCACCCAGCGTCATGATGTTGATCGTCTGTCCCATCAGGCTCAGCACAATGATCGACGTCAAAATCGACAGCGGAATCGAAACCGCAATAATCAGCGTCGAACGCCACGATCCAAGGAACAGCAGAATCATCAATCCCGTCAGGACAGCCGCAATTACGGCCTCACGAACAACTCCCGTAATCGAGCCACGCACGAAGATCGATTGATCCCCGATTGGCGTGATCTTCAACTCAGGCGGCAGCCCGCTCTTGATCCTTGGCAGGAGTCCAAGAATGCCCTTCACCACGTCCAGCGTAGAAGCCGAGCCCGATTTCAGCACCGTAATCAACACGCCGCGATGACCATCCTGCCGCACGATGTTGGTTTGTGGAATGGCTCCGTCCGTCACGCTCGCCACATCGTGCATGTAGATCGTCGCGCCGTTCACCTGCTTGATTGGAAGGTTCGACAATCCTTCAATCGTTCGCGGTGAGCTGTTGAGCCTCACGTCGTACTCCGCCGACCCGATCTTCGCCGTTCCGGATGGCTCAACCACATTCTGGTCATTCAGCGCATTCAGCACGTCCGTCGGAGACAAGCTCTCAGCCTGCAATCTCTTCGGATCGAGGTTGACCATGATCGACCGCTGCTTGCCGCCATAGACGTTCGGAACAACGGCGCCGGGTATCGTCACCAGCTGCGGTCGAATAAAGTTCAACCCATAGTCATTCAGTTTCTGTTCAGAAAGCCCCTGCCCCGAAAGACCTAGCTGCAAAATCGGTACGCTCGATGCCGAAAAATTAATGATCTGCGGAGGCAGCGTCCCCGGCGGCAGCGATCGCAGCAAGAACTCCGACGCCGCAGATACCTGCGCATTCGCCGTATCCAGCGAAGCCGTCGGTTGCAGATAAACCTTGATGATCGCCTGTCCGTTCAGCGTGGTCGATTCAATGTGCTCGATATTGTCGACCAGCGTCGTCAGCACCTTCTCATAAGGTGTCGTCAGACGGCCTTCGAGTTCATCCGGGCTCAACCCCGTGTACTGCCACGCAATCGAAACCACCGGGATATCGATGTTAGGGAAGATGTCCGTCGGCGTCCGCAGAATCACGACTGGAGCCGCAATCAAAATCAGCAGCGCCAACACGATGAACGTATACGGGCGGTTCAGCGCAAGTCGAACAATCCACATTTACGGACGGGCTCCTGTTTAACTAAGGGTAACGCTTCTCTTAAGGAAAGACTCGTTTTATGCCAAGATGATTCACAGTTCTTTCCTCAGCCTCTCATCGGAAAAACCGATCAAAGCGCCCTTGCCGCGATAAACTGGCTTTCATGGAACTGCGTCATCTTCGCTACTTCGCAGCAATCGCCGACTACGGAAGCCTCACCGCAGCCGCACGCAAACTCCACGTCTCGCAATCCGCAGTCAGCGAACAGATGTTCGACCTCGAAAGCGAAATCGGCGGCATCCTCCTCGACCGTACCGGCCGTTCCGTCCGTCTCACCGCCGAAGGACAGGTCTTTCTCGAGCAAGCCCGTAAAACCCTCGACGCAGCCGAACGAACAGTAGACCTCACTCGAAAATCACTCCACGGAGAAATCGGCTCTCTTTCCATCGGATTCTTTCTATGGGGTGCAGGCGGCTTTTTCCCGCGCATCATCCGTGAGTTCCGCCGCCGCCGTCCCGGCATTAAACTTTCACTCATTGAAATGCACGCACACGAACAGATTCCCGCTCTCGAAGACGGCCGCATCGATGTCGGCCTCACCCGTCCGCTCGAAGCACCCTTCGACCGCATCCTGCGTTCCGAGCTTCTCTACCGCGACCCGGTCCTTGTCGTCATGCGCCCCGACCACCGCCTCGCCGGTAAAGCAGTCCACGTGCGTTCCCTGCGCGAAGAGCGTCTCATCATCACCGATCGCCAGGCCACGCCTCTGCTTGTCGACGGCATCATTTCACTCTGCTCCGCGGAGGGCTTTTCCCCAAACATCGTCAACACATCCTCCACCTGGTCCGGCATTCTCACCCTCGTAGAAGCCGGCGAAGGCATCGCCATCGTCCCGTCAGGCGTGAAGCATCTTCGCACCAAAGGCCTATCCTTCAGCACGCTGCTCCCGGCCACACTCTCCATGGGCCTATCGGTTGCGTGGAACCCCGCCAACAAAGGCATCATCCTGCAGGACTTCCTCACCCTCCTGCGCGAAAACCGCAAGCGAATCCAACGCACAGCCGGCAACTAGCGCAACTGAAACTCCGGCGATCCCATCACCAGCGCCGTCAACAGATTCAACGTATCAGCCGGCCCACTCGCAGGCTGCTGTGCCATCTCCTTATCGATCAACTGATTCGTCTGTGCCGAAACCGCACTCCCAATCATCGTCGCTTCCAGCACATGTAGCGCAACCTCCGCACCTTCCGTCTGGGCTGGCCGCACTTCGGCAGACGCATTCGAAGTCACCGCCGCAACACCCATCAACTTCGGATCGCCGCGTTCGACCGTCATACTCACCGCCTTCGCCCCACTCCCATAGCTTGCAAAGTTCACCGCACCTGTCGGCGCCAACAGTCCCAATGCCAGCAGCTTCGGCGCATCGAACTTCTGATTCGCAAACTTCCCATTCGTCAACTGATACGCAAAGTTCAACCGGTCGACCAATGCCGACGAGTTCATCCACTGATCCGCAGTCAGGTAATAGCCCGTTGGCGGCAGCGCTCGATACAGCGGCATTCCCATCGTGCTGATCGTATTCACCAGCGCACCTGGGTTCTGCGGCTCTGTCGCCGTTGTCCGGAACGCCGAAGCCACAAACTCCACCGGCGTTTTCACCTTGTTGTGAAAGTACTGCCGCGAATTGAACTCCGGCGAAGCAATCAGCGCCTGCAAAATCGTTTTGATGTCTCCGTTACTCGACAGGTAAACCTTCGCCAGACGATCCACCAGCGCCTGCGGAGGATTATCCGCCAGAAAGTGCTGCGCCAGCAGCGAGCAGATAAACTGCGCCGTCTTCGGGCTCGAAGCCAGGATGTTCAACGCCGCAATCCCCTGCTTCATCGCGTCATTGGCCACCAGCTCCTTGTTCGTCCCCGCAACACCCGGCCCCCACGTAACCGCAGCCTTCACCGTCGAGCCCGCCGGCGTCACATTCCCGTTGTCATCGATCACATACCCGAACCACGTCTTCGGCCCCGGTTCATGCTTCTTCGGATCGAATAGAAATCCGCCGCCCTGCTGTGGCCGATCCACACCCCATCCTGTCAAAATCGCCGAAAGCGTCGTGACATCCGTCTGCGAATACCCGCCATTTACGCCCACGGTATGCAACTCCATCACCTCGCGGCCATAGTTCTCATTCAATCCCCTGTTGCCCTTCTTCGAGTTTGGGTTCTGTGGATTCACCCCATTCGCCAACGAATCCGGTCCAATCGAAAGCCAGTTATCCAGATAGATCATCATTGCCGGCGATGTCGCCGTAGCCAACAGCAGGTTGTGAAAATTCCCCAGCGCATTCTTCCGGATCACATCCCGCTCATAGCCGGTCGTGTACCACTGGTCGGAGTCCTTCGGCACGAACACGTTGAAGTGGTTGAACCAGAAATCCGTCATCACTTCCTGCAGTTGCCGCTCCGTCATCACGTCACGCACAATCCGCGCCTGCGCCAGCTCATTGCCAATGTTGTACGACGAGCTCACCTGCGCCGACATCGCCTGGAACGCTTCACGCTCCCGCGGCGTAAAATCCGCCAGCAGCAAATTCCGTTGATCCCCAATCAAATTGCCATTACCCGTAAACGCAATCCGGTCTTCCACCGGCATCTTGATCAGCGCAGCCATCCGCTGCTGCTTCGGCATCGCAAACAGTTCTCCTGCAATCTGCGCAGCCGTTGCCTGATCTTTCTTCTTCAAATCGGCCTTCTGCGCATCGGTTAACTCCTGCTTTACTTCCACCGTCCCATCGGCCTTCTTCTTATCGCGTTCCTGGAGCAGCTTATAAACCTGCACTTCGAACACCGCATTCATCACCGGATCCGTCGGATACGGCACCTTCCCATCCGCAACCGCCCCGATCTGCCCTCTGTCCGGAAACACCTCCAGCAACTGCGGCACAGTCATGTTCAGCGTCGGAAAATCCGCCAGCTTCCTGTCAGTCGCGCCATCCTTGATCGCCACTGGATTCATCTGTTGCGCCAGCCACTTGTCCTCGCCCATCGCGACCACCTGGTCCACCTCACCCGGCCGCGGCCCAAACGTAAACCTATTCAGCACCTGCTGTACTCGCTCCCGAGGAGTAAGCGGCGTCAGCACAGCCGCCTTCACAGCCGGCTTCGTTACCGGCACATGCGACTTCAGCGCAAACGTCCGCGCCGCCTTCTGCTGCGCCGCATCCGGTGGCTGTGCATCGTCTTGTGTCTGCATACCGCTCTCGCGAGCCGCTGGAGCCTGCTCCGCCGCAGCTCCCATCATCTGCGCCTGTGCACCTGCGCACCCAAGAAAGCCACCAAGCACCAGTCCCGCAATCATCCGAGCCGTCATCGCACAAACCTCTGTAAGAATTTAGACCCGCATCCATCCCGCGAAGTTGTGCCCTCTTCTGCGAAACAGCCACCTAAGCTCGCACCACCCGCCTCCCCACAAACACCAGACAGCCTAGAACCCCCACAACCGCCGCCAACAAAACCTCCCGCCCAAAGTTCGGCCGCGACACCACCAGAAACCCAAACCCGGCCAACGCCACCAACGGCGGCACTGGATACAGCCACATCCGAAACGGTCTCCGCATCTCAGGCCGCCTCACCCGCAGCAACATCACGCCTACATGCTGCAACCCAAACTGCAGCAGAATCCGCAGCACCACAAGCCCTGCAATCACATCCCCCAGCGAAAAGAAGCAGCAAACACAAGCCACTGCTGCCAACACCAGCAGCGACACATGGGGAAATCGACGCGTCTTGTGCAATCTCCCAAACACCGCCAGAAAATTCCCATCCCGAGCCGCCGCAAACGGAATCCTCGAATAACCCAACAGCAGCGAAAACACGCTCGCAAACGCCGTCACCATCACCAATACGGCTGCAACCTTCCCCGCCTTTGCCGACCCCCACGCCAGCTGCATCATCTGCGCCAGCAACGCTCTCCGCGCTTCCAGATTTGTCGCAGCCAGCAGCGCCGGCGCTCCAATCACGCTCAGCACGCTCGCATTCAGCGCCATGTAGAGCAAAAATACAATCCCGATCGACAGCAAAACCGCCCGCGGAATCGTCCGGCCTGCATCCCGCACCTCGCCGCCCAGAAACGTAACGTTGTAATACCCCCAATAGTCATACGTCGCAATCAACATCGCCGACCCCAGCCCCAGAAAAAATCCCCGATCCAGCCGCCACGCTCCGGGCGAAAACGCCACCACCTGCGCCCAATGCCCGTGCAGCAGCCCCGTAACGACGGCCCACGCGATCGTCCCCAGCACAATGACCAGCAGCACCACGGAAAACGTCTCCACCTTGGTCAGATTTCGATACAGCAGCACCACCGCCAGACCCACCGCCGCGATGGCCACCCAGGTCGTCGGCCCGACGACAAACCCTATGCTGTAGGCACCGATGTGTGACGTATGCACGCTTGAATTCCGTCCCAACGCCGGCCATAAGTAGGTCGCATACTGCGAAAGCCCGATGCATCCGCTTGCCACGCTCAATGGCGCCGAAAAGCAAAGCTGAAACAGGAAGAGAAAACTCAGCAGCCGACCGAGCCCGCCGCCATACATTTTGCCAAGATAAGCATAGGTCCCCCCAGCCTCGGGCATCGCGGCTCCCAACTCCGCCCACACCAACCCATCGCACACCGCAAGCAGCGCCCCCAGCACCCATCCCAACATCGCCTGCGGCCCACCCATCGCCGCCAGCAGCAGCGGCAGCGTAATAAACGGCCCCACCCCAATCATGTCGAGCAGGTTCAGCGTCACCGCCCCACGCAGCGACAACGACCGCTCCAACCCCGGACTCTGTGTTTCCATCACGCTGCCAGTCTATGCGAGCTCACCCCTCGCCGCGCCTGATGCACCGCATCCCTCCGAATCCATTCCCGCATGTGAGACTCTAAAACCCATGCGATTCCTCGCGACCCTCACAGCGCTCAGCCTTGCCGCGTCCAGCCTCGCCCAAACACCAACCTTCACCGACCCCGCCAACCTCCGTGGCGAGCGCGTAGCCCCTCTCACTGGTCGCGAGCTCCCCATCGACCAGGGCGCCTCCGGCCTCCAGCAGCTCCTCCGCAAGCTCAACACCCGCGCCTCCATCATGAACATCGTCGCCCACCCCGACGACGAAGACGGCGGCATGATGGCCTTCTACTCCCGCGGCTTTGGCGCCCGTGTCGCCGACATCTCCCTCACCCGCGGCGAAGGTGGCCAGAACGCCGTCACCGGAGACTTCGAAGACGCCCTCGGACTCCTCCGCACCCAGGAACTCCTCTCCTCCGACCGCTACCCCGGCGTCGACCAGTTCTTCGGCACCGAAGTCGACTTCGGTTTCTCCAAAACCAAGGAAGAAGCCTTCGCCAAGTGGACCCACGAGCGCGTCCTCTACGACGTAGTCCGCGCCATCCGCCTCTACCGCCCCCTCGTCCTCACCAGCACCTGGATCGGCGGCGTAACAGACGGCCACGGCCAGCACCAGGTCTCCGGCGAAATAGCACAGGAAGCCTTCGTCGCCGCCGGCGACCCCAAAGTCTTCCCCGAACTCACCGCCGAAGGCATCCTCCCCTGGCAGCCCCTCCGCATCTACGCCCGCGTCCCCATGCAATCCATCAGCGAAAAGGGCCTCTTCGACTACGCCACCGGCCAGTACACTCCTGCGCGCTTCACCAATTACGTCACCGGCGAAGTCACCACCACCCCACCCACCACCGACGTAGTCGTCCACGAAGGCACTCCCGACCCACTTCTAGCCGACGAGACCGGCAAACCCCGCACTTACGTCCAATTCGCCCGCATAGGCCTCGGCCTGCAGAAGTCACAAGTAGGCCCTGGCGTCCGCAACCCACCCCCAGGCGCCTTCGACGTCGCCTACCACCTCTACGGCTCCCGGACAGCTTCCTGCCTTCCTTCCGACCCACCCCAAAACTGTCATCCTGAGCGAAGGGCGCAGCCCGCAGTCGAAGGACCCGCCACCAGTCCCGCACCAACAACAACTGCCAGCACCTTTCAACCCCAAAACCTCACCCACGACCCCAACTTCTTCACCGACATCGATACCTCCATCCAAGGCATCGCTACTCTCGCCCCCGATGCTCCCTCCTACCTCAACGAATCCCTAACCACAATCTCCACCCAGATCGCCCAGGCCACTTCCACTTTCAACCCCCAAAACCCCTCCGCCATCGGCCCCATCCTCGGCGAAGCCCTCAGCAAACTCGACGCCCTAATCCCCCGCCTCCAATCCTCATCCTTTGACACCACCGAGCGCGAAAACGTCCTCCACGAGCTCCTCATCAAGCGCGTTCAACTCAATCAAGCCGTCGCCCTCGCTCTCGGCCTCACCTTCGACGCAACCACCACTGCTGCTGACGTAACGACGGGCTCATCCGTCGCTGTCTGGGCCAATCTCCACTCACACTTCTCCGACTCTCTAACCGTCAAGAAGCTCTGGCTAATCACCAGCCAGGGCGAAGTCCCCAGTCGCGCAACCACCAAAAACGAAACACCCGAACTCACCGCCGATCGTCCCTCCATCAGCACCCTCAACGTAACCAACGGCTACACCTCCGACATCACCCGCCCCTACTTCTTCCGCGACAACATCGAAACCCCTGTCTATCAGCTAAAAATCCCCGCCCTACGCGACGCCCCACAAACTCCACCGGCAATCGTCGCCCACGCCCAAATCGACTATCGTGGCACAATCATCAACCTCGCCCGAATCGTCCATGACGGCCCACAACCCGTAGACATCGTCCCCGCCGCGTCTCTATCGCTCTCCACACACGCACAGGTCCTTCCCGACGACGCAAAATCCGTCCTGCTGGGCACCATCCTCTACCCCATAGAAAAGCCCGCCATCGAACCAAAGCTATCTTTACCCGCCGGCTGGAAGTACCACATCGCCATCTCCGACACCTATGCTCCCGGGCAGATGGGCTTTGTCGTCGAAGTCCCCATCTCGCCCCGCGAGACCTCCGTTCTCAAGGCATCCACACATTTCAAAGCCACCGGCCAAACCTACACCGAAGGCTATCGCCCCATCGGCTACGACGATCTCCCCCGCACTAACTACTTCACCCCCGCCACCGACCGCATTGTCCCCGTCGACCTCAAGCTCCCCACCCGCCACAACATCGCCTATCTTCCCGGCACCGGCGACTCCATCCCCGAAGCACTCGCCTCCATCGGCCTACCCGCGACCACCCTCACCGTCGCCGATCTCACCCCCGACCACCTCAAACAGTTCGACACCGTCATCCTCGGCGTCCGCGCCTACAACGCCCACCCCGACCTCCACGGCGCTCCCACAAAGGCCCTCCTCGACTACGCTCGG
>Ga0302313_10002297_pt1 | contig 13439 bp, 10 predicted proteins | sample III_Palsa_N2_2_FD_200454 | JGI IMG/M metagenome (GOLD analysis project Ga0302313, IMG submission 200454) | Peat permafrost microbial communities from Stordalen Mire near Abisko, Sweden - III_Palsa_N2_2 | ecosystem: Environmental > Terrestrial > Soil > Palsa > Peat permafrost | place: Sweden...
AACTTCTAGTACTTCGCGAACGTCTCCTCCGGCTTCATCCCCGGAACCAGCCGGAAGCTGATCTTCGCCGTAGCCTTTGCCGGAATTACAGTCTTCGCCCCCACCCCAATAAATCCACCCGGCATCCCGTGCACATCCATCGTCGGCCGCGACCACGTCCGCTCCAGCACGCTGAACATCGCCTCCCCCGTCAGCTCCGTCGACCCCACCTCGTGCTTCCGATACTCCTCCTCATCAAACGGCAGCGACCTCCACGCCTCCAGCTCCGCCTTGGTCGGCTCCTCAATCCCGTCATAAAATCCCGGAATCGCAATCTTTCCATCCTCGTTCTTTAGCTTCGCAATGATCTGCGCCAGCGCCACAAACGGATTCGGCGCCGCACCGCCATACATCCCGGAGTGCAGATCCGTCGCCGCTCCCCGTGCCTCGAGCTCCGTATAAATCATCCCGCGCAACCCCACGCACAACGTTGGAAGCTCCGCCGCAAACATCTCCGTATCCGAAACCAGCGCCGCATCTGCCTTCAACTGGTCGCCATGCTCGCGCACAAACGCGGCAATCCCCTCGCCCCCAACCTCTTCCTCACCCTCCACAATCACGCGAACATTTACCGGAAGCTTGGCCCCTCCATCGGCCGCCTTCATCAACGACTCCAGCGCCTTCACATGCATCCACATCTGTCCCTTGTCGTCCACCGCCCCACGCGCGTAAATATTCCCATCCCTCTCCGTAGGCTCAAACGGGGGCGACTTCCACTCATCCAGCGGCTCAGCCGGCTGCACATCATAGTGCCCGTAGAGCAACACCGTCGGCTTCGGCTTTCCTTCGGCTGAGGCCTCCGCATGCAGCCAATCCGCATACACCAGCGGATGCCCGTCATGCGTCGCCGTCTTCGTCTCAATCAGCCGTACATTCTCCATCCCCGCCGCCCGCAGCCCATCCGCCACAAACTCCGCAGCCTTGCGCACATCGCCCACATGCTCCGGTGCAGTCGACACCGACGGAATCCGCAACAACTCCTTCAGCTCCTCAACAAACCGTTTCCCCTGCTCCCGCGCATACCCAACCGCCGCTTCGCTCGCTCCTGCTCCACTCATCAATGCTCCTCTTCCTAGCGCCGTGCTGCCTGAATCTTTCTTCCATCAACCGAAAGCCGGCTCCCCCAGCATAATCTTCGCCCGACATTGCATCCACCCCGCCCGCCCTGGCATCCATATACCCTAAGCATAAGAAGATGAAGAGACCTCACGGATCATGACAAAGCTTTCATCGGGAGAACCATGTCGCCCGTTCGCGCGTCTACTCCTAACAGTCTCTCGTGATCGCACCAAGCAGCGTCAAAGTACAAACGCTGCAAGCATCAACGCACGGAATCGTCCAAGGGGAAGAATGCACCAGCTTTTTTCATCGAAACAGCTTTCATCCAGACATCACGTTTCGCTCTCTCTCGCCATCTTCTTCCTCGGCGCCACGCTGCACGCGCAGCAAGCCACCTTCACCGTCGCGCCTTCTGCTCCCACCCAGATCGCCGCCGCATCCCCAACGCTGAACCTCGGCGTCACAGATCTCACCATCCCTCCCTACATCTCCAGCAGCGCCGACCCCGACCAGCCCGCGCCTCCCGCTGACATCGACGCACCGCAAGCCCAGTCTCAATCCACCGAGCCTCCGCCGCCCAAACAGACCTCGCGCATCCTCGGCATCCTCCCCAACTTCCGCGCCGTCAGTGCCGACGTCAAGCTGCCGCCCCAGACCGTCAAAGAAAAATTCAAGACCGCCTTCGAAGACTCGTTTGACTACTCCGCCATCTTCGTCCCCGCGGCCCTCGCCGGCTATAACCTCGCACGCAACGCAGATCCCGAGTTCGGTACCGGCGGCCTCGGCTACGCTCGCTACCTCTGGCATGCCGCTGCCGATCAAACCATCGAGAACTTCATGGTCGAAGCCATCGTCCCCTCCATCACCCGCCAGGACAACCGCTATTACACCCTCGGCCGCGGCGGCTTCTGGAAGCGCACCGGCTACGCCATCAGCCGCGTCGTCATCACCCGTAACGATGCCGGCCACGAAGTCTTCAACTCCAGCGAAGTCGTAGGCGCTGGCGCCGCCGCCGGCATCTCCACCCTCTACTACCCCAGCCGCGAGCGCAACGCCACCACCGTCATCGGCAACTGGGGCATCAACGTTGGCATCGACGGCGTCTCCTTCATCGTCAAAGAATTCTGGCCCGACATCAATCACGCCCTCTTCCACGGTGCCAAGCCGTCGGACGTAGTCCAGCACCAGTAGCGCTCGTTATTTTCCCGCCCCGCCAAACTCCTTGTTGAAGAACGCCACCACCCGCTGCCGCGCATCGAACCCATGCCAGGGCTCATTGCTAGGCGACCCATAGATCGCTCCGCCCAGCGGCCCATGGTCCACCCGCGGATACGTAATCAGCTCCACCGGCACACCCATCTGCCGCAGCGCGTGATACATCTCCAACGACTGTCCCAGCGGATCCGTCGTATCGTCCTGCCCCTGCAGCAGCATGAACGGCGTCTTCGCCTGCGCCACTCCACTCACCGGACTCTGCCGCCATGCATCCGCCTGATGCATCCACGGCTTCCCGTAGTACCACTGGTCGTACCAGCTCCCCTTCTCCGTCCCATACTCGCTGTTCTGATCAATCACAGGAGCCGCACTCACAATCGCCTTGAACCGCTGCGTCTTCGTCTCGACAAACGCCGCCATCTCGCCGCCGTAGCTGTACCCGATCAGCGCCATCTTGTCGTCATCCACCGGCTCCGTCTTCAGCACATAATCCACGCCCGCCATAATGTCGCGATAATCCGCTCCACCCAGATCATTTTTATTCGCCGCAGCAAACTCCGCTCCGCGCCCCGTACTGCCCCGAGGATTGGTCCGCAGCACCGCCCACCCCTGCGCCAACAAATAATCCGTGAAGACCGAATAGCTGTCGACATACGCGCCCAGTGGCCCGCCATGCACCTCCACAATCAGCGGCACCTTCTTCGTCGCGGCCTCAGGCGGCAGGTACAGCAACCCCTCAATCGTCAGCTTCTCGTTCTTCCACTCCACCCGCTTCGCCGCCGCACTCTTTACGCCCAACGGCGCAAGCGCTGGAGTGGCCAGCACCTTCGGCGTCTCTCCCAGCTTCGCGCTATACATCAACTCTGGAGCCACTCCACCACTGCTCCCCAGGAACACCCATCCACTCTGCGCATCATTCGTCACCGCAGCCGCGACCGCTGCCACCGGCAGCGCAACCGCAGAGCTCTTCCCATCCGCCGCATACCGAATCAACTTCGCGTCCACACCCTCCTCGGTATCCTGCAACACCCCGCCATCCAGCAGCGCCACCGGCTCCTGGTGCCCCACCGTCCCCATAAATCCATCCGTCAGATTCACCGTAGTCTTGCTCGCCACATCGTACACATACATATCCGAATACCCCGGAGGCGCATCCTTCTTCGCCTGCGCCAGATACACAATCTTCCCCCCATCACGCGACCAAACCGCCGGCCCCACCGTCGCAGGAATCGCGTCCACCTTCTCCGCATGCGCCGGATCACTCGCCTTCACAATCCACGCGCTACTCGCCGGCCCCAGCTCATCCACACCATTCGGCGCCTCGGTAACCGCCAGCAATTTACTCGAGTCCGCACTCCACGCCGCGCCCCTCACATCCATCGGCGCGCCCGTCACCGTCAGCTTCTCCGTCGCCACATCCAGCAGGTACATCCGCGACCCATGCAGCCCATGATCCACCCACTCAGCATCAGCCTTCGCGTCCTTCGACTTCTTCTCCCCTGCCGTCTCCGGGTCATGCGCAAAAATCGCAATCGTCTTCCCATCCGGCGACACGCGATAACTCGCCACATCAATCTCCACCGGCTCAACCTTCTCGTCGTCCTTCTTCGCGTCATCCTTCTTCGCCGGCGCGGGAGGCAGCGCTCCTTCGCGCTTCGACTCATCCACCTGCGGCGCAACCTTCAGATCAAACACCTTCGCCTCGCCGCCTTCCATCGGCAACCGATAAAGCTGCGTGTGCTCTCCCCTATGCGCGAGAAATAGAACGCTCCCCCCATCCGGCATCCACTGCGCCCGCTGCTCCCCGCGCTTATCGCCAGCCGGAGAATACGTAAGCTGCCGAGCCGCACCACCACCCACATCCACCAGCCAGATATGCCCCTTCGCGCCATCCGCCGTCGCATCCGCAATCCGCACCAGCACCTGCTTCCCATCCGGCGAAAGCTGCGGATCGCTCATCCCTTTGTAGTGACGCAACTGTTCATTCGTAGGAAACGAAGGCTTGTCGTTCGTCGAAGCCGAAGCCGCCTTCTCTTGTCCATAACCAGTCGAAGCAATCGAAAGCACAAGCGTCGCCGAGGCGCACATCCGAAGAAATTGTGGGAGCATAGCGCTAGCCTATCGCATAATTGAGATCACCCAATTCATAATTCGACAGTCAAACGCATAATCACGTAACCACCTGCCAATACTCGGAGACCGCCATGCGCCTCGCCCCACGCCCCTTCCTCCGCACCGCCCTCATCGCCGCCGCGCTCCTGCTCCCCACCGCTCTCCGCGCCGAACCCACCGCCGACGACATCCTCTCCCAGGCCCGCGCCACCGCCACCGCTCAGCACAAAAACGTCCTGCTCATCTTCGGCGCCTCCTGGTGCGGCCCCTGCCACATGTTCCAGCATTTCCTCGACGACCCCACCAACAAACCCATCATCGATAAGACCTTCGTCATCGCCACGCTCGACGCCGGCGAGCTCACCACTGACACCAAGCACCACGACACCCCGGGCGCCGTCGCTCTCCTCGCCAAACTCGGCGGCGCCAACATCGGTATCCCTTACCTCGTCATGCTCACGCCCGACGGCCACACCATCGTCAACTCCCTCCGCCCCGACCCCAGCGCCCCAGCAGGTGGCAACATCGGCTACCCCTCCACCCCCGCCGAGATCGCCTGGTTCATGCAGATGCTCCAGAAATCCGCCCCCACCCTCACCCCGCAAGACACCTCCACCCTCCACGCCTGGCTAGTCGCGCACGGAAGCTAACCGCCTCAAACTCGCGTCCACGCCCACGATCAAACAAGCTCGCGTGAGCAAACCATTTCCATTCGCACGCAAATCCTTGCAGTTCTTCGCAACCACCGCAGCGCGCAAACAAGCTAACTACTCTTCTTGATCGACTTAGCACCCTGATTTTTCTCAACGGACTGGCTCGCCACCTGCTCGCAAGTACTTCACGGGATATTTCCGTCCGAGGTTCCTATGAGGCGTTCCGTTCGTCTGCTTGGCTTCTTCTGTCTCGCCGCGTTCATCATGGCATCCGCAACCGCCCATGCCGAAACCTTCGTCTTCAACGCAACCGGCAACCTTGGCTTCACCGCCAACGGCACCCTTACCGGCACCCCCGATCCAACCATCACCGATGCCTTCGACATAACCGCCATGACCGGCACCGTCTTCGGATATTCGGTCACTCTCCTCCCCTGCTCCACCTACAGCGTCACCTCTCCCTGCCAGGGCAACAATGTCGCCTACGACAACATCCTCTATTACCCAGCCGGCAATAGCCCCTCTGGCCCCCTGCAACAGCTTGATGGCGCTGGCATCGGATTCGCGCTCGGTACCACAGGCAACGACGGCGTCTTCGTCGCCTCCAGCACCCACATCGACCAGTACATCTTCAGCAATCAACCCGGTGACTCAACCCCCATCATCATCGACCTCTCCATCACCCCCACCCCCGAACCCACCAGCCTGCTTCTGCTAGGCACCGGCCTTCTCGGAGTAGCGGGCACGGTTCGTCGCCGCCTCAAAAAGTAGCGAACATTCCGCACCGCGACCGCGACTAATCTTCTCCTCCTCACGTCTACGAAGGCAGTAACCTCATGCCGTCTTGGATTTGATAAGGAGCAGCAAGTGAAACTGCAAGGTGTTTCTCCCGCGATTCTCTGCCTCATCGTCCTGCTTGACACTGGTTGCAGCTCCAACACCACGCTGACCCATCCAACTCCCGCATCCTGCGCCGATGCTCCAAGTTCCGAGTTTGCCTACGCTCTGACCGACTACGACGTCTCCATGTTCACCGTGAACTCCTGCAACGGCCAGTTCACCGAGACCACTCCTGCGTCCGTCTCGACCGGGTATGCCTACCCGCAGGACACCTCCGAACAAATGGTCGCCGACCCGCTCGGCCGATTCGCTTACGTCGCCAACCTCGTCTCCAACGCCTCCGACCTCTCCACCATCTCCTCGTACACCATCAACCCCACCACCGGCGTCCTCACCCCAACCTCGCCCGCCACCGTCCACACCGGCTGGTTTCCCCAGGCCATCACCATCGACCCCAAGGGGCGATTCGTCTACACCGCCAACTCCGACGACGCCACCGTCTCCATGTTCACCATCAACCAGACCACCGGCGTCCTCACCCCCACATCGCCCGCCACCGTCTCCACCCTGGTCCCCAACGAGCTCCTCTCCGACCCAAGCTTCTTGACCGTCGATCCAACCGGCCAATTCGCCTATGTCACCGCATCTCTTAGCGATGGCGCCGCCGTCTTCATGTACACCATTAACCAGACCACCGGCCTGCTCACCCCAACCTCGCCGGCATTGGTCTATACCGGCGGCATCCCCTTCCAGGTTGTCGTCTCCCCCAACGGCAAGTTCGCCTACGTGGCGGATAACCTCGCCGGCAACAACACCACAGACGGCGTCTGGGAATACACCATCAATCCCACCACAGGTGTCCTGACCCCCACCCCCTCGATCGCCATCCCGGCCGGCGGCGGTCCCACTGCCGTCGCAGTAGACCCAACTAGCAGCTATGCCTACGTGGTCAACCGCCAGGACAACTCCGTCTCCATGTTCACCATCAATCCCACCACCGGCGACCTCACGCTGAATGCCACCGCCACAAATCCCACAGGCGCCATCGGCGCCGGCCTCGAGCCCTTCCACGCAGACTTCGACCCCAGCGGTAAATTCCTCTACGTCACCGACGAGGACGGTCCCACAACCATCTTCACCGTCAACACCAACGGAACCCTCACCAACACAGGCAACACCGGCATCGCCACCGGCGCCATCTCCACAGCCTTCACAAAATCAAACCAGTAGCCCGCTCCCGCATCACCGCCCCACCTCGATCACAATCGATCCCACGCCGGCGCCGCGTTCGTACTCCCGGTGCGCCTCCCGTATCTCGTCCAGCGTGAACCTCGCCTTCACCGGCACAGAAATCTTCCCGTCCTTCAGCCAGGCCAACAGCTGTTCAAGATCAGGCGAAAAGTATTTCGCACTCCGCAGCACCCCGAAGAACGTCGTCCGCTTCCCTGTCCAGAACGCCACGTTCCTCGCATACAGTTTCAGCACCGTCGGCACCACCGGCCGCGCAGGCGTCTTCGTCCACTGCGGCAGATTCACTCCATACCCCACCAGCACTCCACCCTTCTTCAAAATCGAATACGACTCGTCGAAGCTCTCATATCCCATCGGATCAAACACCGCATCCACCCCGCCCAGCCGCTGCATCGCGCCAATCCAATCCTTATTCGAGTAATCAAACGGCACCGCCCCCAGCGCGCGCAACTCCTCATGCTTCTTCGCCGACGCAGTCCCATACACCTCCGCCCCTATCAGCTTTCCCAGCCTCAGCAGCGCGCCTCCCACACCTCCGGCCAACGCGTGCACAAAAATCTTCTGCCCCGCCCGCACCTTCGCCGACCCACGCAGCATCTCGTACGCCGTCACCCAATCCAGCACCAGCGCAGCAGCCTCGCCGCCATCCACTCCCTCCGGCACCCGCACCAGATATTTCTCCAGCAGATTGATCCGCTCTGCCTGCCCGTCATACTTCGAAAGACAAGCCACGCGCTCGCCCACAGCAAACTTCGCAGACCCGCTCCCATTCACCAGCACGCGACCCACCACGCTATATCCGGGAGTCAGCGGCGGCTTCTTCTGAAACGGATACGTCCCCCGCCGCATACTCACATCCGACCCACACACCACCGAAAACTCAACCCCGGCCTGCACCTCCCCAGCCGCCGGACCAGCAAGCTCCGCTTCTACAACCGCCAGCACACTCTCGTCCCCATACGCAGTAATCACAACCTTCTTAACCTTCGCCATTCGCTCACCTCAACTCATCTGTCGCAGTTAGATTCTCCCCGGCGCCAGAAAGCCTCTTTCTCTTCACCGCCCCACGTAGCGAAACGTCGCCAACATAGCGCCCTTTGCGTCAAAGCTTTTCCCCCACCCAAATCCACCAAAATCAACTCCAGCGTACCTTTCCTCGCGTATTTCGTTTAAGATATAGAGACTGGGCCAAGCCCTGACCACCATGATGCGTCTGCGGAATCGCCATCTCGCCTGCCTCCTCCTCCTGCTCTCGTCCCTGAGCGCAGCGGATGCACGCAGCCTGCGTTCCGGAGAACTCACCCTCGGCGGCCGCTACATCAGCACCCTGCTCTGCCAGACCGCAGCTGCTGCGGCCATTGCTAAGCCTCTAGCCGAACACACCGCTCCCGCACCCACCGAAGCCTTCGTGCTTCCCCCGGCCTCCCGTGCGCTCCACACCGCTGTCTGGACCATGCGTCCGCCAGCCCAGCACACCGCCGCGCTCCACGCCGCAACCTCCAGCCTCAGCTAGACCGACGCTCCCCCAGCGTCCTGCGGACCCCGGCTCAAAGCCCTCATCCGCGCACCCGTTCAGCGCCCACGCGCGCCACCTCCCAAAGGAACCCACCGTGTTCAACGCCGCCCTCGCCAAAGTCTTCGGCACCTCCAACGAACGTGCCGTCAAGCGCATGCTCCCCGTCCTCGCCCAGATCAACAGCTTCGAAGAGTCCATCCACCAGCTTTCCGACGCCGACCTCTCCGCCAAGACCATCGAATTCCGCGCCCGCATCGCCGCCGCGCTCGAAAACATTACTGACCCCGACGAACGCATCGCCGCCGAAAAAATCATCCTCGACGAGATCCTCCCCGAAGCCTTCGCCGTAGTTCGCGAAGCCGGCCGACGCACCGTCGGCATGCGCCACTTCGACGTCCAGATGATTGGCGGCATGGTCCTCCATCAAGGCAAAATCGCCGAGATGAAAACGGGCGAAGGCAAGACCCTCGTAGCAACCCTCCCCTGCTATCTAAACGCTCTCGCCGGCCACGGTGTCCACGTCGTCACCGTCAACGACTACCTCGCCAAGCGCGACGCCGAGTGGATGGGAAAAATCTACGGCTTCCTCGGCCTCTCCGTCGGCGTCATCGTCCACGACCTCTCCGACCAGCAGCGCCGCGAAGCCTACGCTGCCGACATCACCTACGGCACCAACAACGAGTTCGGCTTCGACTACCTCCGCGACAACATGAAGTTCGAGCTCCCCGACCAGGTCCAGCGCGGCCACTTCTACTGCATCGTCGACGAAGTCGATTCCATCCTCATCGACGAAGCCCGCACCCCCCTCATCATCTCCGGCCCCACCGACAAAACCACCGACAAGTACGCCATCGCCGACAAGATCATCCCCCAGCTCGAACTAGGCGAGCTCATCGAAACCCTCGAAACCAAAACCTGGTCCGGCGATTATGTAGTCGATGAAAAAGCCCGCGCCATCACCGTCACCGACGAAGGCTTCGAAAAAGTCGAGCAGCTCCTCGGCATCGGCAACATCGCCGACCCAGAAAACTGGGACATGAAGCACCACATCGAAGTCGCCATCAAGGCCCACACCCTCTACAAGCGCGACGTCGAATACGTCGTCAAAGACGGCGAAGTCATCATCGTCGACGAGTTCACCGGCCGCCTCATGCCCGGTCGCCGCTGGTCCGACGGGCTACATCAAGCGGTAGAAGCGAAAGAGGGAGTGCAAATCCGCAAAGAGGATCAGACCCTCGCCACCATCACCTTCCAGAACTACTTCCGCCTCTACAAAAAACTCTCCGGCATGACCGGCACCGCCGAAACCGAAGCCTCCGAGTTCGACTCCATCTACAAGCTCGAGATCGTCGTCATCCCCACCAACCGCATCATGCAGCGCATCGAAAACCCCGACGTCGTCTTCCGCACGGCCAAAGAAAAGTACTTTGCCGTAGCCGACGAAATCGAGCGCCTCCACGCAGCCAAGCAGCCTGTCCTCGTCGGAACCACGAGCATCGAAAAGTCCGAGCTTCTCTCCGAGATTCTCAAGCGCAAGAACGTGCGCCACGTAGTCCTCAACGCCAAGTTCCACGAGAAGGAAGCAGAAATCGTAGCCCAGGCCGGCCGCCTCGGCATGGTCACCATCTCCACCAACATGGCTGGCCGCGGCACCGACATCCTCCTCGGCGGCAACTCCGAGTTCATGGCCAAGCAGGACCTCGTCAAGCGCAAAGCAGCCCGCGCCGTCTCCGCCGCCGAAGGCGCCATCGCCCCCGTCGCCGCCGCAGGCTTCGTCCGTTTCTACTATCAGTCGCAGGAGTTCGAAGTCTCGCAAGCTGACTGGGACTCTGCCATCGAAGCCCACGCCACCGCCACCAAGTCCGAGCACGACGCCGTGATCGAAGCCGGCGGCCTCCATATCCTCGGCACCGAGCGCCACGAATCCCGCCGCGTCGACAACCAGCTCCGCGGTCGCGCCGGCCGTCAAGGCGACCCCGGCTCCTCACGCTTCTTCCTCTCGCTCGAAGACGACCTCATGCGCATCTTCGCCCGCGAGTGGGTCTCCACACTCCTCCAGTCCCTCGGCATGGAAGAAGGCGTCCCCATCGAATCGCGCATGATCTCCAAGCGCATCGAAGGCGCGCAAAAAGCAGTCGAGTCCCAGAACTTCGAGTCCCGCAAGCACGTCCTCGAGTATGACGACGTCATGAACAAGCAACGCGAGGCCGTCTACTCTCTTCGCCGCCAGCTCATGGAAGGCGTCGCCCAGAAGCAGCTCATCACCGAAGACTACGTCTCCACCATCCTCTCCGGCATCCTCGACGAGTTCGCTCCCGAGAAAGCTCACCCCGAGCAGTGGAACACCGAGCAGATCTTCGCCCAGGTCTACGACGTCTTCGGCGCCCGCCTCGAAAACACCATCGACCCAACCCAGCTCAATCGCCATGAGTTCGGCGACGCCATCTTCAACCAGCTCAACGAGCGCTACGACATCAAGGAAAAAATTCTCGGCGATCCCCAGCTCCGCTACCATGAGCGCGTCGTCATGCTCTCCGTCCTCGACGCCCTCTGGAAAGAGCATCTCCTCAACATGGATCACCTCAAGGAAGGCATCGGCCTCCGCGGCTACGGCCAGAAGGATCCCCTCGTCGAGTACAAACAGGAATCCTTCAGCCTCTTCGAATCCATGATGCTGCGCTTCCAGGAAGACACCGCACGCAACCTCTTCCGCATGCAGATCCTCGCTCCCGACGGCACCCCCATCGAAACCCTCGAGCAGCTTGCCCAGCTTCAACTCGGCCAGCCCGCGCCTCCGCCGCCACCCGCGCAGCAGCGCCTCCCCATCGACGCCTCCTTCACCGGCTCACCTAACGCCGCCGAACAACCCCAGCAGCAAGCGCCGCCGCCCACCATCCCCACCCGCGCTCCCTCCACCACCATCGACGCCCTCGAGCGCGAGTTCCAGCGCAACAAGCAGCGCGACCTCGCTGCCGCACGCCAGGCCGGCGGCTCAACCTCTACAGCCACCGCCACCCAGCGTCGTTCCGGCGCAGAGATAGGCCGCAACGATCCCTGCTTCTGCGGCTCCGGCAAGAAGTACAAAAAATGCCACGGAGCCAACGCCTAAACCGTTTGAACATCAGCACAAATCCCGGCCTTAGGCTATCTCCCAGCCCAGCCGCCGCATCATAGTTCGAGTCCCCCTTAGAGGAATAAGGGGAACTTCGAATCTATGAGGATTGTGCTTGGCCACGTTTCCAACCCGCACCGACGGTGAAGCCGCTACCCTGCTCCGGCAGAGGGAGCAGTTCTTCGAAGCCACCACCGATGCGGTCTGCTTCCTCGATCGCGACTACTGTTTCACTTTCCTGAATCGCCGTGCACAGGAGATCGTCTCCATGGGCCTCGACCTCACCGGCAGAAACCTCTTCGAAGTCTTCCCCGCCACCATATACGAAGGCTCTCCCTACGTAGCGTCCTACCACCGCAGCATGGACGAAGGCCTCCCCGCCGAGTTCGAAGCCTTCTACCCCGAGCCCCTCAACATCTGGCTCCGCGTTCAAAGCTATCCCACCGACGATGGCATCATCATCTTCTTCCGCGACTTCACCTCCGAGAGGGCCGATCGCGAAGCGCTCCAGAATAAAACCCTCGAAGCCGAACGTCAGCACTCCGAGATCGAGGCCATCTATCGCACCGCTCCCATCGGCCTCGCTCTCTTCGATGCCGAAGACTATCGCTACCTCCGCCTCAACGATCGCCAGGCCGCCTTCTTCGGCCTCAAGCCTGAACAGATCGTCGGCCGCACCCTCACCGAAATGGCCCCCATCCCCGGCCTCAAAGAGCTCTTCGATCAAGTCCGCGCCGGCCACCCCGTCATCAACTACCCGCTCGAAGGCGAACTCGTTACCGACCCCGGCGAGCATCGCTTCTGGACCGTAAACTATCTTCCCGTCTACGGCCCCGACGGCAAGGTTCAGGCCATCAGCGCTGCGTCTCTCGAGATCACCCACCAGCGCAAGGCCGAGCTCGCTCTCATCGAAAGCGAAAAGCTCGCCGTCGTCGGCCGCCTCGCCAGCTCCATCGCCCACGAGATCAACAACCCACTCGAGTCCGTCACCAACCTGCTCTACCTCGCGCAAGTCTCCGAGTCTCTCGAGGAATCCCGCGGCTACCTCACCACCGCTGAAATCGAACTCCGTCGCGCCGCCGCCATCACCTCGCAGACACTCCGCTTCCACCGCCAGGCCACCAGCCCGCAGCTCATGAACCCGCGTGATCTCACCGACACCGTGCTCTCCATCTACCAGGGCCGCATCAACAACGCCCACGTCCGCATCGAGCACCGCACCCGCGTCCGCCGCAAGGTTCACTGCTTCGACGGAGAAATCCGCCAGGTCATCTCCAACCTCATCGGCAACGCACTCGACGCCATGCCCTCAGGCGGTCGCCTCCTCGTTCGCCAACGCGAAGCCACCAACTGGCGCACCGGCGAGCCCGGCGTCTCCATCACCATCGCCGACAACGCCTCCGGCATGAGCCCCGAAGTCCAGGCCCGCATCTTCAACCCTTTCTTCACCACCAAGGGCGTCACCGGCACCGGCCTCGGCCTCTGGGTCAGCAAAGAAATCGTGCAGCGCCATCGCGGCGTTCTCAACGTCCGCAGCAGCCAGTCCACCGCCCACCACGGCACCGTCTTCACCCTCTTCCTCCCCTTCGACGCCGTCATCCGCTAACAGCCGCCGGCCTTCACCATGCAGGAACGTTAGCGA
>Ga0302313_10002303_pt1 | contig 13415 bp, 13 predicted proteins | sample III_Palsa_N2_2_FD_200454 | JGI IMG/M metagenome (GOLD analysis project Ga0302313, IMG submission 200454) | Peat permafrost microbial communities from Stordalen Mire near Abisko, Sweden - III_Palsa_N2_2 | ecosystem: Environmental > Terrestrial > Soil > Palsa > Peat permafrost | place: Sweden...
GTGCAAGCAATGGCTCTAAATGAATAGATCGCTCCACACCGAACTTTGGACGTCGTGGGCTTCTCTGCTTCGCAGTTATGCAGCCGCTCATGGATTGAATGCAACACAGCACGCCGTGGTTGAAGTAAGTGCTGAAGAGATTACGCTTCGCGTGGGCAGCCAGTGGCTTCGCTTTACGCAGGACAAGATGCAGCACAGCGACGAGGAGCCGATGCCCTTCTCGCTGAATGAAAACGGAACGGTAACGATCAACGCAGCACCCGAAGTAGAGATGGACATCGCCGCCGAGCAGTTCGCCCGCGAGATCCTGACAACGAAGAACTGAGAACTAAGACTCCTTATGGCCGCAGTCGCAAATTCGATCTTCACGCCCGCCACCGCCGCCCGCTTTGACAAGCTGGCGACGATCTATCCGCTCAAGCGCTCGGCGCTGGTGCCTATGCTGCTGTACTCGCAGGACGAGATCGGCTACGTCTCGGACGAGGTGGTTGCCGAACTGGCTGTGCGGCTCGACCTGCTGGAGCTCGACGTGCGCGGCGTGTTGAGCTACTACTCGATGCTGCGGACGGTACCGGCGGGCAAGTACAACGTGCAGGTGTGCACGAATATCTCGTGCATGCTGCGTGGTGGGTTTGAGCTGCTGGACCATTGCAAGCACAAGCTTGGAATCGGGCATAAGGGCGTTACGGCCGATGGGTTGTTTTCGCTGGAAGAAGTGGAGTGCATTGGGGCTTGCTGCTGGGCTCCGGCGGTGCAGGTGAACTACGACTTCCATGAGAACCTGACGCCTGCGAAGATGGACGCCGTGTTGGCGGATTATGCCGCAGGCAAGGGCAAGAATGAGCCGCCGAGCCCGAGCATCGGGCCGGCCGGAACGGAGGCCAAATAATGCCAACACTTGTCTCCCATCCTGATGAAGTCAAGGTAATCTCGCGGCGGTTTGGTATGGGCGCGAAGGAGATCGACCGGTACATTGAGCTCGACGGCTATAAGGCCGTGCAGCAAGGCATTGAGCAAGGGCCGGAGTGGATCGTGAACACGATGAAGGCCAGCGGCCTGCGTGGGCGCGGCGGCGCGGGGTTTCCGACGGGCATGAAGTGGAGCTTCGTGCCGAAGGTCAGCGAGAAGCCGAAGTATGTGCTGGTGAACGGGGATGAGTCCGAGCCGGGGACGTGCAAGGACCACGTGATCTTTCTCGAAGACCCGCATGCGGTGATCGAAGGCACGATGATTGCCGGGTTGGCGATCGGCGCGAAGATGGGGTTCATCTATCTGCGCGGAGAGTATCGCTATCTGCTGAACATCGTGGAGAAGGCTGTTGCGGATGCCTACGCGAAGGGCTACCTGGGCAAGAATATCTTCGGCAAAGAGGGCGTGGACTTCGACATCATTACGCAGACCGGCGCGGGTGCGTATGAGGTTGGCGAAGAGTCGGCGTTGATGGAGTCGCTGGAAGGCAAGCGCGGTGTGCCGCGGATCAAGCCGCCGTTTCCGGCGGTTGTTGGGCTGTACGGTGGGCCTACGGTTATCAACAATGCGGAGACGATTGCGAATGCGCCGCACATTCTGCTAATGGGTGGCGAGGCTTATGCGAAGCTCGGCACAGAACGCAACGGTGGGACGCGGCTGTTTGGGATCTCAGGTCATGTGAACAAGCCCGGCGTGTATGAGTTGCCGATGGGCTACTCGCTGCGGGATGCGATCTATAAGGTTGCGGGTGGGATCCCGGGAGGCAAGGCGCTGAAGGCTGTCGTGCCTGGTGGCGCTTCCTGCCCGGTGCTGAAGGCTGATGAGATCGATGTGGGTCTGGATTTCGACCAGATGGCAAAAGCCGGAACGATGCTGGGGTCCGGCGGGATTGTGGTGCTTGATGAGACGGTGTCCATTGTCGAGTTTGCGCTGCGCACCATTCGCTTCTACCAGCATGAGTCCTGCGGCTGGTGTATTCCCTGCCGTGAAGGCACGGACTGGCTGAAGAAGACGCTGACGCGCTTCCATGCGGGCGGCGGCAATAAGAAGGACATCGACAACATTCAGTACCTCGCCGAAAACATGATGGGCCGCACCTTCTGCCCGCTCGGCGACGCAGCCGCGATGCCGACGCTGGGCTTCATCAAGAAGTTCCGCAGCGAGTTTGAAGAGTATCTTGCGGGTGCGCGGGTGGAGAATCCGTTGATCCAGATCACGCCTGTCGGCGAACCAGAACATGCGGGAGCGCACTAATCTTGTTGACCTTCACAAACTCGCTCCGTCTCACTGCCGCTGCCTTCGCAGCGACGGCGCTCTGCGGCTGCGAGGCCCGCGAGATGGGCGTCAACTTCGCGGACCAGCAGGCCAAGTCCGTCGACAATAGCTGGGTGACTGCCATCAATACCTGCTGGCCGGATGTCGCCCACCAGGGCTACTCGCTCGAGGGAATGAAGCGTTACCTCGCTGATCCGCTCCACTTCCGCGCGGCGTTCTCCACCTATTCTGCGCTCAACGACTCCGAGCTTCGAACCGTCGTTACCCGGCCTGTGATGGCTGCTCCACCGCCCGATTCCAGCCTTCTATCGCACTCGCAGACGGCGGTCTTTACCCGTTCGCAGGCCATCTCCGGCGTCAATCAGCAGAACGCCTCCGCAACCGACAACACCACCGCAGCGCCAACCGACGCGCTTTGCGCCATACACTCCGGAACCCCGGTAGGATTCAGGTAGACCCTATGCCAGACGTAACCCTTACAGTAGACGGCCAGAAGATCACCGCTCCCGCGGGCACGCTGCTCATTGAAGCCTGCAAGACGGCCGGCATCGAGATCCCGGCCTTCTGTTACTACCCCGGACTTTCGTTGCAGGCTGCCTGCCGCATGTGCGTGGTCCGCATCGAAAAGGCGCCGAAGCTCGCGACCGCCTGTACCACCACGGTCGCCGAGGGCATGGTCGTCACCACCGAGTCGCCAGAGATCGCGCAGGCTCGCAAGGCCACGCTACAGATGCTGCTCGGCAACCACCCGCTGGACTGCCCCGTATGCGATGCCGGCGGCGAGTGCGAGCTGCAGGACATGACCTTCAAGTACGGCGCGGCGGACAGCTTCTACACCGAGCCAAAGAATCATCGCGAGGAGCAGAAGTGGTCGCCGGTCGTCTACTTCGACCGCCCGCGCTGCATTCTCTGCTACCGCTGCGTGCGCATGTGCGGCGAAGGCATGGACGTCTTTGCGCTTGGCATCCAGAACCGCGGCAGTTCGTCGGTCATCGCGCCGAACGTCCCTGCGCAGCTTTCGCCGGAAGATCTGCCTAATCTCGACTGCGAGCAGTGCGGGATGTGCATCGATGCCTGCCCCGTAGGCGCGCTGACCAGCGGCACGTATCGCTACAAGACGCGCCCGTGGGAGATGAACCACGTCGCCACCGTCTGCACGCACTGCGGTGACGGCTGCAAGACCACGCTCGGCGTTCGCTCCGTAAACGACGGCACAGAGATCGTGCGCGGCGACAACCGCGACAAGTCCGGCATGAACGGCGACTTCCTCTGCAACAAGGGCCGCTACGCCTTCGACTTCGCCAACAATATCGAGCGGCTGACTTCGCCGCTGGTGCGCAAGAACGGTAAGCTTACCCCCGTGGGCTGGGACGAAGCCCTGAAGTTCGCCGCCACAAAGCTCCGCGAACTGCGCGACACTCGCGGGTCGCAGACGCTGGGTGTCATCGGCTCCAACCGCACAACGAACGAAGAGAACTATCTGCTGCAGAAGTTTGCGCGTACGGTGCTGGGCACTAATAATATCGATCACCATCGCACGGCAGACTATGTCACGCTTGCCACTTCGATCGGCAGCACAACCCGCCCGAACGGCAAGACGCGTTACGCCTCACAGCACTGCATTGAGCAGGCCCCGGCCATCCTCTTTATCGGCGGCGACCCCACCAACCAGGCTCCGCTGACCGCGTGGAACGCGCGCACCAACGTTCGCCTGAACAAGGCTCGCGTGTATGTAGCGAACCACGAAGAGATCAAGCTACGCCGCCAGTCGAAGTCTGCGATTCAGGTCTCGCAGTTCGGCTACGGTGCGCTCGCGCAGTATCTTGCGGGCGACGATAAGGCAGCCAATGCTGCCTCTACCGTCGAGCAGGCTGACACCCTCTCCAGCTTCCGCGAAGCCATCAAGGCGGAAGAACCCCTCATCGTCATCGTCGGCAACGAGGTTCGCGGAGACGAACTGGCGAACCTCATCAAGGCGCTGCCCAACGCCAAGTTCGGCCTCACCGCTGACTACGTCAACTCGCGCGGCGCCTCCGACATGGGTGTTCTGCCCGACGTTGCGCCCGGCTACCAGCCGCTCGCAACACCCGCCGGCCTCGATCTCCTCGCAATGTTCGACGCTGCCGCCGCGGGTAATCTGAGCGCGCTCTACGTCGTCGGAGCTAACCCTATAAAGCGCTTCGGCATCGATCCGGCGACGCTGGCCAACACCTTCCTCGTCGTGCAGGACCTCTTCCTCACCGAGACCGCGTTGCTCGCCGACGTCGTCTTTCCTGCCGCGGACCTCTATGAGAAGTCCGGTTCGGTCACGAACAGCTACGGCGACCTACAGCTCGTCTCCAAAGCCGCCGACAAGGCCGGCACACGCTCCGACTTCGAGCTTATTGTCCGCCTTGCCGACCACTTCGGCCACGACATCAAGTCGCTCGTCCCCTTTGGCAAAGGTCTCCGCGCCGATATGGGCCAGAGCCGTGGCGCGCAGAGCGGTGAAGCCGATCGTCATGCCGTTTGGCTGATGGCCAACAACATGGAGCCGAAGCTCTCGCCCTTCGACCCCTTCGCGATTCTCGACGAGATCCAGCGCGTCGTTCCTGGCTACGACAAACTCCTACGCCTGCAACTGTTAAGCGGCAACGACCAGCACATCGCGCCAGCCTCCACCGGCCTAGTGCAGATCGAAAATCGCAAAGACCTTGTGCTGCCTTCGTCGGATACGCTCTTCACCTCCGGCTCGCTCACACGCTTTTCGCCCATGCTTCAAGACGTACAACGCCATCAGGAAACCGAAGTGTCCGATCACCTGGCAGCCGACTAGACCATGAACATCCTCAACCGCTATCAATCCGGACCCTGGCTTACGCTCATGTTCTTCATCGGCGCAGCGGCATCCTTCGCCTGGGGAATCTTCCGTGTCGTCCATCGCCATGACCGTGGCGGTTACTTCGAAGCAGCAGTCTGCGTCATCGTCTTCTTCTACTTCAACAAGAACACTCTCCGTAATCCAGACACCGTAAAGACGGGAGAAAAAGCATGAGGCCCGAGCGAAAGAAATTTGCAGCCCTCAGCGCTTCCATCGTTACCGGAATGATTGTCTGTGCCTTCTTTATGTTGGGTCATTCTCCACATCGTTCTGCGTTCCACCTTGCTTTTGACGGTCTTATGCTTCTTAACTTTTTGCTGCTCGTCTCGTTAAACAAGAACCGCCCGCAGCCAGACACGCTGATCCATTTATTTCCAAAACTGCCAGAAAATCTGTAAGGAAAGAATCAGTTTCATAGCGAAAGTGAAATTAAAGAGAGGACAAGACGTATGACGCTGACGACAACAAAACAATCGATGACACCTGCTGCTACAGTCCTGCTCTTCTCCGCTATGTACATCTCCTATCGTGCCGTTCACCACCCATATCTCTGGTGGCTGGTCGGTGCGGATCTCCTTTTCATCTGTGGCATCTTTGTGTATCAACGCCGATTGGCGCAACGGCCATTCGATCCACCATCCATCGTTCTAGAAAACAGTAGAGACGCCAAATAGTGACTCACCTCAACACTTTCGAAATCTTCCTGCTCCTCACGATCCTCAAGATCGTTGTGGTGCTGGTTATTACGCTGACCGCGGTTGCCTACACGGTGCTGCTCGAGCGCAAGGTCCTGGGCCGGATGCAGAACCGCTGGGGACCGAGCCGCGTGGGGCCATTCGGCTTGTTGCAGCCGTTGGCTGACGGCATCAAGCTCTTCCTGAAAGAAGACATGATGCCCCTCGCCGTGGAGCGGCCGCTGTTTGTGCTCGCGCCGATCATCGCGCTAGGGTGCGCGCTTATCTCTATCGCCGTGGTACCCTTCGGACAGCAGACGCTTTACAAAGGCGTCGATCTCTTTCAGATCTCCGACATCAATATCGGTCTGCTGGTTATCCTCGGCGTCACCTCCATCGGCGTCTACGGCATCGCGCTCTCTGGATGGAGCTCCAACAACAAATACTCACTCTTCGGTTCGCTCCGCGCTACGGCACAGGTCATCAGCTATGAGCTCGCGCTGGGGCTTTCGCTGGTCGGTGTCGTCCTTCGCGCCGGTTCGCTTTCTCTGCGCGATATCGTCAACTCGCAGTCGCACCACGGCATGCTCTCGTGGAACTTCTTCGGCGGCTTCCAGATCGTCGGGTTCTTCATCTATCTGATGGCCGCCTACGCCGAGACGAACCGTTCGCCCTTCGACCTTCCCGAAGCTGAGTCCGAGCTCGTCGCCGGCTATCACACCGAGTACAGCTCCATGAAGTTCGCGATGTTCTTCATGGCCGAGTACGCCAACATGATCACCGTCGCGTGCGTCGCCACACTGCTCTTCTTCGGCGGCGCGAACACGCCCTTCGGGCACCTCTTCGACGGCGTCTTCAACCACGGCTTCATCCACGCCGTTCTGCCCATCTTCTGGTTCGTCTTCAAGATCCTGATGTTCCTGCTGCTCTACATCTGGGTCCGCGCCACGCTTCCCCGCTTCCGTTACGACCAGCTTATGAGCTTTGGCTGGAAGTTCCTGCTCCCCGTTGCGATGGTCAACATTCTCGCCACCGCACTTGTGCTGGCCTTCCACGGATAGCGTCAACCAACAACGCATTTACAATCAATACGAAATAGACAACAAACCACGATGCAAACTGCCCTCTTCATTATCTTCGGACTCGCGGCCATAGCAGGCGCACTCAATCTGCTCTTCCAGCGGCATCCGATCAACTCGGCTCTCTCGCTGGTCGTCGTGATGATGTCCCTCGCGGTGCTCTACTGGACGCTCGGCGCGGAGTTTCTCGCCGCCGCGCAGGTCATCGTCTACGCGGGCGCGGTCATGGTGCTCTTCGTCTTCGTGGTCATGCTGTTGAACGCCGGCGAGGAAGAGCGCACCTCCGGCTCGCGGATCGCTTACATCGCTGGAATCCCGGGCGCGGCCGCCATCTTCGCGCTGCTCTGCTTCGTCTTCCTAAAGAACAAGGTTGCGCTCGGCAACACGCAACTCGGCGGCGATCTCTCGGGCATCGTCTCCAATATCACCGACATCTCGCACACGCTGTTTACTTCGCTGCTGCTGCCCTTCGAGGCCACATCGATCCTCATCCTCATCGCGATTCTCGGCGCCGTCGTCCTGGCGCGGAAAGAGCTCTAACCATGGCTAACCGCCTCCTCGCCGGAATGTTTATCCTGCTTACCAGCATGTTTCTGGCTGCGGTTGCAGTCGCTCGCGCCATGCGCAGTAAGAGGTCGCGCTAAATGCATCCCACTCACGACAATCTCGTCAGCATCGCCCTTGGCATCCTCGCTGGTCTGGCTATGATGCTCCTGCTTCGTAGAAGGAGGAACCGCTAATGGTGCCTATTGCCTACTACCTCATCCTCGCCGCGATCCTCTTCTGCATCGGTATCGCCGCGTTTCTCATCAAGCGCAACGTTATTACGATCTTTATGTCGATTGAGCTGATGCTCAACGCCGTCAACCTTACTTTCGTGGCCTTTGCGCACATGTGGCACCAGGTCTCGGGCCAGATATTCGTCTTCTTCGTTATGGTGGTCGCCGCTGCGGAAGCCGCTGTCGGGCTCGCCATTATCATTGCGCTCTTCCGCGCCCGCCAAACCCTCAACGTTGATAACGTCAACCTCATGAAGAACTAACGCGAGTCGCTGAATGCAATTCAATACAACCCTGCTCTGGCTCATCCCGATACTTCCCTTCGCCGGTTTCCTGCTCAACGGAACGCTGGGCCGCAAGCTGCCGCGCGCCGCCGTGACGGCTATCGCATTGCTCTTTACGCTCGCGCCCGCCGTCATCGTCGCCCAGCTCTGGATGTTTATGAAGTCCGCCGGCGCACCGCTCTCGCTCTCCATTGCCAGCCGCCCTTGGATCGCCGTCACGGGCTTCCAGGTCAACTTCGCCTTCGCGGTCGACCATCTCACGCTCGTTATGCTCGGTGTCGTCACTGGCGTTGGCTTCCTCATCCACATCTACTCCGCCGGCTACATGGCGCATGAGGAAGGTTACTGGCGGTTCTTCGCTTACCTCAACCTCTTCATGTTCTTCATGCTGGTGTTGGTGCTCAGCTCGAGCTTCCTTCTGCTCTTCGTCGGCTGGGAGGGCGTCGGGCTCGCGTCGTACCTGCTGATTGGGTTCTACTTCACGAAGGACTCTGCCGCGAACGCCGGCAAAAAAGCCTTCATCGTCAACCGCATCGGCGACTTCGGATTCTTGCTCGCGATGTTCCTGATCGTCGCTCACTTCGGCAGCCTGAACTTTGCGGATGTCTTTACGAAGGTCTCTGCAACGCCGATGACCGGCGGGTTCCTCACTGCGATCTGCCTCCTGCTCGTCCTTGGAGCCACTGGCAAATCCGCGCAGATTCCGCTATACATCTGGCTTCCTGATGCGATGGAGGGCCCGACGCCTGTCTCGGCTCTCATCCATGCGGCGACCATGGTCACCGCCGGCATCTACATGGTCGCGCGCTGCCACACCCTTTTTGACCGCTCGCCCTATGCGCTCGGCGTCGTCGCGATCATCGGCGCAGCCACAGCGCTTATGGCCGCCACTATCGGCATGGTGCAGCACGATATCAAGCGTGTGCTTGCCTACTCCACGGTCTCGCAACTTGGCTATATGTTTATGGCCTGCGGCGTCGGCGCGTACTCGGCTGGGATCTTCCACCTGATGACACATGCCTTCTTCAAGGCGCTGCTCTTCCTCGCGGCTGGCTCGGTCATTCACGCACTCTCGGGCGAGCAGGATATGCGCCTCATGGGCGGCCTACGCAAGCGCATCCCTATCACCTTCTGGACTATGACGATGGGCGTCTTCGCCATAGCCGGGCTGCCGCCACTCGCCGCTTTCTTCTCTAAGGACGAGATCCTTTACCAGACCTACCTCTGGGACAATCCTCTCGCCAAGCTTCTCTGGGCCGTGGGCATGTTCACAGCATTCCTTACGTCGTTCTACATGTTCCGCCTGTGGTTCAAGACCTTCTTCGGCGCACCGCGCTTTGAGGAGCACGGTTCCAGCCACGCCCCAGACCTCCACGCCGCTCATGGCGCGGCCGTTCACGCGAGCAAATCTTCCACGCTTGTTCTGGAAGCGGAACCTAAGCCAGAGTATGCCGGGCACGTGCACGGGGTTCACGAGTCGCCGCTGGTTATGACGATCCCGCTGATCCTGCTCGCCATCCTCTCCATCGTCGGCGGATGGGTTGGCGTTCCTCTGGCCTTCGGTGGACACAACGAGTTCGAGCACTTCCTCGACCCCGTCTTCAACCCGACAACCCACATCGTCGAGCACGTAGCCAGCCGCAACGCTGAGCCAATCCTCGCCGCAGCATCGGTGCTCACGGCACTCCTCGGTCTCTACTTCGCATGGCTTTTCTACTACAAGAAGCCCGGCACCGCCGCAGCCCTCTCTGAGCGGATCAAGCCGGTCTACTCCCTATTCAGCCACAAGTATTGGGTCGACGAGATCTACGGCCGCTTCATCGTTGTGCCGCTGTTCATCATCTCGCGCTACGTTCTCGGCGGTCTCGTTGACACCGGCATCGTTCAGGGCTCGGCCGCTGTTGCCACTGGAACCACGCGCGGTGCAGGCTCCATCGTTCGCCGTATGCAATCCGGAAACATTCGTTCTTACGCCGGCTGGCTAGCCTTCGGCGCCGCTGCCGTCATCGCCATCGTCTTATTTACGCACTAAAGTTTGGTTCCACAGGACTAACAGGAATTTGATGAACTTCGACCACACCATCCTGACGATCATCCTCCTCACGCCGCTCGTGGGCGCGCTGCTTCTCGCCCTCATCCCGGAACGCGAAGGCGCGAAGACGCACCACATCGGCGCTCTCATCGTCACGCTCCTCACCTTCCTCTTCACGCTCCATCTGGCGGCCCACTTCAACTACGCTTCCCTTCCCGGCAGCTTCCAGTTCGAACAAAACCTTCCCTGGATCACGCGGCCCGTCATTAACTACCACCTCGGCATTGACGGCCTCTCTCTGTGGCTCGTCATCCTTGCCGGCATTCTCGCCCCGCTCGGCGTCCTTGCCTCGTGGAACTCCATCAAGACCCGCACGAAGCTCTTCTTCGTCCTCTTTCTGCTACAGCAGGTCGCGATGATCGGCATCTTCATCTCGCTGGACCTCTTCCTCTACTACGGCTTCTGGGAGCTCTCCATCGTCCCCCTGACGCTGATGATCGCCACCTTCGGCCGCACCGAAAACCGTCGCCGCGCCGCCATCAAATTCTTCCTCTACGCCTTCATCCCGTCGGCCATCCTGCTGGCCGCGCTGATCTGGCTCTACGCCCGCACAGGCACCTTCGATATCCCGGCACTTCAGCTCCTGACCGCCAGCCACTCCATCTCCTCGAACCCCACCGCGCTCTGGATCTGCTCGCTGGCCTTCCTCATCGCCTTTGCGGTCAAGGTCCCCATCTTCCCGCTGCACGGCTGGCTCTCAGACGCCGTTCAGGAAGCCCCCACCGCCGCCGTGATGGTCCTCGCCGGCAAACTCGGCCTCTACTCCATCCTGCGCTTCAGCTTCGGCATCTTCCCCGAGCAGTCCCGTCACATTGCGCCGCTACTCATCGCTCTCGGAGCCATCGGCATCGCCTATGGCGCGCTCGTCGCTCTCGTCCAAACCGACCTCAAGAAGCTTGCCGCCTTCGCCACCCTCAGCGCCAACAGCTTCATCGTCCTCGGCATCTTCACCTTCACCGTCGCGGGCCTCGACGGCGGCATCTACCAGATCCTCAACGAATCCCTCATCGGGGCCGCGCTCTTCATCCTCCTCGGCCTGCTCTATGAGCGTTACGGTACCTACGATATGCGCGACTACGGCGGCCTCGCCACCAAGCATCCGTGGATGGTCACAATGTTCGTCATCACCTCGCTCGCCGCAGTCGGCCTGCCCATGATGAACGGCTTCGTCGGCGAGTTCCTTATCCTCTCCAGCACGATGCAGACCTACCTCACGCACCACGTTATCTGGACGGTCATCGCAACCACCGGCGTGATCTTCTCCGCCGCCTACATGCTTTCCATGATCCAGAAAGTCTTCTACGGCAGACTCGGCCTCCGCTCCGAAGAAGTCCCCGGCTACGACTTGACCGCGCGCGAGCACCTCGAACTTTGGCCCCTGGCCGCACTCTTCCTCATCATGGGCCTGCTTTCGCCCTTCTGGATGAAGTCCATCGACACCTTCGGTACCCAAACCGCCGACAAAACCATCCGATTCGAGCCCAACCAAATCAAACACGTCGAAACCGAAACCTACGCCCCAACGGCCCAGGCAACACCCACGCAGGAGGCCCGCTAATGTCCCCCAACCTCCTCGCCCTGCTCCCCGAGATCATCCTCACCATCACCGGCGTCCTCGTCATGGTGCTTGAGCCCGTCATCGCCCCCGGCAGACCCCGCAAGCCTCTCGGCTGGCTCGCGATCCTCGGCACCGCCGCTTCCATCGCGGCCACCTGCTACCAGAAGCACATCCTCAACACCACCGGGACCTTCACCGGCTTCTATGCCACGGTCCAGATCGATTCCTTCTCGATCTTCTTCCACCTCCTCATTGCGTCGATCGTCCTCGTCACCCTGCTAGCCTCGCTCGACTACTTCGCAAACCCCATCACCCACGCCGGCGAGTACTTCGCCCTCGTCCTATTCGGAGCCACTGGCATGATGTTCATGACCTGCTCCGTTGAGCTCCTGATGGTCTTCATCGGCCTTGAGATCTCATCAATCTCCACCTACATCCTCGCTGGCTTCCGCAAAGGCCAGGCCACGGCATCCGAGTCCTCACTCAAATACTTCCTCCTCGGCAGCTTCGCCACAGCCTTCTTCCTCTACGGCATCGCTCTCTGCTTCGGAGCCACCGGCAGCACCTCGATCGGAGCGATCGCCGACGGCCTCAACACCACAACCACCCCCACGCTGGCGATCCTCGCCGTAGCCATGGTCCTCATCGGCCTCGGCTTCAAGGTCTCCGCCGCCCCGTTCCATGTCTGGACACCCGACGTCTACCAGGGCGCACCCAGCCCTGTCGTCGCGCTCATGTCGACCGCCCCCAAAGCCGCCGCCTTCGCCGTCCTGCTTCGCTTCCTCTTCAACGGAACACCCATGCTCCGCGGCCACTGGATCCTGATGGTCGAAATCCTCGCCATCCTCTCCATGACCATCGGCAACCTCGGCGCGCTGCTGCAAAAAGACGTCAAGCGCTTGCTGGCTTACTCCTCCATCGCCCACGCCGGCTACCTGCTCGTCGCCTTCACCGGCATCCATCAGGACGCCGTCTCCGGCGCGCTCTTCTACACCGCCGCGTACGCCGCCATGAACGTCGGTGCCTTCCTCGTCCTCACCCAGCTCTCCGGCTTTGACGAACCGCTCCGCACCATCGACGACTTCACCGGCGCCGCCCTCAAGCGCCCGTTCCTCGCCGCACTGCTCAGCTTCTTCCTGCTTTCGCTCATCGGAATCCCCTTCACCGGCGGCTTCTTCGGCAAGTTCTACGCCTTCTCCGGCGCCATTCACAGCGGCTACCTCGGCCTCGCGATCTTCGGCCTCGCCAACTCCGGCGTCGCCTGCTACTACTACCTACGCCTGCTGGCTGCGCTCTACGCCCGCCCTGTTACCGAGCCCGCCGTCAACCCACTCAAGCTCACCGCCCCAGCAGCCATCGCGATCACCGCCGCCGCACTCGCAACCCTCGCCCTCGGCGTTGCGCCCAACCGCGTCCTCCACCTCGTCCAACGCGCCACGCCGGAGACACTCCCCGCCTACATCTCCACTCCAATCGCCTCAACCCTGCCTCCTCAATAGCCACTTGTAGGAGAGTGCCCTTTGAGGATTGTCATCCTGCCCCTGAGCTAAGGGGAAGGATCTGCTTCTCGCCCGCACCTGCACAATCTTTAAGGCAAACAGAAAGGCCCTCGCCGAAGCGAGGGCCTTTCCAATCCGTACCGAGCTTACTTCGCGCTACGAACAACAGCAAAGATCACGGCAAACGTGAACAGCGCCAGCGATTCAATAAACGCCAGACCCAAAATCAGGAACAGGAAGATACCAGGACGAGCGCCCGGGTTACGCGCCAGAGCCTCAGCGGACGAAGCCGTCGCCTTCCCCTGTCCGAGTCCGCAAAGACCCGAAGCCAACGCCATACCGAGAC
>Ga0302313_10002305_pt1 | contig 13409 bp, 11 predicted proteins | sample III_Palsa_N2_2_FD_200454 | JGI IMG/M metagenome (GOLD analysis project Ga0302313, IMG submission 200454) | Peat permafrost microbial communities from Stordalen Mire near Abisko, Sweden - III_Palsa_N2_2 | ecosystem: Environmental > Terrestrial > Soil > Palsa > Peat permafrost | place: Sweden...
CAGGCCCCCCGCCAGCATAGTAATCATGAGGTTGCGATAAGTAAGCCACCGCTTCGTCTTGCTTCGTCCCCCAAGCGAAATATAAATGTAATCGCGAATCCAAGTCGAAAGCGAAATATGCCAGCGACGCCAGAAATCCTGAATAGAAACAGCAAGATACGGCGCATCAAAGTTCAGAACCAGCTTGTACCCCATAAGCCCCGCAACTGCGATCGCCATATCGCTGTAGCCAGAGAAGTCGCAGAATATCTGGATAGCATAGAGCCAAGCCGCAATCATCGACGAAAACGCATTGAAAGCATGAGGATGCGCGAAGACCCTGTCAACGTAGGGCGAGATATTGTCGGCGATGCAGGATTTCTTTATATAACCCAGCAAAAACAGATAAAGCATCGCCTTAACGTCATCCAGCGTAATAGACCGCTTCGATGCCATCTGCGGAACAAAATAGCGCGGCCGAACAATAGGCCCAGCGACCAGTTGCGGAAAAAACGAAGAAAACATCAGATAATCACGCAGATTCGAAACCGCCGGAATCTCGCGCCGATACACATCAATCGTGTAGCTCAGAGATTGGAACGTGAAAAAGCTGATGCCTACAGGAAGAATAATCTTGAGGGTCGGCTCACTCAAGTGAACATGCCATACATTCGCCAGCGCAATAGTGCTCGATGTGAAGAAATGAAAGTACTTAAAGAAAGCAAGGACGCTGAGATTCATCGCCACAGAGCTTGTCACAAAGATCTTGCGAATTCGCCGGTTCTCCGTCTGTGAAAGCTTGTACCCGAAGTACCAGTCCGCCGTGGACAAAACGAAAAGCATAACCGCGAATCGCCAGTCCCAGCTGCCGTAAAAGAAATAGCTCGCACACAAGATAAAGTTCTTGCGGGCGTTATTCGTTCGAAGACTCCAATACGTTGTCAGAACAACGGCGAAGAAGAGAAAGAAAGCAGGTTCGACAAAGAGCAAGCTAACCTCCGCAGGCCGTTAGGGGGTGATGTGCATAAAAGGTCTTTAGTCTGTCGGCGGTCAACTTCATAATCAGATCCGCCCCCGCCTCGTTAAGGTGTGCAGGATCATGCCAGTACTTCCCCTGGTAAAGCTCGGGATTAAGGTCCGGGCGCGCAAGATCAATAATCGGAACGTTCTGTCCGTCGACAACGATTGTGTCCGGATAAATCTCATAATGATCAAGGTCTTCGACGTTCGGCATGACGAGATAAACGAAATTCACACCGGTCACCGGGGTAGCGTGCATCAATTCGTCGATCAGACCATAGTTACCCGGCAATAGTTCAGCGGTTGAATACAGCCCTCGCCTGGACTCCCGGCCGAATACCGTGTTCATCCTGGACGTCTCTGCGGGGAGCACCTGGTAGCCACGCCGATCGTCGATCGTTTCGTCGCGGTAAGCATCTCCATCAATAGGCATATTGAAGATCGACGCGCTGAGCATGCCAACATTCATATAGTGTTCGGCAGCGGCTGCAAATGCAAAGCCGATTCTCCCCCATCGCTGCTTCCGCGGCATAGATGACATGGTGAGGGAATGGATGAAGCGCACGGAAGCCATGTCGTAGATGTTGATAGTCCGGGGATGCACCATGTGGTCTGTGCCCATGTTCGCACCGGCGCTGAGTTCCAACAGCACCATACAACTTTGCGGAACGGCGCCCACAATCCGCGTCGGAGGCTGAAGGTCATGCAGGAATTCAAGCGCCATAAGACGCTGCTCCACCTGGCTTCCGCCTGCAACAGCGAGGTTGATGCTTTGGGTCTGAAGCGGAGTTCCGTTGAGTTCACTATCGAATATCCGGGGATCGAAACCGTTATGCACGTGACTGGAGCCGAAGCTTGCCGAGTATGCCTTTCCCTTCCATGAATCTAGCAACACGAGTTTTTCACTGCGTGTGTCGGCGTGAAGATAAAAGGGGTGACGGATAAAAAGATGAATCAGAGCAGCAGTGACAACGAAGCCAAAAATCGCAATCGCAATCGCGAAAACGACAGCGGACATTTTAGGGCGAATATGAGGAAGAAACGCTTCGGTGCCGGGTTCTTCACCCGGGCCAGCCATAGGCTGCTGGGCTGGAAGCAATGGATCAGCGGAAGCAACGCCAAGAGCCTCATCGTCATGGCTATCCGAGGAGAGATGCCGATGTTCAGTATGGTCCATTCCCCTCCTCAAGGCACCGACAAGCGAAGAATCAATAGGCCAGAACGCCTGTTTGCAGCATAATTTCGGTTCGCGCGGCTGATGAACACCAGTTTACACAGGCAGCCATGTGAAACGTGAAATTAACAGAATCCCCGCGTCCTGATTGGGGAAACACGATAAAATGGTAGACGATATGTCTACGAAAAAAGAACTACTCCAAGCCCCCATTCAGCACATCGACATCAAGCAGCATAATGTTGTCGCGCTGGTCGATGCCATGAGCTCCATGGCCTACAGCTCACGCGATCTCGCGCGCGCCGCCAACATCTACGAGATGATGCTCCGCGACACCGAGTGCGGCGTCATTCTCTGCCTCGCCGGCTCGCTCATCTCGGCTGGCCTGCAGAAGGTTATCGTTGATCTCGTGCGTAACAACATGGTTGATGCCATCGTCTCGACCGGCGCCAATATCGTCGATCAGGACTTCTTCGAGGCTCTCGGCTTCAAGCACTACATCGCCGGCGATGAGTACAAGTACGGCGCAGGCGATGCCGATCTCCGCGAACTGATGATCGACCGCATCTACGACACGTTCATCGACGAAGAAGAGCTCCGCATCTGCGACGAAACCACCGAGAAGATCACCAACTCACTCGAAACACGCCCCTACTCTTCGCGTGAGTTTATCGCCGAAATGGGCAAGTACCTCAGCGAGAATGGCCGCACCCCTGCCAACGGCAACGCGGATTCCATCGTGCTCGCCTGCTATGAGAAGAACGTGCCCATCTTCTGCCCCGCATTTTCTGACTGCTCCGCCGGCTTCGGCCTGGTCGCGCACCAGCATGCGCGTCGCGGCAAGGCTGTGGTCTCAATCGACTCAGCCAAGGACTTCTATGAACTGACGCAATTGAAGATCGCCAACCCGACCACCGGCCTGTTGATGATCGGCGGCGGCGTACCCAAGAACTTTGCTCAGGACATTGTCGTGGCTGCGGACATTCTTGGCGTCGAGGCTTCGATGCACAAGTACGCAATCCAGATCACCGTTGCCGATTCACGCGATGGCGCACTTTCTGGTTCGACTCTGAAGGAAGCCAGTTCCTGGGGTAAGGTCGATTTGACCTACGAGCAGATGGTGTTTGCCGAAGCGACGATTGCGTTCCCGCTGATCGCCGGATATGCGTTCCATAAAGACGCGTACAAGGCACGCACAGAGAAGAAGTTTGCACAGGTTCTTCTTGAGCCAGTACACGCTTAGTTTTCTATGAAACAGAAGCGGCGAGACTTTCGGGTCTCGCCGTTTTACGTTTGCCGAGCTATAGAAGCTAACTGAACAGTTGCCGCTTGCTCAGTTCCCGGAGAATCAACTCAATAGACCAGTCAAGGTTTTCAGTACCAGTAACAGTCATGGTGGCTCGCTTCTGTGACGGGAGCACGTACAGCTCGGCCATGGGGTGGGCTGTGGCTTCAAACTGGGCGATGACCGAAGCTTTCGTGCGCCCGCGCTCGCGCATGTCGCGATAGATACGGCGCTTGAGGCAGATCTGGTTGGGCGCGTCGACATAGATACTGAAGTCGAACAGCGGATGCAACTCTGGATAGTGCAGCGCCAGGATACCTTCTACAAGAACGAACTTCGAGGGCTCGACCGCCTCAAATTCTCCCGCGACGCGAGAGTGTGTCGAGAAATCGTAAACGGGCCGCTGGATGGTCTTCCCCTGCGCGAGCCCTCGGACGTGCTCGATAATGAGCTCGCTCTCGAGCGAGTCAGGGTGATCAAAGTTGCGCTTCTCCCGCATGTCGAGTGGAAACTGGGAGAGATCGCGGTAGTAGAGGTCGAGTGGGAAGAGCGTAGCGTCCAGTTGGCGGGCGAGCTCGGCAGCAAGTGTCGTTTTGCCGGAGCCGGAACAGCCGGCGATGCCGATAAGAATCGGCTTTTTCGGAAGCATTAGCTGTTCGGCGACAGGCACGGAGATAGTGTACGGGATGCGGCTCAGGGCGCGATGGCCTCCACTACCTGCGGCACGAGTGCCTTCACCAAAGCGGTGAACTGCGCTTCGACACGCCTTCCCATCTCCATCACCTCTTCGTGATTGATCGCTTCGTCAAGGACACCCGCGGCCATATTGGTAACCAACGAAATCCCCAGCACTTCGAGCCCCATGTGGCGGGCCACAATCACCTCATGAACCGTCGACATGCCAACAAGATCAGCCCCGAGCGAGCGGAAAGCGCGAATTTCGGCTGGCGTCTCGTAGCTCGGCCCAAGAACAGCGAGGTAGACTCCTTCCGGCATGGGAATGTCCTGCGCGGCTGCTTCTACACGCGCGATCTTTCGCAAGCGGTAGGAGTATGCAGTCGACATATCAAAGAAGCGCTGACCGGCGCCGGGGATGCAGGCAAAGCGCGCCTCATTGGGACCCAGCGCAGCATTGGTGCCAGTGAGATTGATGTGATCGGAGATGCAGACGAGGCCCCCCTGGCCATAGTTACGGTTAATGCCGCCTGCAGCGTTGGTAACAATGAGGCTGGTGCAGCCAAGCAGCGCGAGCACCCGCGTAGGAAAGACAACCTCCGCCATCGAGTAGCCTTCATAGGCGTGGACGCGACCCTGCATGACGGCGACATTAACGCCACTGACGGTCCCAAGAACGAGCTTGCCGGAATGACCGGCGACGGTCGAGAGCGGCCAGCCGGGGATATCTGCATAGGGAATGGTTGTGGCAGATTCGACTTGATTGGCGAAGTTGCCCAGGCCGGAGCCTAGAATGATGCCGAGGATCGGTTTTGCCGGATGGAGGACGCGGATAGCGTCGGCGGCGGCTAAGGCGCGGGCATACTGATCGGGTGCTGCGGACATAATGTAATTCTCTATAAGAATCGTACTGCAAACGGCGAATCTTTATGCAACGGGTCCTCATCTGTTGGAGTACAAATACTTGCGAAACAAACAGGAGCGGCAATGAAACTGACGGGAAACACGATCTTTATCACTGGCGGCGGTTCGGGCATTGGACGCGGACTGGCTGAGGCGCTGCACAGTCTGGGAAACCAGGTAATCATCTCTGGTCGCCGCAAGGCTGTTCTGGAAGAGACAACCAAAGCCAATCCCGGCATGGCGTTTGTTGAGCTTAATATCGAGGATCCCGCAAGCATTACGACGGTCGCAGGAAAGCTAACCGCGGAGCATCCGAAGCTGAATATGCTTATCAACAACGCGGGCATCATGAAGCCCGATAGCGTGGAGGGCATGATCGACGATGCCCTCGTTGCGTCTACTGTGACAACCAACCTGCTGGGGCCGATACGGATGACGTCGGCGCTGATTGAACACCTGAAGAACCAGCCGGAAGCGGCGGTTGCGTATGTGACTTCGGGGCTGGCATTTGTTCCGCTGGCGTTGACAGCGACATATTCAGCGACGAAGGCAGCGATGCACTCCTATGCACTATCGCAGCGTTTCTTGCTGAAAGGAACAAGTGTGAAGGTGCTGGAGATTGCTCCGCCGTATGTGCAGACCGAGTTGATGGGTCCCCAAATGGCCGTTGACCCGCGAGCGATGCCGTTGAAGGACTTTATCGAGGAGACGATTGCGGTGCTCGGAACAAATGCCGATGAGGTGTTGGTCGAGCGCGTAGGGATGTTGCGGAACAACCCGGGCCCGAAGGAACACGAATTTGTGAACAAGTTCAACGACATGATGGCAGGACACTAGACGCGGCAGCCATTCGCGGATGTAAGGTTGTGTCTCCGTCAGTATGGCTTTGCAGAGGAGATGGAACATGGCGCAGATCGAAACAAACAGCGAAACCGTTTGGCCTGAACTGCAGTGGTCTCAATGGAGTAAAACAGCCGACACGCTGCATATGTGGACCCAGATTATCGGGAAGACTCGTTTGGCATTGAGCCCACTGCAGGCCCATTGGTGGAACGTTCCGCTCTATGTCAGTGCACGTGGCTTGAGCACCTCGGCGATGCCCTACGGCGCAGAGATGTTGGAGATTGAGTTCGATTTCGTAAGTCACGATCTACGCTATCGGTTGAGCAACGGGGCTACTCTTACGACGCCGTTACGGTCGCAGTCTGTAGCGGAGTTTTACAACGAGTATCAGCACACCCTGACGGCACTTGGAGTATCCATCAGGATTGATCCGATGCCGTGCGAACTGCCTGCGCCGATTCGATTTGAGGAAGACACACAACATGCGACGTATGACCCAGAGGCCGCACATAGCTTTTGGCGCATCCTGCTTCGAGTGGAACAGATCTTCCAACAGTTTTCCTCACGCTTTCTTGGGAAGGTGAGTCCGGCACACTTCTTTTGGGGGAGTTTCGATCTGGCTGTAACACGCTTTTCCGGAAGGCGAGCGCCTGCGCGTCCGGATGCGGATGCAATCACGCGTGAGGCATATTCGCGTGAAGTAATCAGCGCAGGATTTTGGCCGGGAAATGGAGGGTTTGGTGAGGCCGCCTTCTATTGCTACGCGGCACCGTCGCCAGCAGGTTTGGAGCAAGCAAAGGTTCTACCAGATGCTGCGGCTTATAACGCGAAGCTGGGAGAGTTCATCCTGAAGTACGACGATCTTCGTGCTGAGAGCTCTCCGGACGCGGCGTTACTCGACTTTCTGCAGAGTACCTATGAAGCAGCGGCGAACCTGGCAAAATGGGATCGCTCTTTGTTAGAGCGCGATCCGAACACAACTTCCTGAGTTTTCTTCCTTACTTGATGAGCATGCTCACAATGCTGGCGGACATGAGGTTCGCCATGGTTCCCGCAAGCATCGCACGGAGGCCCAGCTTGGCTAGCTCGTTGCGGCGGTGTGGGATCAGGGCGCCAATGCCGCCGATCTGCATGCCGATGGAACCGAGATTCGCGAAGCCGCAGAGCGCAAACGTAGCGATGGAGAATGTGCGCGGTGTCAGCGTTCCCTTCTGTAGCCCGAGTTGGGTATAGGCGACGAACTCGTTGAGCACTGCGCGTGTTCCGAGCAGGTTGCCGATGTCTTTGGCCTCGCGCCACGGGATACCGATGAGCCACGCCACCGGTGCGCCGACCACGCCGAGGACGGAGTTGAGCGAGTGTGGGAATGGGACATGTCCATGAGCCCAGGCGAAGTTTGAGATGCCAAGCATGCAGGCATTCACCAGGCCGACGAGCGCGAGGAAGCTGATGAGCATGATGGCGACGTTGAAGGCTAGCTGGCCGCCGTCGATGGTGCCGCGAGCGATAGCGCCGATGAAGTTCTCACTGTTGTGCTCTTCGCTGGGTGGCATCTTCACGATGCCCATAGTCTCCGGCACTTCGGTCTCAGGAACCAGCATCTTGGCGACGAGAATCGTTCCCGGCGCGGTCATGATGACAGCCGAGAGCAGGTCCTTCGCATGGATGCCGAAGCTGATATAAGCAGCCATAATTCCGCCGGAGACATGCGCCATGCCGGAGGTCATGATGGTCATGAGCTCGGAGCGGGTTGCGCCGTTGAGGAACGGGCGAATCGTCAGGGGTGCTTCGGTCTGGCCCATGAAGATGCTGGCGGCGACGTTGGTGGATTCCGCACCGCTGGTTCCCATCGTCCGCTGCATGATCCATGCAACTACTTTGATGATCTGCTGCATGATGCCGAGATAGTAGAGCGCGGCAAAAAACGCTGAGACGAAGATAATCGTCGGAAGGACGGCGAAGGCGAAGGTGGAGAGCGCGTCTCCAGGTGTGCCGAGACGACCGAAGACCATCGAGGAGCCGTCGGCGGCGTGGCCGAGCATGGAGGTGACGGCGACCGAGGCGGCGCTGAGGATCTTCTGGCCGAAAGCCCACTTGATCACCAGGAAGGCGAAGGCGATCTGCAGGCCGAGACCCCAGGCAACCGTCCGCCAGCGGATGGCGCGGCGGTCGGTGGAGAAACCATAAGCGATGCCGAGAAAAACTAGAAGTCCGAGCAGTCCGGTGAAACGTGCCAAGGGCGTTACTCCGCAGATTAGGGAATGAGGGGAGTGTAACGGGTATGGACGGGATGCGCCAGTAGATTGCGTGGCAGCCGGATTTCCCTGCCCTGCATTTCCTACTTCCCTGCTTCCTTCGCTATCCTTCTTTCATGTCTTCCGATGCCCTTAATACTCCTGGTCACCTCTCTTCTCCCGACAAGCTTGTGAACCTTCCGCGTCTGGTTACGGCGTTCTACGCCAACCATCCTGATCCGGCCGACCCGGCTCAGCGGGTGGCGTTCGGCACCAGTGGACACCGCGGTTCCTCGCTCACTACCAGCTTCAACTACGCGCACATTCTGGCCATCACGCAGGCCATTGTTGAGTTCCGCGCGGAGCAGAAGACTACTGGTCCGCTGTTCCTGGCGCAGGATACGCATGCGCTCTCCGAGCCGGCGTTTGCTACGGCGCTTGAGGTGCTCGCGGCAAATGGGGTGACGGTGATGATTGACCAGGACCTTGGCTATACGCCGACGCCGGTGCTCTCGCACGCGATCCTGGAGTACAACAGTTCCGGCGCCAAAGAGCCGGCTGACGGTATCGTCATTACTCCGAGCCATAATCCGCCGGAAGACGGTGGGTTCAAATACAACCCGCCGAATGGCGGGCCGGCTGACACTACCGCGACGAAGTGGATTGAGAACCGTGCGAACGAGCTCATCGCCGCAAAACTGCAGGGTGTGAAGCGAATGTCGTACTCACGGGCGCTTGCGGCGGAGACGACGATTCGTCATGACTACATCACGGCTTACGTCAACGATCTTGCCAATGTTATCGACTTCGATGCGTTGAGCGGAACTGCGTTGAAGCTGGCGGTCGATCCGCTGGGCGGCGCTGGGGTGGCCTACTGGCCGCGTATTGCGGAGCAGTACAAGTTGCCGCTGGAGGTGCTGAATCCGTATGTTGATCCAACCTTCCGGTTCATGACGCTTGACTGGGACTCGCGCATACGGATGGATTGCAGCTCGCCCTTTGCCATGGCCAGCATGATCGCCAATAAGGACAAGTTCGATGTTGCGTGGGCTTGCGATACGGATCATGATCGGCACGGTATTGTTACGTCTTCTACCGGGCTGCTCAATCCTAATCACTACCTTGCTGTTTGTATTCAGTACCTCTTTACGCATCGGCCGCAGTGGTCTTCTGCGGTCGGTATTGGCAAGACGCTGGTGTCGTCGTCCATCATTGACCGCGTCGCTGCTGGCCTTTCGCGTCCGATGCTTGAGGTTCCTGTCGGCTTCAAGTGGTTCGTCGATGGACTGATCGGCGGACAGCTTGGCTTCGTTGGCGAGGAGTCTGCCGGTGCTACGTTCCTGCGGCGCGATGGGACTGTTTGGACCACCGATAAGGATGGACTTATCTGCGGGCTGCTGGCGGCAGAGATGACTGCTCGGACCGGCAAAGATCCTGGCCAGCTTTACGGCGAGCTGACAGCTAAATACGGCTCGCCTGTTTACCAGCGTATTGATGCTGCGGCGACCAAGGACGAGAAGGCTAAGCTGGCGAAGCTCTCGCCCAGCCAAGTCTCCGCGAAGGAGCTGGCTGGTGAGCCAATCACCTCTATCCTGACCGAAGCTCCTGGCAATCATGCTGCTATTGGCGGGTTGAAGGTTACGACGGAGAATGGCTGGTTCGCCGCCCGTCCTTCAGGAACCGAAGATGTCTACAAGATCTATGCCGAGAGCTTCAACGGGACCGAGCACCTGAAACAGATCCAAACCGAGGCTAAGGCGCTGGTTGCTACGGCTATTGCTTAGGGGGTACCCCCTCCCCCTGCGTGGGGGTGTCTTGGGAGTAAGTGCTTTATAATGTTGGGCTCCGAGGAAGAGATGTCTCGCAAGTATGTTCTTCTAAAGGACTTAGCTCCAAATGTTTCATTCTATTGGGGTTAAGGATGAAGACAGTAGACAGGAAGACAGCAGACGGAACGCTGACCGCGCTATTAACAGGATAGCGCATTGAGCAAGATAACTACGCCAAGTCTATTTCCTTTGCTGTCTATAGCTTAGGGGGTTGGGGGGTTGACAAGTATTTAAATTGAGGGCATGCGCTATCTTTCTGCGATCACTTGCGGATGTAGTGCGGTATGCAACGCGTTGTGTGGAGCATACTGCGTTAGGCTTCCGGGGTCGCTGCAGCGCTCGCCGATCGCAACGCCGCAAGCGCGGAGTTTGGTTCGGCCGCGAAGTGGTTGCGATGGTCTGCGAGGTAGCGATGAACGTCTGAGATGACCACGGAGCCTTCGCCCACCGCGGACGCGACGCGCTTCACGGAGTTGGAGCGCACATCGCCGACGGCGAACATTCCCGGCACGCTGGTTGCGTAGGGAGTACTCTCAAAGCCGTCCGGGCCGCCGGTAAGAATGAAGCCTTTTTTATCGAGCCGGACCGTTCCGAAGAGCCAACCGGAGTTCGGCTCGGCACCGATCATCACGAAGATGCTTCCGATAGGCTTCGTCGTGGACTCGCCGGTTTTACGGTTGGTCCAAGTGACACATTCGAGAGAGGTTTCACCTTCGAGCTTCACGATTTCAGACTCGGTATAGAGCGTGATGTGGGAGGAGCTTTCGATGCGCGAGATCAGATACTGCGACATTGTGGCCGCCAGCGACTTACCGCGGACGATGTGATGCACGTGTTTCGCGATGCCTGATAGAAAGACCGCGGCCTGGCCGGCGGAGTTGCCGCCGCCTACTACGATCACTTCATTTTCGCGACAAAGTAAAGATTCCATTGCGGTTGCTGCGTAGTAGATACCGCGGTTTTCAAACTGGACGTAGTTCTCAACCGAAAGCTTGCGGTACTGCGCGCCCGAGGCCACGACAACAGACCTTGAGCAGACCGGGATGCCACCTGCGAGCGTGAGTTTGTGGATGCCATCGACCTGTTCCGCTGTGATGGTTTCTCTGGAGATGGCGAAGCGCACACCAAACTTCAACGCCTGCAACTGGGCACGACTGGCCAGGCGTTGGCCTGAGATTCCTGTTGGAAAGCCGAGGTAGTTTTCGATCTTGGAGCTGGTACCTGCCTGCCCGCCGGGAGCAGTGCCCTCGACTACGATGGTGCAGAGGCCTTCAGAAGCCGCATAAACAGCGGCTGCGAGGCCCGATGGGCCGGCGCCGACGACTATTACGTCGTAGATCATCGTGGGATCAGGAAGCTCGGTGATGCCGAGTTCGTCGGCTAGTTGCGTGATGGTGGGCCGATGCAGGGTGCGGCCATCAGAGAGAATCACCGCTGGTAGCGCGGTCTCTTCGGCGGATGCTTCGACGATGCGGTGGGGGTAGATGTTGCGAACGAGGAAGCGTTGGATTTGTGTTGTTTCCGCATCGCCGGTGTGTCCTAGCAGGACGATTCCACCGGTTGCTTCGGCGATGATGCCGATGCGGCGCCAGATGATTGAGGAGGTGATCAGGTTTGCAATATCGCCTTCTTGCCGCATTAATCGCTGTAATTCGTTGCGGGGGATGCGAAGGAGGCGGCTTTCGAGGACTGTTCGGGCTTCTACTAGTGAGCCTTGGGAGGTTAGGAGGTTTAGTTCGCCGGAGAAGTCGAATTTTTGGTGGTGGGCTATGACTTTGGACTCGCCATCAGTGACGGGGAGAGAGATGTCTATCTGGCCGTCGAGGACGACGAACATGTCGACCTGGCGCTCGCCGTGGGTGAAAAGTGGGACATTTGGCGGGAAAGTCTCTTCTCTGCCGTAGGAGCGCAGGCGTTCGACCATGTCCTCTGTGAGCTTGGCGAATGCGAGGTCGGCACGAAAGTCTGGATTGTTCCATGCACTGCTCTTGTTCTCTTCGATGTCGGCCATGGGTTTTCGATCTCCGTGACCCCTATTTTAGGGTCGAACCGTGGGCGGGGTGGAATTCTTGCAAAAGGCCAATGTTTCACGGTGTTTTGACGGTGGGCTGGACGGTTCGCACGGTGCGTTTTTACGGTGCTACGGACGGTGATTTACGGTGGATTTTTACCGTGGCGGTGACGGTGCGAGATGTGTCGAGGGACATTTTGCCGATTTAATTGTGGCATAATGTCCCCATGGCAAGTGCTGCGAAGACTCTGCCCTACAAATCGCTACAGACTATCCTTCGGCTGGACCTGGCTCAGATTGAGTCGGGTGTGCCGTTGTCTGCGATTGCGGAGTTTGTTTCGACGTCTGGGATTACGCTGAAGGACATTCATTCGGTGGTGATTCCGGCGCGGACGCTGAAGCATCGGCGGGAGCGCAAGGAGGCGCTGACGCGGGATGAGTCGGATAAGTTTGCGCGGCTGGTCCGGGTGTATGACCATGCGGTGAATGTGCTGGAGAACTCTGAGCGGGCGCTGCTTTGGCTGAACAGCCCGAAGCATCGCTTTAGCGAGCGGACGCCGCTGGATATGCTGCAGACGGAGGTTGGTGCTCGTGGCGTGGAAGAGTTCCTGGGGCAGATTGATTATGGGATCTTCGCGTAGATCCCATGAACCTGTGGCGCATCAGCAAGCATCGGTCTTTGAATGGCGAAGGTGGACGCCGGTTTGCGGGGCGGTGGAATAATCCTGGGGCTCCGGTGGTTTATCTGGCGGACTCGCCGGGTGGAGCTATGGTGGAGGTGCTGGTTCATCTGCAGGTGGAGGATGAGCTGATGCCGCCTTCGTATACGCTGCTGCAGATTGTGGTGCCGGATGAGTTGGAGGTGCCGTTGCTTGAGGTTCCTGCCGGGGATTCGTGGAAGACGAATTTGAAGCTTACGCGGAAGCTGGGGGATGCGTGGTTGAGGGCTCGCCGTGCGGCGCTGGTGCGGGTGCCGTCTGCGATATTGCCGGCGACGTTTAATTATTTGTTGAATCCGTTGCATGTGGATGCGGACAAGATTGTGATTGGGGAGAGTTGGCGGGGGTTTTATGATGCGCGGTTGCTGCGGAGGCAGGTGCATCAGTAGGGGGTTTTGCTTGTCGGCTGCGTAAGAGCGGTGTTGAGATTTTATGTCGGGCTTTCAGCCCTCTGCCATCTCACCGGACGTGTACCCAGGGCTTCGCCCTGGGTTGGGATATGGCCGCGCCGTTGGCGCTAAGCGAGTGCGGAAGAGCGTCGGGGATTGTCCGTTATTCCTTCCTGGCGGCCTTCGCTGTTCCCACCAATAAATCTGCGGAAATTCCCAATCCTGAGCGGACTCGTCGAACCATGGTCAATGTGAGCCCGCGTTTCCGCGTCATGACCTCCGACACTCGTGCGCGGCTGCCAATCATTGGCTCCAGATCCTTCCGTGTAAGCCCCTGCTGTTCCATGC
>Ga0302313_10002306_pt1 | contig 13395 bp, 9 predicted proteins | sample III_Palsa_N2_2_FD_200454 | JGI IMG/M metagenome (GOLD analysis project Ga0302313, IMG submission 200454) | Peat permafrost microbial communities from Stordalen Mire near Abisko, Sweden - III_Palsa_N2_2 | ecosystem: Environmental > Terrestrial > Soil > Palsa > Peat permafrost | place: Sweden...
GTGCCGCCAGGTATGCCGCCGCGCTCCGCGCCCGCGGCATGGGCAGCATCGAGCCCCCCTCGACCCCCACCACCATGCACCCCGGCGACATCGCCTCAGCCAAGGTCCTCCAGACCATCATGGCCGGCATCGTCTATGACCTCCGCTCCAAGGGCTACCTCGACGCCTACGTCGACCCCAACCCCAACCTCGACGACGACGCCCACACCGTCGCCTATGCCCTCCACACCGTCCCCGGCGACCAATACCGGCTCAAGTCCGTCACGCCGCTCAATCTCTCTCCCGCCGCACTAGACGAATTCAACCGCGGCTGGCTCATGAAGCCCGGAGACATCTACAACGCCGACTATGTCGCCAACTTTATCGGAGACAACGACTCCCTCAAGCAGTTGTCCACCTACACGGCCGGCTTTCAAGTCTCTGCGGACCCACAGACCCACCTCGTCGACCTGACCCTTACCTTCTTCCCCTCAGCGGCAACGCACTAGCGCAGCTACTCCGGCCGCAGCCCAAACAACCCATTGTTCGCGTCGAACAGCAGATCGAAGTGTCCCAGCGCGTGCAAACCGGTATTCACAAAAGTCCCATGCGACGTCGTCGCCCAGTTCACGCTGGTAGGCGTCTGCGCGCCGCCGTCGCTCACCGCGAAACTATAGCTCTGCGTCCCCAGCGTGATCGTCATCGCCGTCGCCGAGGCCACGCTCCCGCTACTCGGCTCGCCGGACGTCTCGACGATCATGTCCAGCAACCCCGTATCGACCAGCGCCGTTCCGCTGACCGCGGCGCTCGACCCCACCTTGAAGCCGCCCGCCGGAATCGTCCAATCGGTATGCGTTCCCGACGCCGGCGTCCCCGCGCTCACCAGCGTCTGTTCCACAAAGCTCGAACCCACATTCGCCGTCGTCAGCCCCAGCACCAGCCCCGTGCGCTGGATGATGTACCCCCGCACCATTGTCCCTGCCGTCATCTCCGCAAGATTCAGGAACGCGTTGTACGGCGGCGAAGAATAAACGTCCGTGCCGCGCCCAAAACCCGCACCCAGCATGTGCGGAATCGCTCCCGTGCAACTCCCTGAGTTCACGCCAGACCCCGTGCAACTCGAGCTGGTCACCGCCAGCACCGGAACCGTAGAGATCGCGGCAACGTTGCTTCCGCTGGCATTCACAGCCTGCGGAAAGCTCACCGGCATCGTCGCCCACACGCCGTTCAACTGCAATCCGCTGCTGGTATACAGCAGGCTCCCGCTAGGCGAGTTCGCCGGAATATTCGGCACCTCGCTGGCCGGCACAACCACCCCTACCGACCCTGTATCTACGGTATACGACGCGGTCTTTCCCCCATTGACCTCAGCCTGCACCGTCAGCGTCGAAGTCAGGTTTGCAAAGTTCGGCGACCCCACCCACGGCACCGAATAGCTCTGCGTATAGCCCGCATAGGGCGAGTTCGGAGCCGCCGCCGTTGTGCTGCCGCCTGTCCCGCTCGAACATCCAATAAGGCCAGCCATCAGAATGCCCATGCACCCGATACCACTGCGAACTGCAAATATCATTGAGGCCTCAAACATCATCATACGTTGGCGCGATCCGACCGTCCGCCACTATGCTTACTCTCAGTGCAAGCAGCAAATACATCTCCGCAAAGTTCGCAACGTTCGATAGACACCAGCATCGTCCTCGCAACCTGTAGTCGTGCAGGCCTGCTCCGCGGCGCCCTCGAAAGCCTCATCTCCCAGGCCTCGGACCCATCACACCCCATCGAAATCATCGTCGTCGACGATCTCTCCAGCGACGAAACACCCACGGTCCTGGCCGAGTTCCAGCACTCCTCGCCGGTTCCGTTCACCGTCCTCCAAGGCACCGGCCAAGGCGTCGCGGCGGCCCGCAATCTCGGCAGCGAGCGCGCCACCGGAACCTGGCTCGCCAGCTTCGACGACGACCAGATCGCCCTCCCCGGCTGGCTGCACAACCTGCGCGAACTCGCCGACGCCACCGGCGCCGCCTGCATCGGCGGTGCGCTCGCGCTGCAACTCCCCACCGGCGTCTCCATCGACTCCATAGGCCCCCGCACCCGCGGCGTCCTCGGCGAACACCTCCTCGGCGACACTCCCGTTCCCTACCCTCCTGGCGTGTTTCCCGCAACCAACAATGTCCTCATTCGCCGCGACATCTTCGTCAGCCTCGGCGGCTACGACACCACCTTCACCGAGGGCGCGGAGGACACCGACTTCTTCAAACGCGTTGCAGCCGCAGGCCACCAACTATGGTTCCAGCCCGCATCGAAGGCCCTGCACATCACACCTGCGAGCCGGCTCCAGCGCGGCAACCTGCGCTGGACGTCGCTCCGCCTCGGCGCCAGCGATGCCCGTGTCGCACAACGCGAACTCCCCTTCTTTGCCCCGTTGAAGCTCGCCACCGTACGCATGATCGTCGCCCTTGTGCGCGATCTTCCCCAACTCCTCCTTGCCAAAATTCGCGGTGGCCCACACGCGCATCGGGCCATCACCGACGTCCTGTGCAGCCTCTGGTACACCCAGGGACTCCTGCGCTCGCTCCCGGCTACCCTCTTCCCCGCGCTCTTCCGCTCGCTCTTCATGCGATCGCTGGACTTCCGCACCCGCAATGGCGAGCGCAGCGGCTAAATCATAGAGCGCAGCGGCTAAATCATAGAGCGCAGCGGCTAAATCATCGCGCGCTCCAACGGCTGACCCTACGCCGCCGGCTCGCTGCTCACCAGCGAACGCTTCCACGCAGCATGAAGCACAAAACCCGGCAACCCAGCCACACCCGCCAGGAACAGCAAATCGAGCAGTCGTGGCCGGCTGCGCAACACGGCACGGGTAATCGTGCTCAACCCCCGCCAATCTCCCGCGCGCCGGGCTTTCAGCGCCACCTTGGTAGCCAGGAAAGAACTGTACGCCGCATTCCCCATCCATCGGCGATACTCATCCGCCCACTTCATCGAATCCTTCCAGTTCATCCGCCGGCTCCGCGAGATGCTCTGCGTCACGATGTTATAGATCACCAGCGGCTCCCAGACAAACTCGATTCGTGCATCGCCCAGATGCCACGCATCCAGCAGCCACGCCCAGTCTTCATGATCGTCATGCGAAGTGAAAGGCACCTTCGCCAGCAGGCTGCGATGCATCAGCAGCGTCTGTAGCGCAACCACTCCCGGCCTGCCCAGTAACGAAGGACGCAACAGCAGGTAGTCGGCAATATCTTCGTTCTCGCCAATAGGCCGAGCAGGCCACACATCGTCGCGTCCATCATGACGATAGATGGAGCGGCACGCGATCATCCGCTGCGGCCGCGACCTGTCCGCAAGCGCCATCTGCCGCTCGATCCTCTGCGGCAGCATGGTGTCGTCGTCGTCCAGAAACGCGATCCACTCGCCGCGGCTTGCCCGCACCCCGGCATTGCGTGCCTGTGCCGGCCCGCTGTTCACCGTCAACTCAACATAGCGCACGCGCGGATCCAGACCGACCAACGCCTCAACCGCAGCCCGCGCCTCGGCATCCGGACCATCCGCAACCACGATCACTTCAACATCGCCATACGTCTGCGCACGTGCGCTCTCCACCGCCAGCAGCATCTCCGCCACCCGCCGGTACGTCGGAATAATGAGGCTCACCATGCGCTTCCTGCCTTCACCGGACTTACTCCGCTCACGATCGCTCCGTCTTCCCTCGCCCAGTCGCTCTCGGCCTCGGAACCCCCAGCCAGGAACATCTTCACCACGCAAATGTAGGCCATCATCGTCGGCAGATAAGGGTCCAGCGGCGTCGACTCAGCCAGACTCTCGATCATCATCCACGCAATCAGCAGCGCCGGCAGCAAGCTCTCCGGCGTGCGCTCGCGCCGATACCGCCGCCACGCCACCACGCACCCGCCCCCTACCGTCCCCATATACAACAGCATCCCTACAACCCCCAGTGACAGCATCTGGTCGAGATACGTATTGTGCCCATGCGGCACCGCCCACCCCTGGTCCAGCGACACGCGCTCTACCCGCTCCGGCGTCCAGAACGCCTCATACCCAAACCCGCCCCACGGATGCTGCGCAACGCTCCCCATCAACTCCGTCCATAAAGGCATTCGGTTCGATAGGCTCTGCGTGTTCTCCGTATCATTGCGCCCCATCATGAACACGCTCTGCGCGGCGCCTCCGTTCGTGCTGCCAATCACCAGGACCAGCAGCGGCACTCCCACGGCCAGTACTGCCAGCAACGCCATCGCCCGCGCGGGGGCTCCCAGCTTCCGCCGCGCGACCGGCACCACGATAGCCAGCATCATCCCGAGGCACAAGAACGTGCTCAGCCGCGACCGTGTAAGCACCAAAAGCGCCAGCGCAAACGCCACTACCGGCGCGAACCAGCGTGTCAGCCTCGGCCTTTGTTGTACCAGCGTCAGCGCGCACACCAGGCACACCACCAGGTTCATCGCCTGGTTGTTGGGCTGCATCACGCCCTGGAACCGGTACTCCGGATCGAAAGGAGCGAAGCTCTGCTGTTGCACCACGTCCACATACAGCGAGATCAGCGCCACCACCCCCGTCGAGGCAAATCCCCACAACGCCAGCTCCATCACGCTCAGCGTGCGTGCCGCCGCATACGCAAACAGGCAGTCCATCAAAAACACGATCAGCCGCTTCTCCGTCACCGGCAACACCGCGCTCCACAGGCAGCTCACGATCGCCCACCCGATATACAGCAGCGCCACCGCCATCAGCCTTCCCTCTATGCGGCCGCGCTTCGGCAGCCGCCACAGCATATACACCGCAATCAGCGCGATCACCGGCATCGCCACCTGCCGGCTGTTGCTGCCCTCATAGTTCTGCGCCAGCGCCGTCGCGGCATTGGCAACTCCATTGGTCGTCGGCGGCGGCACCGCATAGGGCACCGAGTACCAGAAGCACACCCCCAGCACGATCCCGCACACAATCTTCACCAGCCTCACCCGGAACGAAGCCTGGCCAAGCTCTCTCGCGGCCTGCCGCTCCTCGGCCTTGTCCATCCGTCTTGCCGCCAGCACGCTCATGCCTCGCGCATCTCCCTGGCATAAAAGTACGCGCGCACCGCCACCACGCCAAGGCTGCCCACCAGCAGCGCCGCCGCCGCGCCCGGCACCTGTAGCCTCTGGATCAACCACACCGTCACCACCACCTGCAGCAACAGCCCGCTGATATTCGCATAGAACGTATGCCCCGCGCGGTCGATCGCCGTCAGCCCAAAGCTCTGCGCCAGCGTCACCGAAAACACCACGAAGTTCAGCGCCAACAGCGTCAGTATCAGCACTGAATGCTCCGGCACGCGCTTGAAGATCGTCCTCTCCACCCACGGCCCCAGCGTAACCACTCCAATCCCAAACACCACCGCACCCACCAGCAGAATCCGGTCCATCCGCGTGACCACCTTGCGCAGCGCAGGTTTGCCCCCATCTGCAACCGCTCGCGCCATCATCGGCGCCATCATGTTCTGCATCGACGTCAACGCCACCCGCGGAATATTCACCACGCTCTCGCAGATCGCATAAGTCCCCGCGGCCGCGCCCCCCAGCAACCACGTCAGTACCCATGGATTGGACTGCGAACTCACCATGTACACCATATTGGCCCCCAGCAACGACCGCCCCAGGTGCAGATTCAACCGCAGGTCCTGCCAACTCTCGCTCACTCCGATCTTGAACGTCCCCCACTCCCGCACCAGCCACCACAGCGACACCACGATCGCGCCCAGCGACAGCATCCACAGCGCCTGCGGCACATCCAGCCGGTGATGCAGATACAGCCACTCCACTCCCGCGATCTGCAACCCCACCGTCGCCACCTCGGTCCAGAACGCCTCTTTGAAGCGCATCTCCGCAAAGTACATGCGCCGCGTAAACTCTCGAAACACAATCCCGAGGCTGGTCAACACCAGCGGCGCAAACACTCCGTAGTAAATCCCTCGCGATGGCGTACTCGCCCACCTGCCCGCGCCCCACAGACCCACCGCAGCCAGCCCGCAACACACTAGCTGATGCACCAACACGCTGCCCAGGTAAAGCGGCTGCCGCTGCTTCGCCGTGCCCGGAAGATTGAATACGAACGGCCCCCACAAAAACACATTGCACAGTTGCAGGATCACATCCAGCGCCCGTTGCGTCAGCACATAGATGCCCAACTCCCGCCGCCCGCAGTGCCGGCTGATCAGCGCCAGCACCACCATGTTGCCAAAGCTGTAAGCCACCTGGTCGGCCAGCGCATAACTGAGCTTCTCCCCCGCCAGCACCCGCGTCCGTGCCCACAGCCCCGGAGACTCCAGGGGCGCCTTCTCGTCTTCTTCCCCGATACCGGCAACTGGCAACCCGCTCATGCGCTCTATCGTCTCATCCGCGCGTCATTCAGCGCGCGCTATTCCACGCGCGAGTCGAAGATACGCCGCATTCACCCAATCCCCATTCGTCTCCCACAGAAACCTCCGCGCCTGCTCCGTCGTACCTTCACTCAATCGCAGCAACCGTTCCGCATCTCCTGCAAGTTCACGAATCGTCCGCGCCCAATCCTGCACAGCCCTTCGCGGCGAACTCACCGCCAGCTTCACCCCGCTCGCCTCACTCACCATGTCCCCCGCGCCCTGGTGGTCGAAGCACACCACCGGGACCCCCGCCGCCAGTGCCTCCAGCACCACATTCCCGCTGGTATCGCGCAGGCTGGTAAAGCAGAAAAGTTCGGCCCACTCCATCTGTGCGACAGCCTCCACAAACGGCAGCCGCCCCATGAACTGCACCTTCGCTCCCAGCCCAAGACGCTCGACCTCGCCTCTCCACCGCCGCTCCATCGGCCCATCGCCCAGTACCCGCAGCTCGAACTCCAACTCCGCCTTCGCCAGCGCCCGCAGCAGAATCGGCAATGCCTTGCGCGACTGAAACTCCCCACTCCACAAAATCTTCAACGACCCCGCGCCTTGATCCGCAACCCGCGCATAAAACCTCCGCCGGTCCGGCTCTTCCACCGCAGCCAACCCGGTCTCCAGCAGCAACTCGACGCGCCGCCCAAACACCCTCTCGTAGTCGCGCCGGTTCGTGGAGTTCGCCGCAACGATCATCGCCGCACTCTTTGCCGCTGCGCGCACCCGCTGCTTCCAGCGCAGCGATAGCCGGTTGCTCACTCCGCGTAGCAACTCCTTGAACGCCTCCACCGCCGGCAGCATCGTAAGAAACCGCACCGGAAAGTTCTGCGATCCGCCCACCGGCCCCCACAGAAACGGAATCCCCAGCTGCCACGCATACCCCGGCTCGCGAAACGTCGCCACATTCACCTGGTGTACGACATCGAACTGTTCCTTCGCGTGCAACTCGCGCACCAGCGCATACGCCAGCCTCTGCCACTGGTGGTAGGCCGTGTAGTTGTACGCGAACAGCACGGGCTTCCGCTCCAGCCTGCGCAGCTTCGCATCCGGCGCAGGCGTGTAGAACCGCACATTCGACGGCACCAGCCCCTCGCCGCGCGCCCGCTCCAACGCGGCATAGTTCTTCTCGCTGGTCACCACATGGGTCTCGTACGCGCGAGCCGCCTGTAGCAGCCGTCCCCACCCCACCGCCCACTCCGAGCCGCGATAAGGACTGCACTCGTACGCCATCAGCAGCACCTTCACGATGCACTCCCTGTCCGCGGCGAAGACTCCTCCGCTATCGCGCCTTAGAAGATTCCATTATTGCCGATGGGATTGAAGTACACGCCGACGTTGGCCAGCTTCACATAGCGCGTAAACTTCTCCGTATTGTCCCGCTGCACCAGGATCATGTCATCCGGCTGCAAGAGCAGGTCGTTCTTCGCCCGCATCTTTGCACTGTAGTGGCTCAGCTTCAGCACATGCACCTCCGCCGTCTCCGAGTTCAGCCTGCGAAACAGCACCACCCGCCCCATCGCGCTGTCTTCCTTCGGCCCACCGGCCAGCATCACCGCCTGTAGCGCCGTCACTGGCCGCCGCAGTTCAAACTTGCCCGGCGTCTGCACCTCACCGCCCACCACAATATGCGGCCGCTCAAAGTCCTTCAGCGAAACCGTTACCTCGGGGTCCACCAGCTTCACCGTGGAGTCGCTCACAACCTCCCGCGTGATCTCCTCTAGCGTCCGCCCCGCAAGCTGGATATCTCCCGTGGACTTCAGCATCGCGTGCCCATCGGGGCCGATCGTCACCTCGTCATTGAACTCCGGCGTAAACCGGAACACCACATCCACGGTGTCCCCGGAATGCAGCGTATACACACCCGCGGCATCCGGCAGAGGCTTCCGTTCCGTAGCCGCCTGCTCTGTAGCTGCCTGCCCCACCACCGCCGCCTGGACGCAAACCGGCACACCACAGCGCATCCCCAGCGCGAACCCCATCACGGCGACCGTTAGAAGCAGCTTCCTCATGCTTCCACGATCTTCTACCCGCATTCCGCTGCAAAGTACCTATGCTGGCACCTGCATCAAAATTCCGTCCCTTCGCCTCCTCAGATCAACCGGTGTACCCACCCCGGCACCGGATACTGCCGACGGTTCAGCGCATATCCCACCAGCGGAGCGCGCGACTCCCGCAACACCGCCGCCATCTGTTCTAAATTCTGCTTGCGCGCCATGCCCGCGCTCACCACCGCAATATACCCATCCACGCAGATGTCCAACTCCCCAGCCAGCGTCGACTCCTGAAAGCTCGGGCAATCCAGCAGCATCAGGTCGAATTCCTTGCGCGCCTCGCGCAGCAGCGGGGCCAGCCGCGCCGTAAACTGCCCATGCGTCACGCCCTGCCGCAACATCGTTCCATAGCGGCTCCCGGAATCGTCCAGAGCCAGCACCCAATGCTGCTTCGACTCGTCATAGCGCATCCCGAAGCTCACATTCTTCTCCAGCTCGAACTTCTTCAGCAGCGCCCGCATGTCCAGCACCGCTATCCTCGTCCCCGACTGCCTCGATCCCTCCGTCGCCAGGTTGTCGGCCAGGTACGTCACACCCTCGCCGGACAACGCAGAAGTAAACGCCACGCAACGCCCCACAGCCTCGCCCTCCTTCTCCCCCAGCGCACTGCGTATCGCGAACAGCAGTCTCCGGTACTCCAGTGCATTCCGCTCGGCGCCCTCTGCCTCGGCGAACGTCGCAAGCGTGCGCATGCCGGTCAAAGCATCCAACTGCACCGGGGTATAAACCTGGTCGGCCGAGTTGTCGGCATACAACGCCAGCAGCATTCCCAGCAGTACCGCGGCGACCAGCCCTGCACCCATATACAACGCCGGCTTCGGCCGCACCACCAGCGGCGAAGCCAGCGGAGGCTGCACCAGCGCTGCGTCCAGCATCTTCTCCTTGTCCAGCGCCTGCGACACCCTCGCCTCATCCCGCCGCTGCGCATACAGGTTGTAGTCCACCTGGGTCTCATCCAGCTTCCGCTTCAGCGCCTGGAAAGGCTCGGTCGCCTGCTCCAACTCATCCAGCCGCACCTGCGCCTCCTTCAACTGCTGCTGAAACTCGGCCCGCTGCGCCTCCAGCCCGCTCAGCTCTCCCGTCGCCACGGCCACGTCAGTCCGCAACTTCAACCACACCGGGTTCACATCCGTCGCCGTCTCCATCGCCGGAGAGGTCGTAGCCGCATTGATCGCAGCCCGCGTCGTCGCAATCTGCTCATTGATCTCCACAATCTGCCGGTCCGCCGGCTGATACCGCTTCATCAACTCGCTCCGCTTGTTCTCCAGGTCCACCAGCGACGTATTCAACCGCTCCTGCGAGTACTGGTTCGTAATCGTCCGCTCCACCGTCGCCGTCCGATCGGGAGTCAGGCTAAGCTGCCGCTTGTCGCTGCTCATCTGGCTCTCCTGCCGCGCCACAGCGCCGTTCGCCGTGGCTAACTGATCGTGCAGCGTCGCCACCCGCGTCTGCTGCAGCTTCTTCTGGTCATCCAGGTCCGCAATCTGGTGCTTCACCTCGAACTCAGCCAGGGCCTTCTGCTCCTCGTCCAACTGCTTCCCCACATCCTCAACCTGGCCCTCGAAGAACACCTGCGCCCCGCTCGACCGCGTAGCCGTTGCGCGCGCCTGAAAGTAAGCATCGAGAAGCTGTTGCAGCTCGGCACTGGCCTCCTCGGGCGAACCCGCCAACAGCCGCAGGTTGATCAGGTCGGTCTGGTGTACGGCGTCCACCGTCAACCGCCGCTGAAAGTCCCGGATCGCCGCATCTTCCGCCTTCGTCACCGGCGTGTTCGCGTCCTGCCCCAACGCCCGCCGCGCCACCCCGTTGCTCTCCAGCAGGTCGACCTCGCCGTTGATCTCGGTGGCGTCTGCCCCGTCCTGCTGCACCAACCTGTCCGAGGGGCTGGTGCTCAGCGGCGCCTGCGAGCGCACATTCTGCACCATCAGCTTGGCCTCTGCCGCATACTTCTTCGGCATCAGAAACGTCGCCAGCGACACCACCGCCATCACCACGCAGAAGGCCCACAGAAAGACACGCTTCCTGCGGAAGACGGCCTCTGTCACGATCTGCCGCAGCTTGGGCGGGGCATAACTCTTCATGGCGCGTCAGCTATCCGCAGGCGCACTCAGGTTACCTGTGGATTCTCGGCAAGTGTATCAACGCCGTCCCCGCCATCCGGTGGAATACTCGTACCGAATCCGCCCCCGCCGCTCCCATCTTCGCGGTCGAACTCCCGCCGCGCGGAGCCGTCCTGTCACCTCAATCCACGAATCATCTTAGATACGATATTTAGTCCGTGGCATACATTCACCTGTAGAGTTAGACTAACTTTGCGCATATACATATTAAATTAGGTATGAAATATAACGCCAAAGTCGGAAGTGTCGGCTCGGAAATTACAGAGCCGCGTTCCGGGGTGCGCTGATGACGCCGACATCAGCCACTGGGACATCCACCGGGAATGTACGCCTCCCTGCGGGTTCGCCCGCAGCGGCGGGTTATTTGGATCCATTGACCCTCGCCACCGGTCTGCCGCCCTATCTCAACTCACCCATCTCCCGGGTGGCCCATCGCATGGCGACCCCGCTCCTGCGCGTCTACGATCTCACGGTACTCACCGTGGCCCTCTTCTACACCGTTGTCAGTTACTTTCTGCAACAGCACCACGGTGGCTTCGCCAGCTTTCTCCGCCTCCGCGTCTCCGTTCGCAATCTTGCCTTCGAGGTTCTGGTGCTGCTGGTCTGGCGCTGCATCTTCTGGGTCGGCGGCCTCTACCAGTGGCGCCTGAACCATCGCATGAGGGTCTTCTTCTGGAAGGTCCCCTTCGTCGTCCTCACCTGCACCGTCGTGCTCATCCCGGTCTTCATTCTGCGCAACAATGACCACGAGTTGCTGCGCTCCTGCATCGCCTTCTGGTCCATCGGCACCGTTCTGCTGCTCGGCGGCCGCGCCGCCATCTACGCCTATGAGGAACACATTCGCCCCGCCTTCCGCCGCCGTCGTACCGTCCTGATCTGCGGCACCGGCGTCCGCGCCCTCTCCCTGGCCATCGACCTTCCAACCCATCGCGACTTCAAGTACCAGCTCATCGGATTTGTCGACTCCGATCCCCAGCCCGACTGCTTCCGCGTCGCCCCCGTGCTCGGTACAGTCGACGATCTCGAAAAAATCCTCATGCGTCAGCCCATCGACGAGGTCATCATCGCCCTCCCCGTCAAGAGCCGCTTCTCCGAGATCGAGTACATCGTCGGCATCTGCGGACGCGCCGGCATTCAGACCCAGTACTCCCTCGACATCTTCACCACGGACGTCGCCAAGAACCGCATGGTCGACGCCGCCCACGCCGACCGCGTCGTCCTCCAGATGGTCAGCCAGGATCACCGCCTTTACCTCAAGACCACCTTCGACCTGGTCGCCTCCGCCCTCGGCCTTCTGCTCCTCTCGCCCCTCTTCTTCTTCATCGCCCTCACCATTAAGCTCACCAGCCCCGGCCCCGTCTTCTTCGTCCAGGAGCGCTTCGGCCTGGGCAAACGCACCTTCACCATGTTCAAGTTTCGTTCCATGGTGGTCGACGCGGAAGCCCTCCAGTCGGAGCTCGAGCACCTCAACGAGACCACCGGCCCCACCTTCAAAATCAAGCACGATCCCCGCATCACCCCCTTCGGCACCCTCCTGCGCAAGACCTCCCTCGACGAGCTGCCGCAACTCATCAACGTCCTCAAAGGCGACATGTCCCTGGTAGGCCCCCGTCCCCTGCCCGTGCGCGATGTCGACCGTTTCGCAGAAGCCTGGCTCATGCGCCGCTTCTCCGTCAAGCCAGGTATCACCGGCCTGTGGCAGGTCTCAGGCCGCTCCAATACCGACTTCGACAGTGCCATCAGGCTGGACCTCCGCTACATCGATCACTGGTCGATCCTGCTGGACTTCCAGATCCTCGCCCACACCCTCGCCGCCGTCCTCAAGCGCTCCGGCGCCTACTGACCGCACTTGCTTCTCTGCTTGTCATCCCTTTGCTTGTCACCCCCGGAGGACCGGGCCCCCGGCGAGCGTTCTTTGCTCGCTGGGGTGTAGCGGATCTGCTTCCAGCTTTTGCTGTCGCTTGTCTTTCGACCGCAACACGCCCTCCGGCATCCCGGCCAGCGCCAGCTCGATCAGCCTCGGCATCTTCCACGGAACATCGTGGTACCCCTGCGCCGCAAACTCGCTCTCGGGATCGCGCTGCAACTCCTGCGGAAACAGCGCAATCAGCTCCCCGCTCGTCGCCGCCACTCGATCTTGTACTCCCTCAACCCCCAGCACCTCGCGAACATAAGCCGCCACCAGGTCGCGGCCGGTGCCCAGCGGCAGATGCACCATCTGCGTCGGCCTCAAATTCACCTCGATCAACAACAGCTTCCCGCTGCCCTCCTCCCCGTTTTTAGGCTCGACGATGAAATCGAAGCCGCAAAAACCCGACACCCCCAGCCGCTTCACCATCCGTCGCATCGCCGATTCCATCTCCTCATCCCGAACCACCCGCAGCACGCTAGACGGCCCCCGCGCCACCCACGTCCGCACCACCTCCATACACTCGCAGCCCAGCACCTCGCCATCCCGGCACACCGCCATCCCGGTGCGCTCCGGCCCGGACACATACCGCTGCGCCGTGATCTCGCGCGTCTCCCTCTTCGCCGACCGCCGCAGATGCGCCCACTCCCCATAGCGCAGCCCGCGCAGCACCGCCCGCGACAGGTTTACCGGCCGGTGCAGCGACTTCCAGGCCTCCCGGGCCTTCCCGGCATCGTCGATCATTACCACCCCCCGCCCCCCCGAGCTGATATCCGCCTTCAACACCATCGGCATCCCAACCTGCCGCATCGCAGCCTCCACTCCGCTCGCGCGACCCACCGTAACGGTCTCCGGTACCGCTACACCCTCCTCCTGCGCCACCTTTAATTGCTCCATCCGCGACCGCCCCACGGCCAGCGTCCGGTT
>Ga0302313_10002309_pt1 | contig 13380 bp, 13 predicted proteins | sample III_Palsa_N2_2_FD_200454 | JGI IMG/M metagenome (GOLD analysis project Ga0302313, IMG submission 200454) | Peat permafrost microbial communities from Stordalen Mire near Abisko, Sweden - III_Palsa_N2_2 | ecosystem: Environmental > Terrestrial > Soil > Palsa > Peat permafrost | place: Sweden...
TGGGCTTCGGCTTCTGGTGAGGTGCGGCGCAGGGAGGCCAGGGCTTCGGCCTTTCTTCCTTTGCGGAAGAGCCAGCGGGGGGTTTCGCTGAGGAAGAAGGAGCCGGCGAAGAAGAGTGCGCCGGGATAGATCACCGAGAGAAACATGCCGCGCCAGGCGTGGTTTTCCGCTGCAAGAATTAGCGTGGCGTTGCCGGCTGCGGCTTTGATCGCGGCCTCAGCTTGACGGGTGTAGAAGAAGCCTGCCAGCGATGCGATGACGATGCCGAAGGTGAGCATGAACTGGAAGATCGCCGTGCCACGGCCGCGGTGCTCTGCGCTAAGGCACTCTGCGAGATAGAGCGGGACAACTACGGCGATGATGCCGCCGCTGATGCCCTGCAGGAGGCGTCCGGCGAAGAGCAGGACGAAGCTTTGCGAGATGACGATGAGGCCGACGCTGGCCACGAAGATGAGGCCGCTGAGGATCATCATCTTCTTGCGGCCGAGCCAGTCCGCGAGAAAGCCGGCTACGAGCGACGAACACATCCCGCCGGCAAGGACTGCGGCTACGATGATGGAGGTCTGCTCTGTCGTAAGATTGACTGTCTTTCCCAAGTACAACAAGGCGGCGGCGATAATGCCTACATCAATGCCGTAGAGAAGTCCGCCAAGCCCTGAGACGCAGAGCAGCCATCGGCCATATTGAGTTGTGCTTGAGGTATTTGACTTCATGAGACGATGGGTACTCCAGATGGAATCAAGGTAGCATACAGGTTTCGGGAGCCGGTCCGAGCGTTGGTCAAAAGAAAGACCAAACAATGCCTAACGAAAATTTGTGACCGCTGTCTCATTCTTTAGCCCTGAACTTATTTCTGGAATAAACTTGCGAGAACCTACTGATGCCGCGCAAACGAACCATCCCGCCTAAACCCACGCGTCCTGTAAGCCTGAAGATGCTGGCTGAGCATCTGGAGTTGAGCGCGGCAACGGTCTCTTTTGTGCTGAACAATGCGCCGAACCGATCCATCCCGGAGAAGACACGGCAGCGGGTTCGCGATGCGGCGAAGGAGTTCGGCTACCAGCCAAGCCATGTAGCTCGTTCGTTGCAGGGTAAACGTACGCATACGATCGGCGTGATGCTGCCGGAGCTTGGCGCGGGATATCACTCACAGGTGTTGAGCGGTGCTGCGGACGTGCTGATGAAGGAAGGCTTCTTCTTCTTTACGGCGCACCATCGGCACAGGGTCGATCTGGTTGCGGAATATCCGGGGCTGCTGCATGCTCGGGGCGTGGAGGGCCTGCTGGCGATCGACACGCATCTGGAGACGGCTCCGCCGTGTCCGATGGTCTCTGTCGCTGGGCATACGGTTATTCCTGGAGTTGCGAATGTGGTGCTCGATCATGAGCGCGCGGCGGAGTTGGCGCTTGGGCATCTGTATCGGCTTGGTCATCGCAAGATCGCTTATATGCGCGGCCAGCTCTTTAGCTCCGACTCGCGCAGCCGCTGGCGCTCGACCTTACACGTAGCTCGTTCGCTGGGCCTGGTTGTATCGCCGGAGTTGGTGATTCGGCTGGATAAGGATAGCCACTCTTCGGACCTAGGCTATGTCGGCATTCAGGGGCTGCTGATGCGCCGCAAAGACTTCACTGCGGTGCTTTGCTTCAACGATGTGGCCGCCATCGGTACGGTGCGCGGATTGCACGACGCTGGTTTGCGGGTGCCTGCGGATGTCTCCGTGATGGGCTTCGATGACATTCCGGCTGCTGAGTTTTATACGCCACGGCTGACCACCATCCGGCAGCCGCTACAGCAGATGGGCAACGTCGCCGCAACGCTGCTGCTCAAGAAGATCGCCGGCGCGAAGGTGCCGGAACTATCGCGGATTGAGCCGGAGCTGGTTGTGCGTGAGTCTACGGCGCGGGCGAATCCGGCGCGGCAGAAAGCCTAGCTGAATGGAAACTGATTGCAGCTCGCAGCAGCTCTAGTGCGGAAGCGTACAAACAGGACGGTCAGCTAGTTGAGAACTTGACCAACGAGATTGAGATCAATCGCAACATCATTCTCCGCCTTCCAGATCAGGAAACTCGGATTCTTGAGGCCCCACTGAACATAGGGAACGACGAATTTCGCCCTTGCCATTGCTTTCGATCCATCCATGTGAATTTGCATCGAGATCGTCAGGTCGTGAGGATTTCCGAGCAGAGTGAACACTCCGCTCACCTGAATCGTGGAGTCGCCAGAGGCGGAAATTGTCCCGGTATACGTTTTCGGTGCAAAGGAGACGGTCGTGTACTGATCCACCTTGAGAGTGTCTTTATTCATTTTTTTATCGCGGCTGTCGTTACCGGTCTTCCCGCTGCCGGCCAGTGCGGCCACCGAACCCGACATCTTAGGACTCCTGCGATCAAACTCAATCGATCCGGATTGAATGTGAAAGGTGCCGTTGACGACCTCATGGGTCGTGTTGAGCGTTATCTTGACCTCACTGGCATCAGGATTGACGACGAAGGTCTGATGTTGTGCGAGTGCGGATGGCGCGAGTGTGACTGCGAGGGTGAAGACTGCGAAAGATTTCATTGCGTCTCCCTTGGAAAGTTTTGAATACGGAGAATTGCCCGGTGTGGCCCGACCTCAGCCAGCAACTGCATGCGGAGCAACAGTGGTGTGCTGGGCGACGCGTGTCAGCTTTGCCGTCACGCGCATAACGCCCGGCCAGACCCTGAGGCAAAACGGCAATATAGCCCGCGCGAATGAGTTGTTCAAGCCGTCAGCGGCGAACTCGGCGAGGCGCATCTGGCCCAGCAGCGCGGAACGGAGTTTAGCTTGAAAGACAGGCGCCGGCTCTGCTGCAAGATAGGCAGCGGCGGCACAACGGGCGGTATGCAGCGCGATGGATATGCCGTCCCCAGTGAATGAGGGGATGACGGCTGCCTGATCGCCGATGGCGTAGAGGCCATCCTCTGTTGTGCGGCGGATGTATCCATATGGAATATGGGTAATGGCGATTGGCTTGGCGAGCAACGGCTCCGCGCCATCAAGCCTCATCGCGAGGTGTGGACAGTCCTGCTGCATCTTCGCGAGGAAGTTCTCCCAGCGATGTCCCACACGAGCGAGATGACGCTGTTGCACTACGCAACAGAGGTTTGCAATGCCGCCTTCTACCGGCTGAATGCCACCATAGCCGCCAGGATAGAGCATCAACTCGGAGGCGTTTGCCAGCTCAGCGGCCTGTGCTGGAGCGAGGCGAAAGTACATCTTGAAAGCGACCCACTGGTCTGGGTCCTTCGGGCGCGTGTGGCCACGGAGATCGTGCTTGCCCGTGGCGAGAAAGACTGTGGGGGCTTCACGCGTTGTGCCATCGTCGAGCGTAGCCTGCCAGATATTTGCTGTCTTACGGCTGAGCGCCTGAACGCTGCGACCACGCTCTACGCGGACCCCTGCGGCGATGGCCTCGGCGATGAGCGCTGTATCAAGTGCCTTGCGCGTAAGCGAGGCAGCGGGAAAGGGCAAAGGAGCCTCCGCGGCACGCCTGGCGGCGGCAAGACGAACGTAATCAATCGGAACCGCGCCCAGCGAGGCCACATCGATGCCGATCGCATGCAGGTCCTCAAGGGCCTCACCACTAAGGAATTCTCCGCAGACCTTGTGGCGCGGTGCGGGTTCGCGTTCAATCAGCGTTACACTTCGTCCTTTGCGGGCCAGTGCGATCGATGCAGCACAACCTGCCACACCACCACCAAGTATGAGAACTTCGTCTTGCAAAGCATTGCTCCTAATTCGCCTGATGTTCTATCAATCTGTAGCGGGGCGCTCTGTCTCTAATAGACTCCAAGAAACCAGTTTGGGTTATTACTCTGTACAAAATCGTCATTTTGCAACGCTACAGTATTGGCCGAACGCATAACCATGTCGATGTGAAGTGGTGCTGGGTTCGCCTGGGATCGAATGGCGTCTAAGGTATTAGACGAGGTATTTGATGAGGCGAAGCAGTTTCCTGGTAGCCGCTTTATGCACGGTAACGTTGGGCACCGCAGCACCGGCTGAACCAATTTTAGTAGAGCATATTCAGCGGCCGATGCATCGGTTTATGGTGGCGCGCTCTGATGCAGGAAAAATCATTGCCAGCGGCGAGTTTTCGCAGGTCGTGCAGGGTGATGAAGTGACGATGCGCCTGATCTATAAATTCGCGGATGGATCGATTGACGATGAGACGACAACATATAGGCAGCAAGGCGCGTTTCGATTAGTGCGAAACCATCATGTACAGAAGGGGCCGTTCTTTGTGAAGTCAGTCGACTTTGCGGTGGAAGCCGCTACCGGCATAGCGACCAGCCGCACAGTGGACAAGAATGGCAAGGTGCAGGTCGAGAGCGAACACATCGACCTGCCCGACGACCTGGCAAATGGGTTCGTTGGAACCTTGTTGCTGAATGTGCCGCACAATACGATGCCGTTCCGGGTGGGGATACTCGCGCCAGTTGGTGGCGGACGATTGATTCGAATTTTGATATCGCCGGAGGGTGAGCAGCTCTTTCAGGCAGCAGGACAAACCCTTAAGGCGACGGTGTTCCGTATCCATCCGGAGCTGGGCGGCATTGTGGGCATGATTGCGCCGCTGATCGGGCTTCAGCCGAAAGATGTGATGGTGTGGGTATTGGAAGGTGAGGAGCCTGCTGTGGAGAGGATAGTTGGGCAACTAGGTGGCTACGGACCCGTGGTGAGCTCAGAACTGGAAGGGACCAGCTTCGGGAAATAGAACATCCTGCAACTCACACCTTAAGGGCAAGATGTGGATCAACGCGCCTGTGACGATGGCCCTAAAAATCTCACGGCCTTTCTGGCTGAAGATCAGGCGCGCCGGGTGGTGAGCTCGCGCCAGTTGAGGCCGAGGTCGACGATCAGCAGCGAGGCAAGGGTGAAGGCAATCACGCCGACCGCGGATAAGACGTCGCCCAGGTGGCTCCAATAGCGGGGCCAAAGGTTGAGCACGCGGCTGGAGACGAAGGTAAAGGTAACGGCATAGGAGCGTGCCATCCATTGGCGGTGCTGTGTGATCTGGCGGTTGCGCGCGGTGATAAAGGCAGCGGTGGTGCAGACCATCCAGGCGGCGGCCTGCATAGATGTTCCGGGAAGACCCGGGCGTCCGGCTGCAAGAGCGATCCCCGTGAAGGAACCAACAAACACGGAGATGACATAGACGCGGCCGAGAATGCGATGGAGCTGGAGGTGATGCTGGCGGATCCGCGAAGAGAAGTTGATGGGACCGATCAAAAGAGCGAAGATGCCGGCTAGAGTGTGCGGGATGAGGAGATGGCGATCAGCAATGACCTGCAGACGGTAGGCGTGGTACATCGGATAGTCGGTGATGAGGAGCAGCTCTGAGGTGACGAAGACGAATAGTACGGTCAGACCAAGCGAGATCCAGAGAATGGTCTTGAATCTGGACCTTCCGGAACTGGGCGTTAGAAGATTGGACGTTGACATGATTCGCCCCTCAGATGATTAGACGTGATGAGGTGCGCCAGGAGGGCAACGGGGGCGATAGGCTTCATATCTCTTAGTCTAGCGAGACGCTTCAGAATTACCGACCTCACTTCCACTGCTAGTCGTTGAGACGAGGCCTTTGTCCTTTTGATGGGACTTTGCAGCAACGGAATGGGATGACAATTTGTTCACTCCCTGAATTTCATCCCTCCGCATGCTACGTCACGGAGCAGCAAGGCAAGATGGACGACAACCAGTGTCCGTCGGAGTTATCCTTCGGCGCTCTGCTAACGCGCAAAATTTCCGAGAACTATTTGGGTCTTTTTGTAACCCTTCGTATTCGTCCATCGCTGGGTGGACGCAGAGACCGAATGGAGAACTGCTTGATTTTATGGTGGAGCTGAGCGGGATCGAACCGCTGACCTCCTCGTTGCGAACGAGGCGCTCTCCCAGCTGAGCTACAGCCCCACACCATGCACATTCCAGAACTCACCGGGCGGTGCGCCTGTCATCTGCCACGTGAAACAGTCTAGCAGGAGAGCCCCGCGACCTCCAACCTCCCGCGCGATCCGCCCCAATCGCATACCATCAACAGGGAGGCCCGCACGCATGGCTCAATCCGCCCAGTTCCAGGTCTTGAGCCGCGATCAGGTCCAGTTCCGCCGCCAACTCGCCGCAACCTGCGAGCTGGCATGGCCCATGTTCAGCCGGCCTAAGAAGCTCGCTGCCTGGTTTCTGCCCGTCACCGCCTTTGAGGCGCGCCTCGGCGGCCGCTACACCATCCACTCCGATAACGGCGGTCTCGACGGCACGTTGACCGAGTTCGCACCGCCTCACCTTATCCAGTTCGATGGCAAGATGCGCTTTGAGCTCGCTCCCGCCGAAGGCGATGCCTGCACCGTTACCTTCACCATCGCCCGAGGCGACAGTGGCTGGATTCCCAGCACGCTCGCCAGCTTCCAGACCATGCTCGACAACCTCGAGCTACTGGTCGCTGGGCAGCCTGCGCTGGAGCGCCCCGCCTACATGAAGGCATGGCGGCTACACTATCCAGCTATCGAAGCGGAGCTTTCCAACGCTCTCGCCAACGGCACAAAGCTCGTCCATCGCCTCCACTTCCCTGCCGGTGAAGATAAACCCGCGGGCGACAGCGCCGGACAGGCAGAGACGCAAAGCATCGTTGAGTTACTCAAGAGCCACCCCGACCTCGCTCTCGCAGTGGACGGCTTTGCCGACGAGGCGCTCGATCGCACCAAGGCCTTTCGTCTCTCGCAGCGCCGCGCCGAGGTGATAAAGCGGCACCTCATCGAAAGTGGCATCGACGCCCGCCGCATCACCACGCGCGCCTTCGGCAACTACTACCGTCTCCATGCCGGCCGCGATGAAGAGTCCACCCGTCTCAACCGCCGCGTCGAACTGATCCCGCTCTATTGACCTTGCCTAAGCCTTCGCAGCGGGCTTCAGCCCGAGCTCTGCCATCACCATCTGCAGATCCTTCCAGGCTTCGCCCTTCTGTCGCGGATCGCGCAGCAGAAACGCCGGATGATACGTGACCGCGACCTTCGCGCCGCGGCTGCTGTGCCACTGCCCGCGCAGCGAGCTCAACGACTGCCGCACCCCGAGCACATAAGTTGCCGCTGTCGCCCCCAGAGCCACGATCACCTGCGGCCTCACAATATCGATCTGCTTCAGCAGAAACTGCGTGCAGGTGTTGGCTTCAATCGGCTCAGGGGCGCGGTTTCCCGGCGGACGGCACTTCACGATGTTCGCGATATAAACCTCTTCGCGCTTCAGCCCCATCGCGCCGATCATGTTGTTCAACAACTGCCCCGCCTTGCCCACGAATGGCAAGCCGCTCGCGTCTTCGTCCGCTCCGGGGCCTTCTCCGATAAACATCAGCCGCGCGTTCGGGTCGCCATCCGCAAACACGATGTTATGTCGCCCGGCATAGGCCAGCGGGCAGCGCGTGCAATCGCCGATCTCGGCACGCACAGCCTCCAGAGCTGCGGCCCGATCCGCAGGCGGAATGATCTGTAGAGGCAATGGAGCGAGGTCGTCGAAGGAAACAGGTTTGGGCATAGGAACAGAAAGCTCCGGCGGCAGATGGGGTGGCGTCTCCGCTTGAGGAGGTTGGACTCTCGCCGCAGTTTGGATGAGAGCCCGCGGCTGCGGCGGGGCAACTCGCGGTGGAGGCGCTGCCGTTCGTTGCGGAGGCGTAGCCACTGGCATCTTGGCAGTCGCCGCAGTGCTCGCAATCGCAGCACGCAACGCCTCAGGCAGCAATGTTAGTGGCTCGTCGCGGCGATAAAGGTCATAGATGCCCATGTCGCGCAGGTAATCGACATAAGCGCGTAGATTTTGTTGTGGCGTAAGACTCATTCGTACCTATGCGTCCGCTGGCGGCGTGGGTTTCAGGCTCGGCAGGCGAAACGTCACCTTGCCCGCCATCACCTCATCCTGCGCCACGCGACAAGCCTTCAGCGACTTCGAGACACCCAGAGGTGGTGCTCCTGATTGCAGTTGACGGGCGCGGCGTGCGGCCCCCTTTACAAGGCTGTATCGGTTCAGAAGACCATTGCTTGGCATCATCACGCATACCTCCGGGGATGGCTGAATTTTAGCTCTTAAGCGGCCTCTGCGTATGTACGCCGCACCACCCAGCTGTTGATAACTCGTCCGCCACTTACTGGCCGAGCCGGAAGCTCGATAGCGCCGCCTGCAATCGCGCCGACCGTGCAGCCGTAAGGCAGGCAGCCGCAGTCGCTTCCACAGTACCCTCTTCGCCACGCTCGTGCAGCACAATCGATCGCATCTCCGTCGCCGCGACCTCAAGCTGATCGTTCACCAACGCATACTTGTAGTCGCCGATCTTCAGCAGCTCATTGCGCGCCTGCGATAGCCGCTTCGCAATCACATCTTCCTGCGTCACGCCCTCGGCCTGGCTGCGGTTGCGAAGGCGCATCTCGAGCACCTCAGGGCTCGGCGGCAGAATAAAGATCGAAACAGCCTCCGGCATCTTCTTCATCACCTGCAATGCGCCTTGCACATCGATATCGAGCAGCAGATCATGCCCATGCTCGCGCGCCTGGTCGAGCGCAGAGACGGCCGTTCCATAGTAGTTGTCGCCAAAGACCGTCGCATACTCCAGGAACTCATCGGCGGCAATCATGCGCTCGAAGTTTTGCTTCGTCGTGAAGTGATACTCCCGGCCATCTTCTTCCGAGCCGCGCGGCGCACGCGTCGTGTACGACACCGAAAACTCCAGCCCCGGCACAAGCCGCCGCACCTCGTTGACGAGGGTCGATTTACCCGATCCGCTGGGCGCCGAGATGATGAAGAGAATGCCTGCCATGATTTCGCGGTTGCTCGTAGGACAGTGTACCGTCTACGCGGTCCCCTCCACGCCTGTCGCCACAACATCCTCCAGCGGAGCGCCAAACCCATCTTCGCCAAACTGCATGTTGTACAGCCGGTGGTAGGTCCCGCCCAGCGCCAGCAACTCGTCATGCGACCCCAGTTCGGTCAGGCTACCGCGCTCGAGCACCGCAATCCTGTCCGCCCGTCGCACGGTAGAGAGCCGATGCGCAATCACCAGCACCGTACGGCCCTGCATCAGGTTCGCCAGCGCCGCCTGCACAGCCGCCTCGCTCTCGGTATCCAACGACGACGTCGCCTCATCCAGCACCAGCAGCGGCGCGTTCTTCAGAATCGCCCTTGCAATCGCCAGCCGTTGCCGCTCGCCGCCTGAAAGCCGCGTACCGCGCTCGCCGATCGGCGTATCATACCCCTCCGGCATCCGGAGAATAAAATCATGCGCCAGCGCCGCCTTTGCGGCTGCTTCAATCCGCTCCATCGGCACATCCGGCTGCCCGTAGGCGATGTTGTTCCGCACAGTGTCGTTGAACAGCACCGTCTCCTGCGTCACCTTGCCGATCTGCTTCCTCAGCGAAGCCAGCGTTAGGTCGCGCACATCGTGGCCGTCGACCAGGATCGCTCCTCCGGTCACATCGAAGAACCGCGGCAACAGGTTCATCAGCGTCGACTTCCCTGCACCGCTGGGACCCACGAGCGCCACAACCTCGCCTCGTCGCACCATCAGGTTGACCCCATGCAGCACTTCCTTGGACTCACCCTCGCTGTCATACGCAAAGCGCACATCGCGAAACTCAACGCCCTGCTCGAAGCCCTTGAGAGCGATGGCCTTCTTGCGTTCCACCACCTCATCCTGCTCGTCAAGAAACCGGAAGATCTTTTCGCTGGCCCCAAGCGCCTGCTGAAAGCTGTTGTAGTAAGTCGGCATCTTGCGCACCGGATCATAAAGGGCAATCACTGCCACAAGAAACGCAAGAAAGAAACCGGCGGTCCCTCCACGTTGTATGAAACCCCGACCATATAAAAGCAGCAGCGCAATCGCGATAACACCGAGAGCATCCATCAACGGAGAAGAGATCGACTGCACCGCGACCGAGCGCACGTTTGCACTGAGCAGCCTATCGGCAGCTTTGCGAAAGCGGCTCATCTCCCAGCCTTCCATACCGAAGGCCTTCACAATGCCGTGTCCTGAGACCGCCTCCTGCACGATGTTCTGAATCTCGGCTAACTTATCCTGCCCGCGGCGTGTCGTCGTTCGCACACTGCGGCCGACCCGGCGCGTCGACAGAATAATAACCGGGACAAAGATCAGCAGCACCCACGCCATGCGGCCGCCTACGAGAACGACGACACCCACCATGAAGAGCAAGGTAAAGAACTGCTGCAGAAAATCGCTCATCACACTGGACATCGCCGTCTGTACCTTCTCAACGTCATTGATAAGTGTGGAGATCAGCATGCCGCTGTTATTGCGTTGAAAGAAAGCCGTGGAACGACCCAGGAGGGAGTCATAAAGATCGTTGCGAAGGTCGGTAACCATACCAAATCCCGCCTTGTTCGCGAACAAAGTACCCAGATAATCCGCCGGCGATTTGATAATGGCAGAACCCACAAGCGCCACAGCAACCACGGTCCATGCATTGTGAAAATAGGGCGGAATCAGAAACTGCAGATTCACATGCCAGTGGGTGCGTGGAATCGAGAAGTTAAGTACCTTATCCGGCGACGCCGTCGCACTCAACACATTATCGAGAATCGGCTTGATCAGCAGCACGCGAAAAGCCGCCAGCGCTCCAACTATCGCCATAAGAAGCACGGAGAGCAGCCACAGAAGCATGTAGGGCCGCATGTACCCAAGCAGTCGCAAAATGCGCTTCATGCATGGCTCCCGCGTGCCGTACTGTTAGCAGAGATCATCAACAGCTAGTGTACCTGTACATCCCTATTCAACCTCCCGCTCACAGGCTCAAAACCCAACCGCCATCGATGCCAGCACCGTGCCCGCAACCACGACCCAAGGGCGCCATCGCAGAATCACTAGCAGCATAAATGCGGCCAACGCAATAACAAAATCACTTGGCTTGTGGATCGTAGAAGTCCATAGGGGCCGAATCAACGCAGCCATCAACACACCGACTACGCTCGCATTCACCCCTCGCAGCGCCGCCCTTACTCCCTCCCGTTCGCGCAGCACACTCCAGAATGGAAGCACCGCAGCCATGGCAAGCAGACCGGGGGCAAATATACCCACCAATCCAAGCAGCCCATAGAATACTGGGTTGCTACTCGGCCTCACCGAGGCCCCAAGGAACGCCGCAAATGTGAATAGTGGTCCGGGCAGCGCCTGCGCTGCACCGTAGCCTGCCAGAAAGGTCTGCTGCGTAACCCAGCCCCGAGCTACTACAGCGTTTTCAAGCAGTGGCAGCACTACATGCCCGCCCCCAAACACCAGCGCGCCGCTGCGATAGAACGAAGAAAAAACATCAAGCCCGTAGAACCCTGACACATACACAAGAATGGGCACCAGCAAGAGAAGAAAAAGAAAGAGACTTGCCGCTACCACTCCCGCCGTTCTTGATAGCGGAATTACGGCATCGTCGTCCACCCCGGGTTCACCTGAGCGTAGAAAGACAAGTCCCGCCACCCCTCCAAGACAGATGGCTGTCAGCGTCGCGATTTGAGGCGCAATAGAAAACATAATCGCCAGCGCCACAGCCGCAAACCCCAGGCGCAAACGATCAGGGGCCAGTGCTCTCTGCATCGCAACCACCGCCTGTGCCACTACGGCAACAGCTACGAGCTGTAGTCCATGCAGCAATCTGCCATCTGCGCTGTCGTTCAGAAGGCCGTGGCCATAGGCAAACGCCACCATCAACACCGCCGAGGGAAGCGTGAATCCTAGCCACGCTGCAATGCCTCCAACCCAACCGCCTCGAACGATGCCGAGGGCAAATCCAACCTGGCTGCTTGCCGGTCCCGGCAATGACTGCGCAATCCCAACAATCTCTCCGAAGGCCCTCTCATTGCACCACCTGCGGCGTTCGACAATCTCTCTTCGGAAATATCCCAGATGCGCGATCGGTCCACCAAACGAGGTGCATCCCAGCCGCAGAAACACTAAAAAAATCTCTGCCGCCCTGCGCCCGCCTGTGGGCTGAACAGACGGCTCCGGCAAGTCGCCGTCCATCAGTGTCGATGGAATCATCACGACTAATCCTGCCTCAACCAGCTCACCGCGGCATGTCCCGGTGCGCACTCTTCGCCCGATACCCCGCCGCCCCGAGCCGCTTCTTCAACTCCTCGGCGATCATCACCGACCGGTGCTGCCCGCCCGTACACCCAACCCCCACCGTCAGATAGCTCTTGCCTTCCTTGATGTAGTGGGGCAGCAGGAAGGTCAGCATGTCAGCCGCCTTATCCAGAAACTCCTTCGTCTGCGGAAACTGCCGTATGTACTTCGCCACCTTCGGATGCTTTCCCGTCAGCTTGCGAAACTCCGGCACAAAGTGCGGATTCGGCAGAAACCGTACATCGAACACCAGATCGGCATCGCTCGGAACGCCGTTCTTGAACCCAAAGCTCGTCACCGAAATCGTCAGGTTGCGGTCGCTCTTGCCGCCGCCCCGCGCGAACTGCGAGTTGATGTGCGCCCGCAGCTCATGCACGTTGAACTTCGTCGTATCCAGCAGAATATCCGCAACATTCCGCACCGGATCCAGCCGTTTCCGCTCAGCCCGAATCGACTGCACCACCCGCTCGCCGCGCCCCATCGGATGCGGCCGCCGGGTCTCCGAAAACCGCCGGACAATCGCGTCTTCACTGGCCTCCAGAAAGACCACGCTCGTCGGCAACACCAGCCGTACCTTCTTCAGAATCGTCGGGAACCTGTCCAGCCGGCTACCCTCGCGCACGTCCACCACCAGCGCCGCACGCGTGATCTCGGCCGACTTCGCCACCAGGTCCGCAAACTGCGGAATCAACTCCAGCGGCAGGTTGTCCACAGAGTAATAGCCGAGGTCCTCAAACGTCTTCAACGCCGAAGCCTTGCCCGAGCCCGACATCCCCGTCAGGATCACCAGCTCACGAGCCGGGATTGGCAGCTCCTGCACTTCGGTGGGCTTGGGTTTTACCTTAGTCTTTGCAACGTGCTTGGTGGGCATGGGTGAATCCTAGCACCGGTGGCCATACAGCCCAATACAAAAAGAAACGCGCCGCCCCCCGAAGGAGCAGCGCGTTCCGTACACAGCAGCTAATTTGCTTCTGCCGCAATCGGCTTCGGGTGGTCCCGAACCGTGTCCCATCGTTTCTTGTGTTTGATAGCCTGCTGTTCCACCTTCTGTAGCGCGTGGTGCAGAGCGGCTTCCATCTCTGTTGCCTCACAAACGGCAACCAGTTGTTCTCCCCGGCACGAAACCGTCACCTCGGCTATTCGTCGGTACTTATCTTCCGTAAGGATTACGTGAGCCCCTGTGCAGCGATTCGCTACCTTGGCAACTAACGCCAATCCAGCCTCTGCCTGCATCTTCAGTTTTTCCGTTACCA
>Ga0302313_10002311_pt1 | contig 13370 bp, 4 predicted proteins | sample III_Palsa_N2_2_FD_200454 | JGI IMG/M metagenome (GOLD analysis project Ga0302313, IMG submission 200454) | Peat permafrost microbial communities from Stordalen Mire near Abisko, Sweden - III_Palsa_N2_2 | ecosystem: Environmental > Terrestrial > Soil > Palsa > Peat permafrost | place: Sweden...
CTGATAGGGGCCAGCGTGATCGCACTGCCCAGCAATGGCGATGGCAGTTTCGTCACAACGCCAACCTCTGAGGTGGACTTCACCGCATCGTATGGCGAAATTACTGACAACAGCAACGGTCTAAGCGTGGCCGACTTGAACGGCGATGGTATTCCCGACATCACGATGAACTTCGATGATGACTATGTCTACACCGCTTTAGGGCACGCAGACGGGACTTTTGATGCGCCTCAGGTTGCCGATACAACATTTGCAATCAATCCGTCGGGCTGGGCTGTCACCGACCTGAACGGCGATGGCTATCCAGATTTCATCGACTACGACGGCTACTTTACCGCGGTCCTTCTTGGTAATGGCGATGGAACATTCGCCGATCCCAAGATCGTTTACAGCACGGGAGAGAGCGATACGACGGCTGCCCAAAACTATCCCGGTTCTAACCTGGTAGTTGCTGATTTCGATAAGGATGGACGTACAGACTTCGCTGTTGTGGATGCGGGATCGGTCTCGTATGACCGTGCCTCGATCTTCTTTGGACACGGTGATGGTTCCTTCGCGGGCATTCCTGCGGTGGCTCCTGTGAACGATCCGAACACCTTCCCTCAAGCTCTGGATGCCTATGCGGCGCTGGATCTGAATGGAGATGGTAAGAAAGATGTCTTGTTACAGAGTTTTATGGGAAGTGGACCTTATCCTTTTCTTGCCGCTCTGAGCGATGGCAAGGGTGGTTTTACTTACAAGCAGGCCCTTGCCGGAGATGCGGGAGGCTTCGAGATCGAAGGGGTCGCTACTGCTACAGGGGACTTCAATGGTGACGGGCTGCAAGATGTGGTCTTTTCGGCCGAGTCTGCAAGCGGGAAGTATGTCCTGGCGATGTCGCTCTCGAATGGGGACGGCACTCTTAAGACGCCCGTTGCTCTGAACACAGGGACGACGGCGTTTGCTTATCCGTTCAGCGGAATCTCTATCGGCGATGTGAATGGCGATGGGAAGCAGGACATTATTGCCTGCTATCAAAGCATTAGTGCCGCCGTACCGTCGGGTTATGTTGTTGCTCTCGGAAACGGAGATGGAACCTTCCAGCCCGCGACATTTACTCCTTTTGGTGCAGGGGTCTATACCTCTTCGCTCGCTGACTTCAATAGCGATGGAAAGCTGGACCTGGTTCTTGCTGACAGCGGATCAAGCTCGGCTTCCCCAAAGGTTTCCATTATTTATGGTGATGGAAGCGGTATCTTCAAGCCTGCAAATGCGCAGACGATTGAGACAGGCGATGTGATCATCTCGCTTCTTCCGGGCGATCTGAACCAGGATGGAAAGCTGGATCTCGTTCTGCTGTCCGAAGGTCTGATGACGTCTTCGGGGCTGCAGTCATCCGGCGAAGGAGCGCTCGTCTATCTCAACAATGGTTCCGGCGGCTTTACCGCTGGAAGCATCTACGAGGCAGGCAGGAATCCAGCGGAGGCCGCGCTCGCAGATTTCAATGGTGACGGTATCCCGGATCTGTTCTATAGCGAATATCCGGCGACTGATACGACTCCTACCTACTATGGTTCGCAGCTTCTATTAGGCAAGGGCGATGGTACGTTCGGCTCGCCGATTGAGACGCAGATTCCTCCTGCATCGAGCATTCTCCTGCCTGGAGATTATCTTCAGGACGGTGCGCTGGATCTGGTTGCTGAATCAGAGTACGGAGCGGTCGCGCTGCTGCTCAATCAGGGTGGGACAGCGATCTCTTTGACGACGTCTTCGCCGAGCGTAACGGTTGGGAGCAATGAGACGATCGACGCGTCAGTTCTAGCCTCGATGAATTTCCGCCCGGTTCCTGGAGGGACGATAACGTTTTCGGAAAACGGTACAGTCGTCGGCCTGACTGACATTGGTGCGGGCGGCGGTACCTTGACGACCTCAGCTCTGCCGGTTGGATCGCATACACTCAGCGCCTCTTATAGCGGCGATGCCAACTTCAATCCAAACGTTCGTGCCGGAACTGTTTCGTATACCGTAGTGGCTGCTCCGGCTGTCACACCTAGCTTCGCTCTGACGACGTCTGCCACCGCTCTTTCCATGGCGTTTGGTCAATCGGGCGCGGCGACGCTGACGGTCACGGCTAATAGCACCTACGCGGGTGATATCAACTTCGCGCTTTCGGGTCCGGAAAATGGATTGAATGTGCAGCTTACGCCGACGAAGGTAACACTGGCAGCGGGTCAAAGTGCATCGGTGTATGTCACCGTCAATGCGCTGACTTCCAGCTCGGCTAAGGGCGCTCCCATCTTCTGGCGGCGTTCTACGGGCGGATTGACATTGGCTTGCCTCTTCGTTCTTGTCCTTCCGATTCGCAGAAGAAGACTTGGAAAGCGTCTTCTATTGATCGCGGTATGTGGTGTATCCCTCATTGGAGCAGTAGGCCTATCGGGGTGCTCTCACGGTAGCACGGGATCGACGAAGGGTACTTCGACGCTGGTCATCACGGCAACACCGAGCGTTCAGGGGGTCGCCGCACAGGCGGTCAATCTGACCGTTACCGTCAACTAGATCACTCGAGCAGGCCTCGTCGGGGGGCCTGCATTTTTTTGAAGAGAAAAGAATCATTTCCGTCATAACGGAAGAATTTGGAGACACATGAAGCACCTCAATCGCGCTTTCAGCTCTCTTTCGGTCACTGTGGCCCTTGGCGTGGCTCTGTCATCGTTGACGCCATCGTTTGCTCAGTCCGTTAGCCAGGGTACGAATCAAGTAGCTCCGCAGACCCGTATTACGCAGGTGACCAATGAGCAGAACCTTGTTCGCCTCACCGGCAATACTTCGCGGCTCACAAAAATCGGCGCTGATCTCGGTGTCGCGGCAGATAGCTTTCCGCTTAACCATCTGCAACTTGTGCTGAAGCGTAGCGATACGCAAGAAACAGCGCTCAAGCAACTGATGCATGACCAGGAGCAGGTGGGTTCGCCTAGCTATCACAAGTGGCTAACGCCGCAGAGCTATGGAGAGACGTACGGTGTGTCCGACCAGGATTTGAAGACGGTCACCACATGGCTTTCCGGACACGGCTTTAGCGTCGAAGGTGTTTCAAGCAGCCGCATGGTGATCACTCTATCCGGAACGCAGGAGCAGCTTCGCTCTGCCTTCCACACGGAGATCCACCAGTACACTCTTCACAATCAGACATACTTCGCAAACGCGAGTGACCCAATGCTGCCGGCGGCCCTGGCGCCAGTTGTTGCAGGCTTTTCTGCCTTGAGCAACTATGGCCCCAAGGCGCTGCATACGACGCCGCAGTTGATGAAGCATCAGGCTGATGGCGGTTGGCAGAAGACGGAGATCAAGCCGCAGATTCAGAGCGATATTGTCCAGAAGCCTCGTCCGGACTATACGATCAATACCGGCACGCAAAATGCTTACCTTGTGACGCCTTCGGACTTTGCCACTATTTATAACGTCAATCCGCTCTGGAGCCAGGGCATTGATGGGACGGGTCAGACGATTGCCATCGTAGCAGCCAGCGACGTGAATCCTGCTGACGTGGATTCGTTCCGTTCCGCGTTCGGTCTTCCTGCAAAGAAGCTGAACTACTTTTATGTCGATGTGAATCCCGGCCTGACTGGCGATAGCACTGAATCCGAAGCGGCTCTTGATGTCGAGTGGTCCGGCGCGATGGCTAAGAATGCGACGATTGATGTGGTCGTATCCGCATACGGCCCACTGAATGCGGCGCAGTACGCGATCGATAACAATCTCGCGCCGATTCTCAGCGTGAGCTGGGGTGAGTGTGAACTTGATCTCGGTACGTCTGGGAATCAGTATGTCAATGGACTGTGGCAGCAGGGCGCCGCAGAGGGCATTACCGTTCTGGTCGCTGCGGGGGATTCGGGATCGGCGAGCTGCGATCAAGATCAGGAAGTCTCCTTCCTGGGTGAGCAGGTAAGTGGTTTCGCTTCGACACCGTATAACACTGCGGTGGGTGGAACGGACTTTTCGGGCAACTATCCCAATGCCGCTCCCTATTGGAGCTTGACGAACAATTCGACGACGCTTGAGTCGGCGATCAACTATATCCCTGAGACACCGTGGAACGAAACCTGCGCCAGCCCACAGGTGCTGCTTGCAGCGCAAGCCAATGGTTTCGCTGCGGACACGACGAATGAAGCGCTCTGCAATGATTTCAGTGCGCCCTTTCTCGATGTTGTAGGCGGTGGTGGTGGAATAAGTCGCTGCACCACTTCGGATGGAGCGACTGTGCCGTCCTGTACGGGCGGCTATCCAACGCCGGACTGGCAGTTGATGATGCCAGGAATGCCACACAATACCACTCGTAACGTGCCTGATATCTCCTTCTTTGCTGGATCGGGTCTTTGGGGTAGTGCGTATGTCTTCTGTCAGTCTGACGTCTCGCCTGACGGCGCCTGCAACTACCTGAATGTATCGGATATTCAAACCCTCACCGCTGGCGGAACTTCTTTTGCCTCGCCTGCATTTGCTGGTGTGGTTGCGCTGATGGCTCAGAAGACGAAGTCTCAAAGTGGCAATATCAACTATCTGCTCTACCAACTGGGCGCCGCTCAATACAACGGGACGGGTGCTACTGTGTTCCACGACATTACGGCCGGTAACAACGCAATGCCTTGCCTGGACGGTAACCCGGCCATTCCTCCGTCAGCGCTTTGCACGGTTACAAACCCGAATGACATAGTCGGCTTACTTCCTGACTTCAACGCGAATGTGGGCTATGACCTGGCGTCGGGTCTGGGCTCGGCGGATGTGACCAGCCTCGCCACCGCCTGGGCAGCCGTTGTCTCAGGCCTTGCTCCCAGCAAGACCGCGATGACGCTGACAAGCGCTGCAACTGCAACATACGGAACAACGTTCACCGCAAAGGTGCAGGTAAGTGCTGCGTCCGGATCTGTGGTGCCGACAGGCGGTGCTGCGATCTTCTATGAGGACACCGCAAACGGTCTGTCTCTTGCAACGGGACAACTCTCCAATGGGGCGGTAACTCTCTCCGGGAACACCATGCCTGCCGGCAAGCATAATCTGGTGGCTAGCTATCCCGGGAATGGCACCTTCTCCGAAAGCAGCTCAGCAAGCGTACCGGTGGTCGTTACACAGGCCGCGACTACGATGACCCTTGTCGCGAGTCACACTATGGTGTCTGCTACACAGAGTGTGGGCTTCCAGATCACGTTGGAGACGACGAGCACTGCGAGTTCGCCTTCCGGCACGCTGACCCTGACCGATACCACTAGCGGAAAGGTACTGGGAACCGCGACCGTTGTGGCACAGACTGACGCGTCTGGAAACTCGATCGGACATGCCGCATTGGATGTAGCCGGAAATCTGCTCACCTCGGGAAGCAATGCCATCACGGCGAGCTATGCAGGGGACACCAACTATACGGGCTCCTCCGCCAACACCACGATCACTTACGCGGCGGCGTTCCAGCTTGCACTTGCGCAGAGTGCCGTTACGGTGCCGGCGGGATCAGCAGGAAGCGGGCCCATTGCCTTGACGGTAACGCCGAGTGCGGGCACAACTCTGAACACCGCAAACATGGTGTTCAGCTGCCCAACGACGCTGCCCGCCGGGCTGACCTGCTCGTTCAGCACTCCTATACTCAACAGCACTGGAACGGTTAGTTCAAACCTGACTATCCTTGCCTCCGCTCCGCTGGCTAGCGCTACGGAACCGGCGTTGCCAGGGAAGCTTGCTGGAGGGGTTGTTGCTTTGGCTTGCCTTCTCTTCTTCGGATGGCCGGGTAAGAAGCGCAACATTCGTTTGCTTGTCGTTGTTTGTTCAGTCGGCATGCTCTTCTTTGTGTCGGGATGCGCAGGTAATTCGAACAGCATCCAGGCGAATAATGATGCGACGCTGACCGTTCTCTCAACGTCATCTGCGGCTCCAAGTCTGAATAGCGCTCTGAAGCTGACGACGATAGTTACGCCGGTAAGTGGAAGCGGATCTCCTACCGGGTCTGTGACCTTTCTGAGTGGGTCAAACGTGTTGGGTGTCGGTACGCTCACGGGCGGGACGGCTACTTACACTACGTCCAGTCTGACCGTTGGTACCCACTCCATAACGGCGAGCTATGGGGGTGATTCAACCTTCAATCCTTCGCTCTCAACCTCCAGCTCGGTGGACGTTACGCTTGTTGCTCCGATCACAGTCCAGGTATCCGATAACGCAGGAGATATCGCGACTCAAACGCTCAATGTCACGGTGAAGTAAGACACCGCGATCAACGCATGACCGATAGGAGCAGTCTTCCAGACAGGCTGGATGATTGCTCCTATCGCAAAACAAACTGCGGGACCCTTGCAAAGATTTTTGTAATTCTTCTCCAATCGAGGCCACAAATGAAGAAGCTCTCTCCTGACACTCGGCGTTGTCCTGCTCCTAACGGTAGCTTTGCCGGCGCATGCACAAAGTGGATGCACCGACTCCCCTGAAAACCCTACGCTTGTTCTGGCCCTGGTTGGTTCGGCTGGCGCGCTGTTCGCTTCGACGCGGTCCAGGATCAAGGCTCGGCGCAGGTCCGCAAATAGGTAATTTGGAAGTAGTAAAGATTATTTTGAGCATAAGAAAACCCCGCCTGACTGGCGGGGTTTTTCTTATTGATTTTATGGAGGCGCGGGTCGGGATCGAACCGACGCATAAAGGTTTTGCAGACCTCTCCCTTACCACTTGGGTACCGCGCCTCAAACTGCACCAATTTCTCAAGGGCGCAGGACAGATGCTGTCTCTAGAGGAAGTGTATCGCAGATTGTGAGGGTGTTTGGAGCGGGAGACCGGGGTCGAACCGGCGACATCTTCCTTGGCAAGGAAGCACTCTACCACTGAGCTACTCCCGCCCTGCCTTATTGAGTATAGCTGAGGAGGTGGCTAGAAGCCAAGTGGCAGTTTTACGGGGCCTGGGTGGCGGCGTGATCCAACAACAGACGGTGGCTGGTGACCCGGAAGCGGCCGGTGCGGACGATGTGGGGGGTGATGGTGATGAGCAGCTCGCCGGAGTCGACTTCCTTGCTCTTTTCGGTGCCCTGGAAGCCGGGAAGCTCACTGAGGCCGGGGAGACCTTCGATATCACGGGCTTCGTTGCGGGAGACCACACTAGCCAGCAGCGCGGTCTGTCCGGCGGGGATGGAGATGGTCGAGGTCAGGGAGCGGTTGTTGAGAATTGGGATGCTGTCGATGGTGCCGCTGCCCAGCGCTTCGATCTTCAAGTCGAGCTTGAGAGAGACGTTGCCGGAGTGCTGAATCACAGGCGTGGCCTTCAGGGTGATGCCGAGGTCTTCGTACTGGACCTGGGGCACGGTCACCGAGCTGCCTCCGCCGAGCTGCGCCAGTAACGAAGCGGCGGAGGTGCCGTTGACGCTTACACCGGCCAGCGAGGACGCCAGCGAACTGCTGACGCCGGAGCTATAGGTCGCTGTGACGATGGGATAGCGCGTGCCGGTGCGGAAGCTGACGTCCTGACGGTCGCCGGCGCGGACCTGTATGTTGTCCAACATGCGGACGTCGCTGGAGTTGAGCAGAAGATTGTAGGTGCCGCCGGTAGCGACGCTGACCCCGAGGAGTGGCAGGCCGTCGTACATTCCTATGGTTCCGAGAATATTTGTGAATTGAGAGCTGCTGACTACACCGGAACCGATGAGGAACTCCAGTGCTTCGAGTTGCTGCTGGCCGTAGGAGCCGGTGAGCTTGAGCAAGCCGCTGGCCACGGCCTGCGCCAGCACTGATTGATTGGAATTCAGGATGTTTTGCGCCGTGCTGACGATGGGAAAGAAGTTCAGGGTGGACGGCAGCGAGGCGCCGATATCTACCAGGTGCGTCTTGTCTATCTCATACATGCGGATGTCGAGCAGGACATCGGAGCCGCCGTCGAGCATGTCGGCATAGGTGGCATTGAGGGCGCGGAGGGTGCTCTCGTCGCCCTGTATCAGGATGTCTCCGTTGGTGGCGCTGGCGGTGACCTTCTTGAGGTCGAAGACATTGCGGGCGAGGTTTGCCATCTCGCCGATGGCATCGTTGCTCAGGCCGGGAAGATAGACGGTCTCTTCGATCATTGGTTGCTGGCGGTCGCGGTCTTCGGGGGTGTCTTTGACGATGAGCGCCATTTTGGGCTGTATGGCGACGGAGAAGGTGTGCGTCATTTCGCTGAGGATGCGTCTGGCGGTAGGGAAGTCCACGTCATCGAGATTGAACTTGAGGAAGGCGTTGTTGGTGAAGCTGGAGTCGATGTCTACGTTGATGCCGAAGTCGCTGTAGACTGCGCGGACGATGTCCTGCAGGCCGCCCTGGTGGTGGAGGTCTTTGCGGCCGGGGAGGGGTGTGAACTCGATGGGACCGGCGAGGGCGGGAACGCTGCTGCGTCTGGTGTCGAGGTCTACGGCGGTGGGCAGAGGGCTGGCGTCGACGCCGAGGTGCTGGGTGACGATGTTGTTGTCGGGGTCGAGCGTGCGGGCCTGCGCGAGCAGCGAGTCAGCACGGGCGTTATCGCCGAGCAGGCGGGCCTTGGCGGCCTGTTGAACGAGCTCGGTGAGGTGATGCTCGCGGGCGATGGTGAGGGAGAGCCCGTACTCCGGCTTATTGGGATTGAGCTGGGCCGCGTGGGCGAAGCTGCGCTCGGCGGCGGTGAAGTCGGGTTTTTGCATCTCCCGGGCGCCGTCCATGTAGGCGTCTTCTGCCTCGCGGGCCTGCTTTTCTGAGACCGTCGCGGGCTTTTTAGCGGAAGAAGCAGGCTGGGCCGGGACCGCACCGGCTGGGATGCTGGCGTCCTGCGCGTAGGCCGCCGGCAGCGCGAAGCTCGCCGCGGCCGCGAGGGTGATCGCGTGCAGCAGGGAGGACGGTCTGCGGCGGTAGTTTGCGCGAGGCATGATCTAAGTTTAGACGGATGAGCCGGGCTATTGGGGATGGCCCGTGGAACTGCGTCGTCCGGCGGGGTTAGCGACCGTTTGAGACGATCTGCAAGGAGGGCCGCGCTGGACGTATAGAGCGAACGGAGGTGGGTGGACGCCGCAGACCTTTCTTGATCTGCGCTGAGTCCATCTCGAGCTCCGTGAGCGTGCGGCTGAGGGTGTTGCGATGCATGCCGAGCTCTTCGGCAGCCTTACATTGATTACCACGATGACGTGCAAGAACCTCGAAGATGAAGCGCTTTTTGAACTCACGCACGGCGTCGTTATACGGAAGTCCCGCGGCATGCATTTGAAGAACGAGGTTGTCTAGATCGCGTTTCACTCGCGGGTGTTCCTTTTGAAGTGGATTGGATCATCCTACATGCAATCAGGCGATGAGGCTGAAGCTTGTGATGCAATTTTTTGAATTAGCGTTCTGTATTCGTATTGCCTTTCAATCAGTGTGCGACGGCGAAGCTCATTTGATCCAATCGGGTGTTGTGTGCTTGAGCCGTGCGGCGCCCTCGTGGAGTTGCGACTTCAACTCCGTGGGCATGACGAAGAATACAGCATGGGAAGCGCGAAGGAAAAATGGGGCGAGACGGGAGGTCGCCATCCAGGGGGCGGGCGGCAGGAAGGCGGTGATCGCCATAAGGAGTGCCGTGCCCAGGATGCAGCCGCGGATGAGGCCGAAGACCGCGCCGAGGAGGCGGTCGAAGAAGCCGAGGCCAATGACGGACGCAGTGCGGCGGAGCAGGCTTCCGATGAGGCTGGCTAGCAGCATCGTGCCGACGAGAATGAGCACAAAGGCCGCAGCCTGTGCGAGTTGCAGGGAGGTGATGAGGCCGGTGAGCTGTGCGGCGAGAGGGTGGTAGAACCAGCAGGCCAGCAGGAAGCCGAGGATTAGGCCGCCGAGGGCGAAGGCTTCGCGGAAGAAGCCGCGGATGGCGGCGCGGAGGGTCGAGTAGAGGAGGAGGGCGCCGAGGAGCCAATCTAGCGGGTTCATGGACGGGTACCGTGGGAGGAGGGATTGCTATGAAAAGCCTGATTTTACAGTGTTTTCGACGGTGACACGGACGGTGGAGACGGTGCTGTTTTACGGTGAGGACGGTGCGTTTTACGGTGGGTTTTTACCGTGACGGATGTTTACGGTGGTTTGTTGGGTTTTTGAGGTTTTGGCCGCTGTGAAGCCCTACTTCCTCTCTGCTGCTCTGAGACCCAAGGCTGAAGCCCTGGGTCTCAGAGTTGGGGTGGGGCATCAGGCGGCGGTTCGGGCTTCGCGGCCTTTGCTGCGGCCGCCCAGGGAGACGCTGACGATCTTTGAGACGCCGGGTTCCTGCATGGTTACGCCGTACATGACGTCGGCCTGCTCCATGGTGCGCTTGGAGTGGGTGATGACAACGAATTGGGTGTTCTCGGACATCTCGGCGATGAGGCGAGCGAAGCGGCCTACGTTGGTCTCGTCGAGGGGGGCGTCGACTTCGTCGAGGACGCAGAAGGGTGCGGGCTGGAACTGGAAGATGCCGACGAGGAGCGAGAGAGCGGTGAGGGCTTTTTCGCCGCCGGAGAGCAGCAGGACGTTCTGCAACTTCTTGCCCGGAGGCGAGGCGATGATGTCGATGCCGGATTCGGCGGAGTTGGTCTCGTCGGTGAGGCGCATGGTGGCTGTGCCGCCGCCGAAGAGCTTGGTGAAGGTGGTGGAGAAGTTTTCGTTGATGATCTTGTAGGCTTCGTCGAATTTTTCGTGGGAGACGTCGTCAATCTCCTTGATGGAGGCCTGGGTGTTTTCGATGGAGTCGAGGAGGTCTTTGCGCTGGGTTTCGAGGAACTCGTGGCGAGTGGCGGTCTCGGTGTACTCCTCGAGCGCCATCATGTTGACTGGGCCCATGGCTTCGAGGCGCTGTTTGAGAGCGCGGGCGGCTTCGTCTTCTTCGTGGAGAGCTTCAGCTTCGATGCGGGCGATGGATTCATCTTCGCGGAGAGCGGAGGCCTCGACGGAGAGGTCGTTGATGCAGGTAGCTTCGAGGTGCTCGAGGTCGGAGGTGAGCTTGGCGGCGCGGGCGGTTAGCGTGGCTCGCTGCTCGCGGAGCTCTTCGGTCTCGTGGCGCAGGGCGCGGAGTTTGATGTCGAGTTCGGACATCGCGGCGCGGAGGCCGGAGGCTTCGGCGGAGAGGGTTTCGCCTTCGGCGATGGCCTGGGCGCGCATTTCGGTTAGCTCGGTGTGCTGTAGCGAGAGGGCGGCGGTCTCTTCTTCGCGGCGGAGCTTTTCCGAAGCCGCGCTGGAGAGCTGCTGCTCGAGTTGAGCGATGCGCTGGGACTGCGTGGTAAAGAGGCGGTTGGTCTGCTCGAAGTTGGCACTGGCGTTGCGGCGGCGCTCTTCGAGGCCGGCCAGAGCGGCGTTGGCGGCGCTGGCGGCGGATTGCAGCTCTTCGCGGTTGGTGCGAAGGGTGGCGATCTTTTCGGTTAGCTCAGAGACCTGCTGTTCGACACCGGCGCGTTCGGCTTCGAAATGGGCGGCCTCTTCCTGCTTGCGGGCGATGAGGTCCTGCTTCTGCTGGCGGCTGTCTTTGTTGCGCTCTGCGGCCAGTTGCCAATCCTGCAGGCGGCGCTGGATGCGGGCGGTTTCGGCCTCCATCTGGCGGAGGGCGGCGCCGGAGTTGGCGCTGTCGCGTTCGGCGTCGCGGCGTTCGTGGTTCTTGCTGTCGAGGGTGCTGGTGAGGTCGGCGATCTCGCGGGTGAGGGCGAGGGTTGCTAGTTCGCTCTGCGAGAGCTCGGCTTCGATGGCTTCGAGCTTGGTCTGGACTTCGGCGAGCTCGCGCTTGAGGGCTAGTGGGCCCTGCTCGCGGGGGCGGCCGCCGGTGACGGTGACGGAGTTGAAGGTTTCACCGGAGGGCGAGAGGAAGAAGCTCTGCGGGTTGGAGAGCGCGAGGGAGCGGGCGGTGTCGCTATCGGGCGCGATGAAGCCTTCGCGGAGCTTGGGGAGGATGACTTCGAGCGAGCGGCCGAAGCCGTCGAGGACGCGGATGCAGTCCTTGAGCGGGACGATGCCGTTGGTGGAGGTGGAGCTGGTCATGCCTTCGGCGAAGGGGAAGGCGGATTGAGAGTCGTTGGGGTGAACGAGGAAGGTGGCGCGGCCGGCTACGTCGGACTGCAACATGCGCATGCCTTCGTTGGCGGCGTCCCAGCTTTTGACGACGATGTAGTTGAGCTCGTCGCGGAGGAACTCGTCGACTACGGACTCGTATTTGCCGTCGACTTCGAGGAAGTCGGCGAGGGTGCCGACGGGAGCCAGAGCGCCGGTGTTCTGCTGCTTGGCGTTCGCGCGGAAGATGTTGCGGACCGTGTCGGTGGAGTAGCTGTGCTCGCGGATGAGAGCTTCTAGCGAGCTGCGGCGGCCCATGAGGGTGGCCATCTCGGCGCGGAGCTCGTCGCCGCGGCGGCGGGATTGGGTCTCTTCCAGGCGCTTGGTTTCGAGCGAATGGCGGAGGTCGACGATCTCGGTTTCGAGCCGTTTGAGGCGGGCGGTAACGTCCTCAAACGACATCTTGAGCTGGCCTTGCTGGACGCCGAGGGCTTCCAACTCCTGCTGTGCGCTGGCGGACTCCGAGGCTAGGCGTTCGTTCTCGCGGTCGAGGCCGGAGAGTGCCGCTTCGGCCTGTGCCTGCTCGTTGTTGGCCTGCGAGGCGCGTTGCATGATCTGCATGCCGGCGCGGCGTTGGTTTTCGGCCAGGGCTTCGGCGGCGAGGACGTTGCGCGTGGCTTCGTGCGCCTGCGCCTGCTGGGCCTGCGCGTCTTCGCGGGAGCTGGCGGACTCGGTGTTGGCGTTTTCGAGGAAGCTGCGATGCTGCTCCAACTCGCCGGAGAGGGATTCGAGCTGGGTGCGGGCGGCGGAGAGATCGTCGCTGCCGGTGGTGATGCGGTCGGCGAGATCGGCGATGCGGTCGGCGTTGGAGGTGGTGCGGGCGGCGATGCGCTCGAGCTCAACGGCGGACTGGTTAGCCTTGGCGCCGGAGTCGCGGATGAAGCCATCGAGCTCATAGCCGCGAGCTACGCCGGCGGAGTGCTCGGCGTCCATGGTTTCGAGGGCCGCCGCTTGGGTGTCGATGATGCTGGCGAGGCGGGTGATCTCGGTGGAGGCGGCGGTTTGTTCGGCGTCCATCTGCGTGAGGCGCGAGGCGAGGACGATGCGCAGCTTGCCGCGGAGCTCGTCGCGGAGGGCGCCATAACGCTCGGCCTTGGAGGCCTGACGCTTGAGCGTCACCATTTGCTTCGTGACTTCTTCAAAGATGTCGTTGACGCGGGCGAGGTTTTGCTTGGCGGACTCGAGGCGGAGCTCGGCGAGGCGCTTTTTGGTCTTGAAACGGGTGATGCCGGCGGCTTCTTCGATGATGGCGCGGCGGTCGAGCGGCTTGGAGGAGAGAATGCTGCCGATGCGCTCCTGGCTGATCATGGCGTAGCTTTCGCCGCCGAGGCCGGTGC
>Ga0302313_10002315_pt1 | contig 13342 bp, 8 predicted proteins | sample III_Palsa_N2_2_FD_200454 | JGI IMG/M metagenome (GOLD analysis project Ga0302313, IMG submission 200454) | Peat permafrost microbial communities from Stordalen Mire near Abisko, Sweden - III_Palsa_N2_2 | ecosystem: Environmental > Terrestrial > Soil > Palsa > Peat permafrost | place: Sweden...
GACGACCACACCGACCGCGCGGCCACGCTGCGAGTCGCTGCTGTTATTGGATGAGTTAGAGTCATTCGCCGCAGGCTTGTCGCTGAGGTCCTGATCGGGAAACGCGATGCGGTGGGAGCCTGAAGAAGTGTGAATGACGGTCGCCGAACTTTCGCCGAGGCCCGGAAGTGCGAGCTGCGAGTCGGGCGTAGTGATGCGGCTTGTGGGCGGAGCGTCGCCAGTTGGAGATTCGATCTGGGGACGGGCGACATATTCGACAGGGAAGCTCGTGCCATCTTTGCGCCAGAAGACTTCGTTCGAGACGCGGACGGTAGTGAGGTTTGTGAGGCTGGTCTGAATGGGTGAGTCGGAACGAGGATAAGGAGTCGCGTCGGGATACGAGTGGTGGATGAGCTCGTGCATGTTGCGACCGAGGATCTCCTCGGGACGGTAGCCGAGCATCTGAGAAGCGGCAGGATTTACGACCGTGATGTTGCCTTCGAGGTCGATACCGAAGATGCCGTCGCCGACGGACTCAAGCACGGAGTTCGACTGACGGATCAGGACGCGGAGCTGCTCTTCGGCACGGATCTGCTCGGTGATGTCGATGCCAAAGGCCAGAACGTAACGGGGTTTGCCGGCCGGCTCGACGAGGCGGTTGCGGTAGGCGAAGACGCGCTCCTCGTTGGTGGTGGCGTGGCAAAGGTGGAGCAGGCCCTGGGCTTCTCCGCTGGTGAGCAGATTGTGGAGGTAGGGTTTGAAGAAAGACAGGCGCTCGGGACGGACGTAGTCAGTGAGAGGATGGCCGACAACTTCATCTACCGTGCGACCGATGCCGTGAGCGCCATACTCGTTGATGGAGAGAATGACGCCGTCGAGGTCGTGCGTGCAGACCATGCCGAGGGAGCCTTCGATGAGCTGGCGGTAGCGGGATTCGCTCTCACGGATCTGGGTCTCAGCAACGCGCTGGACGGTGACGTCGATTCCGGTGGCGATGATGAAAGCGACCTGCGCCTGCGAGTCGACAAGTGCGGTCGCGGACCAGGAGATGCGGCGCGAAGTGCCGTCGGAGGCGAGCCAATAGTTCTCGTAGGTGGTGGGGAAGTGGCCGGAGCGGATGCGCTCGAAGCTGTCGATGTATTCGGCGACATCCTGTTCGGGGATAAGACGTTCCCAGGCGTACTTGCCGACGAGTTCGGAGGAGCTGTAACCGGAGATGATTTCGCAGGCGCGATTGAAACGCACAATGCGGCCGGCGGTGTCGAAAACGACCACGAGCGCGCCGACAGTGTCGAGAACGGCGGAGACGAAGTTGCGCTCGACAGTGAGTGCCATTTCGACGCGTCGTTGCGCACGGGCGGAGCGGTCCATTTCGCGGACACGAACAGAAAGTTCAAGGCGAGTGGTGACGGCGTGTGAAAGGCTTTCCAGCGATTCGACCTGTCCGGGCGTCAGCTTGCGGGCCGCGGTGTCAAGGACGAGGATGCAGCCGATTGGCGTGCCATCAGCTATGTAAATTGGAGCGCCGGCGTAGAAGCGGTAGCGGCGATCGCCGACCGGGATGCCTCCGGGGGCGAACTCGGGATCGCGCCGGGCGTCGGGGATCTGGTAGATGCCTTCGCCGGAGACGGTGGTTTCGCAGGGCAGGCTGCCTCGGGGAGCTGTGGTGATATCCAGGCCGTAGCGGCCCGGGAAGGTGATGCTGTCTTTGTCGAGAAGTGCTATGGCTGCGATGGGAGCATTACAGAGCTGTGCCGCAAGACGAGCGAGGTCGTCGAGGGCGGGGTCGTGGGACATGTCGGCAAGTTCATATTGCTCGAATGCCTGGAGACGCGAGAGCTCGGTAGATGGAGATATCTCAGTCATACAGCAAACTTGAGAATACGAAGGCAGTCACGGGATAAGATGTCCCACTTTCGCGCCAGTGGCCGGACGAAAGTCACCTAAAGGCGTTACCCCGGGGGCTTTCGGTTCAAGGAGTTGGGAGGCGGCAGCAGTCGCCGCCGGCGGGAGCATCTTCAGAACTGGCGTCCAGCGCGACTTTCCACGCGCCGCTCACTTTTTTCCAGAAAGTTATGTAGCGTCCGGAGAGGGTTACCGCTTGCCCATTTTGGTCCTTGGATTGGGCATCATAATGTCCCCAGGTGAAGCCGGTATCGCCGGAAGGACCCATCTGGGCGCCTTCGGCGTACCAGGAGAGATGGTAGGTTTTGGGGTCCCAGACGGCTGCGGCGGCGATGGCAGTGCGGCCGAGGACGGCGGGTTTGCCGTTGTTGAGGGTGACACCGTCGTCTGCAAACCAGGAAGCGAAGGCCTTGCCGCCACCTTTGCCGACGGCTTCGGAGAACTCGCCTTCCAGGTGGATGAGCTCGATCTGCCCTGGAGTAGGCGGCGGGACGTTGAGCTCCTCGATGTGGAATTTGCTGGTTTGCGGGTTGGAGTAGGCGGCGAGCGGCTGGGTGTTTTGGGCGAGGAGCAGCGCCGGGGAGTAAAGCAAGGCGGCAGCGAGGCCCAGGGAGATCGCGACGCGGTGGAGGGACGAGTGTGACATGAGGGAATTGTACCGAGTAGCGGGATTAGCCTGATATCCTTCGCTGAATATGGCTAAGGAATTGACGAAGCAGGACCTCGTTTTCGTAGGAGGCGGAGCTGTTGCCTTGCTGGCTGGGACGGCGGTGCAGGTCTGGTTGGGGATGCATGTTGCGGGGGTGAGCTTGCGCTGGGTTGGAGTGCTGTTGCTGGCCGTATATGCATGGCGGAAGCGGAGTCTGACGGCGTGGATTTTTCTGTCGATGGTGGCGGGGAGTGAGCTGGGGTTCGATGCGCCGGGGTTTGCGGTGCAACTGCATGTGTTTTCGGACATCTTTCTGCGGCTGATCAAGACGATTGTGGCGCCACTGGTGCTGTCGATGTTGATTGTTGGGATTGCCGGGCATGGGGACCTGAAGGGCGTCGGGCGCATGGGGGTGAAGGCGCTGGTGTACTTCGAGGTGGTGACGACGTTTGCGCTGGCGATTGGGTTGGTGGCGATCGATATCTCGAAGGCGGGGGTTGGGTTGGCGGTGAGCGTGGCGGGTCCCGATGGGCCTGCTCCTCCGCCGACGCATTGGGATGACTTTCTGCTGCATGTGTTTCCGGAAAACATCGCCAAGAGCATTGCCGAAGGGCAGATTCTGCAGGTGGTGGTGTTTGCCGTATTTTTCGGCTGCGCGGTAGCGATGATGAGCGAGGCCAGGCGAGCGCCGGTGCTGCGGCTTTGCGAAAGCATCAGCGAGGCGATGCTGCGGTTTACGAATATCGTGATGTACTTTGCGCCGGTGGCGGTGGGAGCTGCGATGGCTTATACCGTTGGGCACATGGGGCTGAGCGTGCTGGTGAACCTGGGCAAATTGCTGGTGACACTGTATGTTGCGCTGATTGCGTTTGCGGTGCTGGTGATGCTGCCGGCGGCGCTATTGTTCCGCGTGCCGGTGAGGCGGTTTCTGGTGGCCGTGGCTGAGCCGGCGACCATTGCGTTTGCAACCGGAGCCAGCGAAGCGGCGTTGCCGAGCGCGATGGAGCAAATGGAGCGGCTGGGCGTTCCGCGGCGGATTGTGGCGTTTGTGATTCCGGCGGGTTATAGCTTCAATCTCGATGGATCGACGCTTTATCTGGCAGTTGCGAGCATGTTTGTGGCGCAGGCCGGCGGCATCCATATGTCGGTTGGCCAGCAGTTGCTGATGATGGGGACGCTGATTATCACCAGCAAAGGCGTGGCTGGGGTTCCCCGGTCGGTGATGGTGGTGTTGCTGGCGACGGCTTCGACGTTTCATCTGCCGGTTGAGCCGATTATGGTGCTGCTGGCCGCGGATGCGCTGCTGGATATGGCGCGGACGGTGATCAATGTGTCCGGTAACTGCCTGGCGAGTGCGATTGTGGCGAAGTGGGAGGGCGTGTTCGATAGCGAACGGCCTACACCGGCGGTGGTGGATGCGGTGGTGTAGGGCTACCCCCTCCCCCCCCGGTACTTTTTGATGTAAAGTCTTCATGAAGCTGGGGTTAGGTCCGGACTTGTGTAAGTCCGCATTTGGTTCGGGGCGCTAATTGGTGGCGGTCGGAGGTAGTTATGAGTCGGGCCTTCAGCCCTCCGGGATTTGTGGCGTTTGTACGAGGGGCTTCGCCCCTCGCTGGTATAGGGCGCGCCGTTGGCGCTATTTCGGTGGGACGCTCTGCATCATCAGGGAAATGCTCTACATCATGAGGGGGAATGTTCTGCATCCTCAGGGGAAATGCTCTACATGATGAGGGGAAATGCTCTGAGTGAAGCTTGAAATTATCCCTAGTTCAATTTTAAGTATTTTGTGCGGTGGCTACGCCAAGTTTTTTGGAGAGAAATCGTCAGTGTTGGCGGGGTTTTCGTGTTTGGTTGTTTGTCTTGGGGCTTGACAGGATTTGTGGTGTTCTGGAGCAGAGTGGTCAGAAGCTGTAGCGGAGGCCGGCTTCGATGCGGCGGCCGTTGTCGGCAGCGTAGGGGACGCCGAAGAGTGGGGAGTTAAAGACTCCGCCTACGCTGGTGACGTTGGTGTGGTTCAGGACGTTCGCGGCGCGGAGGTTTACCGATACTGTCTGTTGATGCTCGGCTTTCGGGTTGCGGGTTAGTTTGAAGGCGCGCTGCAGGTTGGTGTCGAGGTAGACCGTCCAGGGCATGATGCCTTTGTTGCGAGGGAAGATGCCGGTGCCGCCGGAGGCGACGAGCAGGCCCCAGGGCGTTTGGACGGCGCCCGGTGTGCCGGGTGCGGCGTATTGCGGGCGGTCGTTAAAGTCGCCGTCGCCGTTGTTGTCCTGGCCGGTGGTGATGTTGTAGGTCGCACGGCCGGAGCCGTTGAAGTTGGCGCTGAGTTGCAGTTTCACGGGCAGCGTGAGCGTGGCGTTGCCGAAGACGTTCCAGAGCCCGTTGTTGTCGCGGCGAGCGTATTCGCCCCTGTTTGAGCCGGTGGTCTGGGGAGTGGAGAAGGGGTTGTCGTCGGTGTCGTCGATGATATCGACGCGGACGGCGCCCATGAAGAACTGGAAGCGCTTGAGAGAGTGCTGATCGAGGCCCATGAAGACGACGTTGCCGTAACCACGGCCGGAGTCCTGCCACTGGAGGATGTTCAGGTTCGCGCCGAAGGGTCGCGGGCCGTTGGGCTGGCCGTTGGTGGGCGAGTTGATGTTTTCGGTGCGCGTGTAGTGCCACATCTGCGCGATGTAGTAGTCGGCGGACAGCGTCCAGTTCTTGGCGATGGTGTGGCTGAAGCCGAAGTTTTCGATGTTGTAGAAAAGGTTCGGCATGTGGGGCTGGATGGTGCGCACGGATTGGATGGGCGTAGCGCCGACGAAGGGGTTGCAGCTGTTTCCGTTTGGATTGAAGACGCCGGGGCAGGCGGGGCTGTAGAGGAGGCTGGTGACGCGCTGAACGCCGTCCATGCCGAGGATTTGAGCGTAGCTATGGGCAGTGAAGCGACCGGCGAACATGCCGGCGTGGGCGTGGAGGGTCCAGGTGGCTTTCTTGTCCGGCGACCAGGAGACGCCGAAGCGTGGCGTGAAGTTGTTGTGCACCATCGGCTTGTTCTGGGTGTAGTAGCGGAGACCCCATGCGAAGTGGATGTTGGAGCGGACTTTCCAGTCGTCCTGTAAGAAGAGGGCCTCGCGGTACTGGGTCATGTTGATGGTGGAGTTGCCGGCGGCGTTGGAGAACTCGGTGGGCGAGCCTCCGGCCCAGCCGTTGAGGGCGCGCTGGTACTGCTGGACGCCGCTGATGGTTTCGGTCTGGCTGGTGGGGTTGTTATTGGCGTCGAGGACAGGGGCTGTGCCGCCGGCGAAGAGCCAGGTGCCGTTGAAGTTGGTGGGCATGCGCATGCGCTCGCGAAGGTACTCGAACTGGTTGCCGAATGTGATGAGGTGTTTGGAGAGGTTGAGAATGGCATCGTCGTCGTATTCGCCATCGATTTCGTGGTCACGCAGGGCACCGCTGGTGTTGCCGCCGGAGGTGAAGGCACCGGCGACCTGGATTTGCGGAGCGGAGGAGTTAGGGGCCTGGTCGGCGCCGTCGAACTGAATGCCGACAAGGGCCTCGTGCATGAGCCTCGGAGAGATGGTGGTGACCTCAGTGAGATGCAGGTTGTGGTCGTACTTCTCAGCATCGTAGGCGGCTTCCGCGAGCGTGATGCCGCCTGCGCCGACGTTCTCCTGGTGGTTGTGCCAGGCGCTGAAGCTGGCGATGAAGGTGTTTTTCGCCCCGAGCTGCCAGTCGACTTTCGCCATGCCCACCCAGAGGCGCTGCGGCGCGGGGATGTTCTGGAGGATGGGAGTTTGATCGCCGGCGGCGTCGATACCAACGGCGTCAACGACGGCGTAGTTGTCGATGGAGCGGTGCTCGAGGTTAAGTGTGAAATCGGTGCCTTTTCTGAGAAGAGGGCCGGTGAGCGAGAAACCGTAACGCTGCTTGCCGAGTGCCGCCCTGCTGGTGGAGAACGGGTCGCGGGCGTTCATCCAGGGGCTGCCGTTGGTGGCGAAGAGAGAGCCGTGAAAGGCGGGCTGGCCGGGTTTTGTGTAGACCTGGATCTCGCCGCCGCCGAACGGAGGCTGGCGGTACTCGGAGGAGAAGAGGTCGGGGTTGACCTTGATGTAGGCGATGGAGTCTTTGGGCGGAAGGCTGCTGCTGTCGCCGCCTGCGAAGCCGTCGACTCGGATGGTGGCGCCGGAGGGGCTGCCGCCGGCGGTGGCGGCCATCTGCTGGAGCTCGCGGAGAAGGTCGTCGGGGTCGTCGGCGAGAGATTGAAGGCGGTTGCCGGAGATTGTCTGACTGGGGCCGCTGGAGATGGGGTCAGCGGGAACGGTGCTGTCGGCGTCGACATCGAGCTGTGTTTCAACGGATTCGAGTTTCAGCACTACAGCGAGTGGTTCTGTGTGCGGAGATTTGAAAGATATAGTTTGCGTAGCAAAGCCTGGCGCGGTTGCGGAGAGATGATGCAGACCTTCCGAGACGCAGGCAAAGCGGAAGCGGCCGTCGGAACTGCTCGAAGCGACCGCGACGCCGTCGAGCGAGAGGGTTGCGCCGGGGATGAGCGCCTGCGTGGCATCGCGAACGGTGCCTTCGAACGGCGAACCATGGCAGGCAGTCTGCGCGTAAGCATGCGGGAGCGCGAGCGCCGCAACGATAGCGGCGGCGCCGAGAAACTTGATCATGGAATCCTCGTCCTGCGGGGATGCGTTTTGCTGGAGCGTGTCCGTACGATTCGTTGAGACCCTTGAGTCCCTGGGAGTGCCTTACGCAGAAAAACGCGCCGGGGTTCCGTGCGGCTGTGCAAATGGGTTACGTTTCTCCCGGTTCTTACCCATGCCATGAACCTTATACGAATAAGTTCGTACAAGTCAACGAAACTTTTCGTACTTTATTTCTAAGATTTGTGAAACACCGAAATCAGTCAAAACTACCTGCCACGTTATCGTTCAAATTCTGCCCCAAGCACCGCTCTCACCGCAGATTCCGCGATCTCTCACAAACGCCATTGCGGCGGTAGCAGTCGGCCTGACGGCTACTTGCTCAAGACCAGAAGGACGACGCTGTGTTTGGGGACCTCGACCGAGTAGGAATCTTTGATGACGGGCAGATCGGCATGGGCCCATACATCGCGAGGTTTGGCGGGGCCGTGCCAGTGGATGTCGGCGAGTTTGAAGGTCATATTGTCGGTGCCGTTGGTACGGTTGAACAGCGCCACGGCCATACGGTTGCCGGAGAGCGGGCGAGCCCAGAGCTCGAACTCGCCGTGGGCCCAGACGCGGTCGGCGGCGTGGACCAAGGGGTCCTGGTCGATGGCGATGACTTCCTTGTTGCCGATGATGGCCATGGTGTCGGGGTCGAGTTTGGTGAGATCGTTGCCGAGGATGAGCGGTGCGGCGAGCATAGACCAGAGCGAGAAGTGGAGGCGATACTCTTCGGGCTTCATGCCGCCGTTGCCGACTTCGAGTTGGTCGGGATCGGCGTAATGGCCGGGGTTGATGTATTGAGAGAGACCGGCTTGCGAGAAGCCGATGTCGGACATGGAGAGCCAGTTGTCCTTGATGTCGTCGGTGGTGCGGAACATGGTGGCGCCGACCTGTGGGGCCCACTTCCAGACTTCATCGTCGCCGTACTGGCACATGGCGAAGTAGATGGGGCGACCGGTTTTTAGCAGCGACTGGTGCATTTTTTCGTAGGCGGCTTTTTCGGCTTCGAAAGCGGCCTGGTGGCCCTGATTTTTTTCGAGATCAGCCATGACGTACTGGCGGAAGGTGCAGAGGTCGTATTTCAGGTAGTCGGCACCCCAGGTGGCGAACATGGCGGCGTCCTGATCTTCGTGGCCGTAACTGGCGTTGTCTCCGCCGCAGGATTTGGGGCCAGGGCCGGAGTAGACGCCGAATTTGAGTCCTTTGGCGTGAAGGTAGGCGCCGAGGGTGTTCATTGTGAGGAAGTTTGCGTTGGGATGCAGTTCGCCGGCAGCGTCGCGGTCGCCCTGCCAGTGGCCGTCGACGTTGACGAAGACGTAACCGAGATCACGGAGGCCGGAGGTGACGAGTGCGTCGGCGTTGGCGCGGACATCCGCTTCAGAGACGCTGCGGCCATAGTGATTCCAGGTGCCCCAGCCCATGAGAGGCAGTGGGGAGAGTGGGAGGTCTTTTTTCGGGGCGGTTTGGGCGGCAATGGGGAGGGTTAGAGCGAGCAGGATGAGGGTGAGGCGTTTCGTCATTGCAGGTCTCTTCTTGCTGGGAGGACTGTAGTCCCGGGCTGAAGCCCCTTTTGGGGTCGGTGGATTCAGGGGCCCTGAGACCCCTGAATCCTCTGCTAAGAGCAACAACAAGTTATGGGCAGGGTTGGTCGGTTGGGTTGAGGGTGGAGCTGCTGCCCTGGTTGATGGGGCCGTTGGGGTGGCCGCCGGGCCGGTTGGAAGACGGCATTGTGGGAACAGCCTGAGGATTTGGGCAGGGAACACTGGTGGCTGGTGTCGGGGTGCGTGAGGGAAGCGCTATCTGCTGGAAGTTCTGCGGATTGAAGGGTGGCAGCATGCCCAGACCGCGGAGCCAGGCGTCAGCCAGACGGGTCCAGTGCTCTTCCGGCATTCCGGGAGGGTGGATGCCGAAGCCGTGGCCGCCGGTGGAGTACATGTGCAGTTCGGCGGGGACGTTGGCGGCGGCGAGCGCCTGGAAGTAAATTGGCGCGTTGCGATGGTACGTCTTATCGTTTTCGGCCTGGATGAGGAAGGTGGGTGGGGTGAACTGGTTGGGAGCGTAGACGGGATCCATGACGGTCTGGTCTTCGGCTACGAGGTAGGCGGGGTAGACGATGATGGCGAAGTTAGGCCGCGCGTCAGGTTTGCCGGAGACGGTGATGGCGCCGGAGGATTCGTGGGTGATGCGCGGAATGTCGCGTACGGCAGGGGTGGATTCGACGTGGGTGTCGTCGGGGTGCGTGCTGAGAAGGACGGCCAAGTTGGCGCCGGCGGAGAAGCCAATGACACCGATGTGCGTGGGGTCGACGTTCCAGTCGCCAGCATGGGCGCGGGCGAGGCGCATGGCCTGCTGGGCGTCTTCAAGGTCGGCGTAGTTTGCGGGGTAATGACCTTGCTCGGGGACGCGGTATTTCACGAGAAGGCAAGTGATGCCGACTGAAGTAAGCCAGTCGCAGGTGTCAGTGCCTTCACCGGTCCATGCGAGGCGAACATAGCCTCCGCCAGGGAAAACGAGTGCGGCGGTGTGGGTGTTCTTTTCCGCCGTCGGCTGGTAGACGGTCATTGTGGGATTGGTGACGTTGGTGATGCGGGAGGTGCGATGGCCGTTGATGAGGGCGTCGGAGTCCTTGGTGACGTCTTTTTCGGGGTCGGTGGTCTGGGCGGGTTCAGGAGTGCCGTGGGGCCAGAGGGGAAGGACCTGCTGAGCGTATGCCACGGGTACCACTGTGAGGGCGAAAAGGAGAAGGCCGGGGACGATGTGCTTGCTGACGTTCATGGGCAACATAGTATGCCGTGTGATGCGGATTTGGTTGGAACGGTATCCTTCGGGTGTACCTGGGATTGCTAAAAGCTTTGAAGGCGAAGGGCGCGAAGTTAGGAACAAGTTCGAAAAGGGAGCGACTGCGGCGATGATTCGGCGATGTGAGATGGAGGATTTTGAGGCTGTCTGGGAGATCATCAACGATGGCGCGCAGGCTTATCGTGGAATTATTCCGGAAGACCGCTGGACTGAGCCTTATATGTCACGCGAGAAGCTGCAACATGAGATTGACGACGGTGTGGCGTTCTGGGGCGATGAAGAGGATGGTGTGTTGCGTGGGGTGATGGGGATTCAGGATGTGAAGGATGTGACGTTGATACGGCACGCGTATGTGAGAACCAGCAGCCAGGGACGCGGGGTGGGAGCGCGGTTGCTTGGGCATCTGCGGGAGTTGACCGAAAAGCCGGTGTTGATTGGGGCGTGGGCGGATGCGGTGTGGGCGATCCGGTTTTATGAGCGGAATGGGTTTGAGATGGTCGGGATGGAAGTGAAGAACCGGCTGTTGAAGACTTATTGGAATGTGCCGGAACGGCAGATTGAGACGTCGGTTGTGCTAGCGGATGAGGCGGCGAGAGAAAAGCTAGGCTGAAGCGTATCTTTCTGAGAAGGTTGCGCTTCTGCGTCCATTGTCATGTGAGCGCGATTATTCAGAAACCCGGCGAGCGGGGTGGGCGTCCCATGAGGTGTCAATGGAGGGTGCAGGTTGATACACTAGAAACTTCGGCCCGCTTGCGATTAGGCAAGCCGTTCCGGCCGGTGAATGGGTTTCAATTGAATGAGTGAGTATCTGAGCAGGATTAAATCGCCAGCGGATGTGAAAAAGCTGGGGATGGTGGAGTTGGAGCGGCTGGCGGAGGAGATTCGCGAGCGGCTGATTCTCGGTGTGGCCAAGACGGGCGGGCATATTGGGCCAAATCTTGGGGTCGTCGAGCTGACTATCGCCATGCATTACGTGTTCGATACGCCACGGGACAGCTTTGTGTTCGACGTCAGCCACCAGAGCTACGTGCATAAGCTGCTGACAGGCCGTGAGGAACAGTTTGAGACGATCCGGCAACCGGGTGGGTTGAATGGGTTCATGCTGCGGACAGAGAGTGAGCATGACTCGTTTGGCGCGGGGCATGCCGGTACGGCTCTGAGCGCGGCACTGGGGATGGCCGTCGGGCGCGATATGAGCGGTGGAACCGAGCATATTGTGGCGCTGGCAGGCGATGCGGCGTTTACGAATGGGATCAGTTTTGAGGCACTGAACAATGTGGCGGCTTCGACGAAGCGGCTGATCATTGTGCTGAACGACAACGAGTGGTCGATTGATAAGAACGTGGGCGCGATTGCGGAGTACTTCCACAAGATTGCGACGAACCCAACGTATGTGAACCTGCATGACCGCGCGGTGGGACTGCTGGAGAAGTTTGGCGGACGGGCGGCGGCGCATATTGCGCGCAAGGCGGAAGAGGCGGCCAAGGGGATTGTGGGCCGCGGAATGATTTTTGAGGAGTTCGGGCTGAATTATTACGGCCCCGTCGATGGGCATAACCTGCCGATGCTGATTGAGACGTTCAAGTTTTTGAAGAACCAGAACCGGCCGGTGGTGCTGCATGCGTTGACGCAGAAGGGCCGAGGATTCCAGCCGGCGTTGGAGAAGCAGAAGAAGTTTCATGGGCTGGGGCCATACGATCCTGAAACCGGTGAAACGAAGACGGCGGCTCAGAAGACGTACTCGGAAGTGTTTGCCGAGAGCCTGACGAAGCTGGCGGATATGAACGACAAGGTCGTCGCCATTACGGCGGCGATGCCGAATGGCACGGCTTTGGACTTGTTTCGTCCGCATCATCCGAAGCGGTATTTCGATGTGGGGATCGCGGAAGAGCATGCGGTGTTGTTTGCCGCAGGGATGGCTACGAAGGGATATAAGCCGTTTTGTGCCATCTACTCGACGTTTTTGCAGCGGGCTTTCGACCAGATTGTGCACGATGTGGCGTTGCAGAATCTTCCGGTGGTGTTCTGCATGGATCGCGGTGGATTGAGCGGCGACGATGGGCCGACGCATCATGGGTTGTTCGATATCAGCTATCTGCGGGGCGTGCCGAACATCGTGCACATGGATCCGAAAGATGAAGATGAGCTGCAGGACATGATGTATACCGCCATGCTGCACGATGGGCCGAGTGCGATCCGGTATCCGCGTGGAATGGGCCCCGGTGTGACTGTGAAGAAGACGCCTGTGGCGCTGGAGATCGGCAAGGCCGAAGTCTTGCGCGATGGGCGGGAGATTGCGATCTTTGGCCTGGGCAATATGGTGGCCGAGGCTGAGCGGCTGGCTAAGATGCTTGAGGCTGAAGGGCATAGCGTGGCGGTGATCAATCCACGGTTCGCGAAGCCGGTGGACGCGCGGTGTGTTGGGCTTTATGGCAAGCGGTGCGAGCTGGTGATCACGATGGAAGACCATGTGCTCGCGGGCGGGTTTGGGTCGGCGGTGCTTGAGTGCCTGAATGTGCAGGAGACCGATGTGCAAGTGGTGCGGTTAGGCTGGCCGGACCAGTTTATTGAGCATGGCAAGCCGGAAGCGCTGCGGGAGAAGTATGGGTTGACGGCAGAGGCGGCGATGGAGCGGGTGCGGCCGCATTTGAAGAAGGCGGTTGGGGTGTAAGGCAGGGAATAGGGAGTAGGGAATAGGGAATAGAACGAAGTGGCTTGCGATCGGTGATTGCAGGCCTTTTGTTTTTGGGGAGGGCTCACAGAGAGTGGGCTTACTTAGTGCTGCGGCCGGTGGCCAGGGCGAGGAGTTCGGTGGTGCGGCGCTGGCGGTAGCGGAAGGTGTAGGCGAGGGCGTGTTTGGCGATAAGCAGGTCCGCCAAGCGGTTTAGCGGGCCGAGTGGGTGTTCGTAGATTAGGGTGTCCTGGAGAGTGGCGCCGGGTTGGGTGGGGTCGTTTGGTGAGGGGGCTGCGGTTACGGTGTGGCAGTGGTGCCAGTATTTGAAGGGGCCACGGAGTTGGGTGTCACAGAAGCCTTGATTCCAGCGGAAGTCTTCGATTTCGGCTTCCCAGGGTATGCGGAACGGAGCGAAAGGGAACGGGCGGATGCCGATGGTGAGGCGGGTTCCGTTGCCTGCGGCTATGCCGGGGTAACGGGGTGAGCCGGTCGGGCGTGGGGGTGGGGCGGTGAAAACGGCTTCTTCGATACGGGCGTGTTGCCAGCGGGGCATCAGGCGCGGGAGGTTTTCGGGGTTCGCGAAGAAGGCGAAGACCAGCTCCGGCGGGTAGGGAAGCCATTGCGTGGTTTCGAAGTGATAGCGCATAGGGTTTGGAGTTATTG